>WBZY01000273.1_pt1 | contig 42558 bp, 37 predicted proteins | sample 5204191 | NCBI WGS metagenome assembly WBZY01 (sample SAMN12344363, study PRJNA552823) | activated sludge metagenome | biome: Activated sludge suspended growth; feature: Anammox Sidestream; material: Wastewater; isolation source: activated sludge from anammox sidestream of wastewater treatment...
ATCAAGATACAAAACATAATCGTTTTTTTTGTCTAGCTGAGCAAGTGCAAGTACGAGATTTTCGGTATACGTCTTAAATCCGCCTTTCTGAGGATGAGTTAAGAATCTCGCGTCAATTCCGATCTTCATTTTATTTGACCTATATTAAAGGATTGTCAATGAATATACAGGATATGATTTGGCTTCCTGATCAGATACTCGATACCGATTGCGGAAAAAAGAATCAATACAGCATCAACTGGCAGGCGATAACGAATCAATGTCCAGGTTAATAGATGAATAGTCGTGTAAACCACGATAAAAACATAGAATATTAAGAGATTTGCCCGTTGTCTCGGATCCGCCGAATTGCGAAAAATAGACAGAGAAACCCAAATTCCGAAGAGCATAAAAGGTAAGAGCAATCCGAAAGATCCAACCCTCGAGATATTACTAACTATACCCGATTCGGTGGATGGCCAGAACTTGACATATTCTTCAATCCTGCTGGCTGATAGCAGAAGATATCTAACCGGGTCATCTGCCACAATCTTTATTCCTTCACGGAGCAAAGCCTTATCAAGTTTGCCCTCATTCAGAACAAGCAACTCTGGAGGGATCAAGTTTTGGTATGACTCGCCAAGCAAGGGAACAAAACTCGTGCCATGAATGGGGTGGTTGCCCCAATAAAAGGCAAAACCAGCATTTGTATTCAACAAAACGAAAGTGTCAAAAACGAGGTAGTTCCTGATTGTCCACGGGGTGATTAAAAGGGCTAAAATCAAAACTACCACTAAAAAGCCTCGCAAGGCGGACCAACGCATCTGCCAACGATTTTTACTATTGCCTTGATCGCACCACCAAAGCCAGAGAAGGAGAAATGGCAGGAAGAGTAAAAAAACCTGTCGGAGTAGAACTGTCACGCCAATTGCAAAACCCAATTCTGTCCATTGAAACCAATTTAGCTTCCTCAAGTCGGCCTGGGGATTAGAACGTTCGGCGACAATCCTCAAAGAAACATCAAATACCCATAATATACCAGTAATGTAAAAAGCCTCGGTCATGAGCGCGCCCGCATAGTAAAAGAAATAGACGTAGAATGCGCTCACGATCGCGGCAATCACTCCCACATTCCGGTTGAAGAGACGGGCGCCAATCCGCCAGGCAAGAACAGTATGGAAGATGCCTGTAATCAATGCTTGTATCAATCTTGCAATTAGGGGATTTATCCCAAATAATTTATAGACCAAAGCAAGATAAAGGGTGTAAAGAAAACTCCAGTGAGCAGTTGGTTCTCCTGCTCTTGTTGCGGGCCAATGCCCCTCGGCATAGGAAAAACCATGGCCATCTATAACCCGCCGTGCCAGACCATCGTATGAAATTTGATCATTGATTCCCGGCAAATCAACTACATTATTTCCCAGATAAAATGCGGATGCCAGCCTGAGCAGTGTTGAAACCAGCATGATAGAAAGAAATGCAGTTCGAACAGGGATCAAAAATGGCCTATTAAGAAACCTTATTGAATATGGATCCTGAGCATCGGCGGGAAGGAAGGCTTGATCGATCTTCATTCAACTCCAAACTAAGAGAGCGTGATGCAGAGCTTGATTACATCAAGGTTTGAGCGAAGCTCTTTTTTCGCCAAATTATGCTGTCCCGGCACCATGAAAAGTATTGCCCATGCAACCAGTTTGGCAGAACTCAAACTTCCGAGGATCACTCGCAGCATGAGGGTTTTCAGGAATCCGTAATGTTTACGATAGAATAACATTTTTCCACGATAGACCATCCTGCGTCGGGGCCAACGTTCCATACTCCTGCCGCCATAATGGATCGTATAAACATGGGGCAGGAAATGTATCATCCATCCATCTTTTTTGAGCCGATACTGTAAATCAGCCTCGTCGCCATAGATAAAAAAACCTTCGTCAAGAAGTCCAACTTCATCCAAAGCAGTGCGCCGGATCATCAAACAGGCTGAACCAAGCCAGTCCACCGATCTGATTTCTTCGGCGTTCATAACGGCAGGATAGCCTCTTCTAATGAACTCACCCAATCGAGTGGCAACTAGAAATTCTTCATATATGGAGGAAAAATAATTGTATCCTGCCTGAATCGTTCCATCCGGATTCATCAATTTTCCACCGACTGCTCCGGTTCTCGGATTTTTATCCAAAAATTCGACCATCGCGTCGAATGATGGCCCATTGACAATTGTGTCATTATTCAGAAGCAGAATATATCTGCCAGTAGTTGCCAGAATCCCCTGATTACTTGCCTTGCCCAAGCCTACATTGCTCGAATTCTGGATAATTTTAACGTCCGGATACTTGTCCGCTAGCATTTGCTGGCTTCCATCTGTAGACCCGTTATCCACCACAACAACATCGAAGGAGTTTTCCATTCCCGTATCGTACAGGGATTTCAGACACGGATCGAGGTATGCCTTATTGTTCCAGCAAACCAGCACGATGGACAACGCAGGATTCGACATGCTCGCGACGTTTGCCTCAACCATAACCCGACTTTTCAACTCTGACATTCTTCTACTCCTCTCGATATTTTCGATCCATATCGGCGATCTCCTCATATGTTCCTAGATCGATATACGTACCATCTCTCATGTGCACGCCCTTGAACTTCATCCCGAGCGCAATTGCGTCGTTCATGATCTTCGCAAAATCGGAGATGCCTTCTTCAAAGACGCATTTGTGTAAATACTCGGTAAATTTCGGACGCCAAAGAATGCATCCCCACATCTCAGCGAGTTCGGTCTGTTTGGGCTTGTCTACAATTTCAACGACGCGACCGTTGTCTTCATAGCGCACCATGCCGAATTTTTCGGGTCGCTCGGTGGTGAACATGCCGAACAACACATCGTCGTCAGGCGTGGCGGCTTCGTAGACGCGTTTGAAAATATCATTTGGCTTCATCAATGTATCCGCCATGCCGAAGAAGACAGTCTTCTCTTTCACGAGGTGATACGCCGAATCCAACGCGTGCGCCAGCCCAGGCGATGTTGACTTGGTCTTCCCCTCCACCACTTCCTGCACCACATAACTGATGTTGCACCCGAATCGTTGGCCGCTCCCGAAATATCCTATCAATTGATGCTTCGTCTCGTTGACGACAAACACGATGTGCTTTAAGCCCGCATTTGTCAAATTGTCCACAACAAATTGAGAAATCGGTTTGTAATGGTTATTCCGAATGACAGGATATAGCTCTTTCGGATATGGCAGACCTAACCGAACACCCTTCCCGGCTGCAGGGATTAAACCGATCAACTCTTCCATGAGAACCTCACTCGATTACTAAGATTTTTCTCGAAGATAGATTTGTTGAATACTTACCACCCCCCCAAAGAAAACCCAAGGCAGGATGCTCGCGCGAAACCCCGTCAGACCAATGTTGTAAGCAAAAGGGAGCACCCAATCCACAAGAAACGCCGCCGTCACTACACCTGCAAGCCCGGCAAAGACACCATAGGCATAACCACGCGCAAAGCCATCGGTTAGTCTCTGAGATAAAGACCAAGACAGTCTACCAATTTCAAAGAGAATCCAGATAAAACATATCAATCCTAAGATGCCAGTCTGAGCAATCAAATCTACATATTGGCTATGAGAATTAAAAGCAACATAATAACCTCGAATGTTAAATAGAGATACATACCAGTAATAATTGGCAAAACCTAACCCCAGCAAGGGATTAACGCGACTCGCCTCAAGCACAATTCGCCAAGCGTCCAACCGAGTTCCCCAACTCCACTCTTCCGCTGTAATCTGCCGCAGAAGTAAATAAATAAAAGCAGTAAGCACGAACGGAGTTGATGCAATAGCGGCTCTTTTATATCGCAACGCCAATAACACCCCGATAACAATTAAGGATGGGACCCAACCAGATTTCCAATCCTGTCCTTGAACTATCGCCACATACATAGTTACGATTACAATAAGCCACAATATCGCTTTCTTGCTTTTCGATAAATCATGATTAAAAAGCGCCTGCCCGAATGGTAACGCCGCCAGCCACGTCCATAACATGCTATTGGCGGTGTAGCCAAGCGCATAATAATCGTCAAAAACAGACAGATTCAGCACACGCGCAAACATATATATTGCGCCCGATCCAATGAAAAGCCATACAAACGCCTTAAGCCAGCGAACATCTTTTATGATGTTCGCTGTCATTACCAGAGTCGCCAGTGAGAAAAAATAGATCGCAAATCCGCCAAGTTGAGTATCAAGTGGCGCTTGGATAGCGACTACATACCAGAGAACCTGCCCCATCAGGAGCGCCGTCACACACACCACCATGAAATAGAACGTTGGGCGAATGGGACCGGAACGAACAAATTGGAATTGGCGTTTTACAACGAACATATCCATCACCCAGAGTAATACCATAACAATCAATATGAGCATGGAGGCATTAATGCCGCCTGGTCCAGAGAAAGGCACAAAGATACTGCCTAAGAGCAATAGGATGTAGCCGATCGCCAGTTGGCGCATTAAAATTAACAGGGCAAGCGATCCTCCAAACGCAGCCAATATCAGCATGAGGACTTTTTCAGAACCCCAATACGAAGCGATTGTGGCAAGCAAAATGGCGAGGATTGCAACAATATATTGGAATGTCTGCTTGCTGAGAGACACCCTTCGCCTAAATGTAAAAAATTTCAAGTCGAAATCTATATCCATCGCATCTATGCTCTTTAGTTTAGGGTAATACAAATCCCCAATTCAAGGCTTGAGGAATTGCGGTGTATTATCCATGAACTGCAGTTTTCTCCACTAGCCGAAGGAACTGGGGCATAACTGCCCCCCAATCATATTGCATCTTTACTAACTGGCGAGCATTGGCCGATATCTGCTTTGCCAACGACCAGTCACTCATCAGATTGAGGATACATTGGGCAAACTCTCCCGGTGTATCGGCGATCAAAAGATGTTCTTTGTTGACAGCGTTCAATCCTTCCGCGCCTTTCGAGGTGGCAACCACCGGCGTTCCGAGCGCCATTGCTTCAAGGACCTTCAATCGTGTGCCGCCGCCGCTTAGCAAGGGAGCAATAGCGATCGTTGAACTTGCGATCCATGAGCGCACATTATCCACATACCCCGCAAGTCGAACGTTTCTTTGCGAGGGAAGGGGAAGGTTCTGATGATCTCCCGTGATGATCAACTCCATGGTTGGTATCTTCTCAAGCGCTAGGGGAAACACCTCGCTTAGGAACCAGACCATTGCTTCATAATTAACTCGATAACGGAACGAGCCTGTGAAGATTATCGTATGCGGTTGTGGCTCCGCGTTTACGTTCGTGCATTCGTCAACATCTATGCCGTTTGGGACAACCGTTACTTCTTTGATCTCTGTGAAATTTCGAGATACGAGTTCACGCTCCATCTCAGACACGACGGTGATAGACCGAATATGTTTCAAGAGGCGGGAAAGGTAAAAATGGAATTTGAACCAAGTAAACCTGCGGAGGATGCGGCGCACCCAGCCGGGGCTTGAGGCGGAGCCTTCATACGCCAACCCGAGTTCCAACTCGTCGAATAGCGCCGGTGTATTCCTGAAGTAGGGGTAATAAGCCGCCATAGATAACTGGGAGGCAATGACAACATCGAAATTCTCTTCATCCAGAGTTCGCACAATGCTTTCTGCCATAACCGGGGAAAAAGTATCCACGATCGAGCGCGGCTTAAGGCTAAAAAAACCAGCCAGCGCGCGCCAACGATAGGGATTGAATTCCTTCCATGGGATAACGTGTATGCTTTTGCAGAAAGCCTTGACCTTTGACGATTCCCGACTCATTTCAGGCTGGTCGCTGAAACTCAACAACGTCACATCGTGATGTAGGGCAAGCCCGCGCAAGAGATTGACGATGCGAATCTTCGAACCGTTGTCAGGAGGATCTGGGAACCAGCGTGAAAGAAACAAAATCTTCATCTATCAACTTTGCGATTTGACTGGCATTGGTCCCATTCGCCCTCGCAAAAAATCCAGAATTCCGCGCCACATCGCATTGCGATGTTCACGTTTGTGACGCCACTTCGATTTCACGCTCCAACTGATGAGCGTGCGGGTGAATTGGAACCACGTGTACATTCTCGCGACGAGCGGAGCATGATGTTTGGCGAGTGTGAAGAGGTGATTACGCGTAGCATAGTAAGTGAACGAGGGTTTGGGCTGGTAGTTTTTTTGCACGCCTTTGTGCCAGAGTTTCGCCGCAGGTGCATGAACGATCCTCCAGCCAGCACGCGCAGTGCGAATACACCACTCAGTCTCCTCCCAATAAATGAAGTAATTGCTGTCCAGCATCCCTGCCCGTTCAATCGCTGCGCGCCGGAAGAGTATGGCACAGCCGGAAATCCATTCTACCTGGTGCGGCTCACGGAACTGACCTTGATCCGGCTCATTTTGACCAAGGTGGATACTCTGCCAGTATTTTCCAAGCATGCCGCCCGCCGACTGGATAACCTGTTTTTCGTCGAAATGGTAGACCATCGGTCCGAGGATTCCGATTCGCGGTTCGCCTTCCCCCACTTCGACAAGTTTCCGCAGACAATCGCGATCCATGATCACATCTTCGTTCAAAACGAATACCCACTCTGCTCCCATTTTCAGAGCCGCATTCACACCGACATTGTTGTTGCCTGCATATCCAAGGTTTTCCGTCAGGTGGATGATGGTCACAGTAGGAAATCTATTCCGGATCGCATCTACTGACCCATCAGTTGAATTATTGTCCAAAACAATGGATTTTACATTGGGATAATCTGAAACCGCAAGCGAATCTAGGCACGCGAGGGTATCCTCGCGCCGATTGGAATTCAAGATCACGCAGATAACCAACGGATAATCCATAGAAACTACATCAACCAAGCTTTCGGGAAATTCTTCTCGATCTCTACTTCATTGAACTTTTTGCTTTCGCGCGCCCCATGTTGTTTTACCCACTCCGCCATTCTTGATAATCCTTCGTCGAGGCTAAAAAGCTTCCGGTTGCCAAAAATTCGTTGTATTTTTTCATGCGATGAGTAGGCATGCATCACTTCGTTACGCGCGGGGAGATGCGCGATATTCGGTTCGACTCCCATCGCTACCGCCACCGAGCGGGCAAGTTGGTTCACTGAGTAGTGCTGATCCGCGCCGACATTGAAGATCTGATTATAAGCATCAGGCACGTTAATCGATTCTGCAATGACCGGCGCAACGTCTGCTATATAACTGAAAGCGCGAGTCTGCTCGCCATTCCCAAACACAGACATGGGCTTGCCTTGAAGAATCTGGTTCATGAAGATGCCAACAACATTGCGGTATTTATCGCCGACATTCTGCCGCTCGCCAAACACATTATGTGGGCGAAAGATGATGTAGTCTAGGTCGAACATTTCCTTGCACGTCTTCAGTTCCTGTTCGACTGCGAGTTTGGCGATACCATAGGAATCTTCCGGATGAGCAGGAGTTTCCTCCGTCATCGGCAACATAGGGCTAGCTCCGTATACAGCGATCGAAGAGGTAAAAACGAAGCATTTTACATTGTGATTGACCGCGGCATTGATCAGGTTAACGCTGCCGATCAGGTTATTGTTGTAATTAAAGCGCTTAATGAAGTGACTCAATCCCTCGGCTGCATAGGCGGCAAGATGAAATACATATTCAAAACGATTCTCTGAAAATAATCGTTCGACGAGAGCGACATCGCTGATGCTCCCCTGAACAAACTCCACACTTTTTACGATATTATCTTCAAAGCCCCCGCTCAGATCATCTAGCACAACAACACGATGACCTTGTTTGACTAATTCTTCGGCGACATGCGATCCAATAAAGCCCGCGCCGCCTGTTACAAGTATTTTGCTCATAAAAATTTGGGTGCTCCTTAAATTGAGGTTTCAACATGCCGCTGAAGTAAATCCTGATAGATTTTCTCGATTTCACCTACATCTTCATGGATAGTTTTAACCTGCGGAATGCCAGCTCGTAATTTTCCGATCAAATCCGGCTCGCTAACGATCCGTCGAATTTGAAGAACAAGGTCATCGACATTTCCCCGCTCAAAAAGCAGACCATTGATTCCATGTGAAATTGTTTCCGCCATGCCCCCCAAATTGGCGGCAATGACCGGTGTCTTTGTCGCAAAGGCTTCATGAATTATCAAAGGGAAGTCATACCAAAGCGAGGGAACTACTAACACATCCATCTTTGAGAATACCTCCGCGCTCATTTCGCGAGGATATGTTCCACAAAACTGAACATTTCCCAAACCTTTGGCTACGCTTTCAAGCCAACTTTCATATTCAGGATGCTTATGGAGATTCCCATAGATCAAAAAATTGGGTCTGCTCCCAAACCTTTCCGACAGTTGTCTCGCAGCTTCCAATAAAAGATGCACCCCTTTGGAATGAGTGATTTGCCCGACAAAACCAATGCTAAAGGTTGCAGAGTGTGTTTTACCTTGATACTTATCAAGCCATGACAAATCGTGTCCATAAGGATGCAAATCGATTGGATTATCAAAGCCATTCTGTATATGAATATCTTTGACAAATTCCGACGCAACCAAGCGCACATCAGGCAACGAAAAAACATAGCGCATGAATTGTTTACGATCGGCCATATTCCCTATCCACCCACGAAATCCCCGTTGACGGGTAACCACAGGCATTTTGCTCAATTGTGTCAAAAATATTTCCAATTCTTTTTCAGGAAGAAGGTTCTTAGACCATTGATAAGGTTTTGACCAATACGCTGTGCATTTCAGACATTCCCAAGGCGTGGTAGCGCCATCACAATTTTCATTATTGCTCTTTAATAGATTGATGCGAGGGCACAAAAACCAAAAATCTGTGATGGACAATACCAAAGGAATGCCATTTGTCTTAACAACATCCAAAACACTTGCCGAAAGCGTCTCACATGATGTAACATGAACTAGGTCTGGCTTGATCTCCTTCAGATACCCATCCAGGAATTCAGCAACAACAGGATTGTTATAAAGGTATTTCTGAGGATCGGGAGACTTCTGCCAATTCAGGTTTAACCGTCTAACGGGAATGTTGTTATATACATCGTCAGTGTAGCCATTCCAATGTTCTCTTCCGTCGTGCCAATCTCCGCAACATAACACCTGAACGCTGTGCTCATTCTCAAGCAAGGTGCCAGCAAGCGACGCTGTATAAGTCTCCACGCCTGCCCATCGCATCGGAGGAAAGCCATTGGAAATAAACAAAACTTTAGGAGCCTTATTCATTAATTATAAATCTACGAGGCATTGCTCGGCGGAGGTCTGCCCTAAGTTAATCCGCGGACAAAGGAACCAAAAATCGAAGAGAGAACTAGGGGGAGCTCAGCATCCTTCAAAACCCTGAGCACACTCGCCGACAATGTTTCACAGGAGGTAACATACACAACGATATTCCACAGCGACTGGGTTGTCGTATAGATATCGGAACGGATCAGGTGATTTAATCCAGTTTAGGTTGATTCTTCTAACTAGATATCGTTTTGAACGTCTTCTGAAACGTCATTCCAGTAATTGTTCCCAGAATCCCGATGGCCAGCGCACAATACATTCACATTATGACCCAGCCTAGCAAATCCCTGCACAAGCCCTACTGTATACGTCTCAACACCAGCCCAACGCTGAGGAGATAACCATTTGTAATGTACAGAATCCTCATGAAAAGGGTCTTGTGAGTTTTTTTATTTTCACAAGATCATCTTTGCGGATGAACGACTTCAGGAAATTGCCGGTAACGCGGAAATCGAGGATCAATTCAGGGCGATGAAACAACGCTTTCAAAAAATACCCGCGACTTTTGGATGGTTCACCAAGGTTATAGCAAACCAGTCCGAGGGCAAAATAACAGGTGCCGCGAGCTTTCCCGCATAAATCAACAAGATCTAAAGTCTTGCAAGCCTCGTACAATGCATTCTCAAGCTGGAAGGCGTTTGTTTCAAATTCATGTAGGTCTCCTCTACCGCGGTAACCCACTGGCTGGGTGCCGAGGGCAAGATCGTAGAAAAAGCTTAAATCCGATGCAAGTGATGGATCAGTCTGTAGTGCCTTTAGAAGCGGTATTTGCGCCGACTTCCAGTTATTCTCCCGCTGGATGAAGGAAATTGTTTGATATCGATACATCCCGCCGTACGCCCTACGTTTTTCTGCGGACCACGATGGTGGATTTCTATCGTCAAAGCCGAAGTGCTTTTCAACCACCTTCCTTGTCGCGTCCTGCATCCCTTGCACGTTAGTGGAAAGACTGCTCCCATGCACGCGATAACGGACCAGGCACATCGGCGAACCAATCAGTTTCAGGCTAGGAAGGAGGCGAAGCCACATATCCCAATCCTCACACGATCGTAGCGTCGCGTCGAACATCCCAGCCTCTACAATCGGTTTACGCCTGAATAGCACGGTACTCGGGATAATGAAGTTCTGACGCAATAATACCTGGTGAACCCGATCAGCCGGTACAGGAGGACCACCGACCTGTTGAGGGAGATCTTTTCCCAGTATGTCTATGCATTGTGCCATGCAATAAAAAACCGCGCCATCCGGATTCTCGTCCACAAGCCCTACCATGGTCTCCAAGAATCCCGGCATCCATTCATCATCTGCATCGAGGAGACCAATCACTTCTCCCGTTGACGCCCGTATGCCCGTATTCCTTGCCCCGGCCAGCCCTTGATTCTCCTGCCGGATACATTGAACCTTGTTTCCAAACTGATTCGCGATTTCATGGCTGTTATCGACGGACCCATCATCAACGACGATGATTTCAAAATCCTGGAAAGTTTGATTTAAAACACTTTGAATGGAATTACTCAGGAAATGAGCCTGATTATAGTTGGGGATGATAACGCTAATCGCTGGCATGATAAAGTAAATTCCAATCCGTTCGAAAAGAGAGAGAACCCCCTGTTGGATTGCGGATGACAACTATACCGTTCACGAGATGTTCATTGAGTTCGGGGCTAATCATTGAAACCGGCATAAAGAGTTTATGAGCATCACCGAAAATCCGATGGAGTGTGCGCCGTTCTGTCAGGTTTGTCGTTCCGCTCTATAAGTTTCTCCATGAGTTTTTCCAAATCCAAAACAACGCGATCCCAGGAATGTTTTGTGATTGCATCAGCCCGGGCAGCCTTGCCAAGATGGCTACGCAAACCAGAATCCCCAGCCAGCTGCTGAATGGCACGGGCCAAGGATGTCGGTTCATCCGGCGGAACAAGCAGGGCAGTTTCTCCATCGAACAAGATACGTCTCATATTGGGCACATCCGGGGCAATAATGGCTTTTCCGGACGCCATATATTCGAATAATTTTAGAGGAGTCTCGACAATATCCGCCGCGATAGCCCGATGATAAATAACAAGAATTTCGGAGGCGTGAAGGAGGCTTGCCACATCGGCATGGGGCACCTTGCCAAGAAAGAATGCCCGTCCCATTAATCCCAATTCTGCAGAGATTTTTTCAGCCTCCACCTTAACGGGTCCTTCTCCAATCAGAATCAACCTCAACTCCGGATTCTCATCCAATGCCAGCCTAAACCCCCTCAATATCAAATCAACACCATGCCATGGTTGGAACCCCCCTGAAAATGCGATGAGATGACCCGCAGGCAGGAAATATTTCTTGCGAACATCAACATCTTCCGGGACCGCTATGAATTGTTGTACATCCGCACCATTGGTTATCACTGTGATATGGTCAGGATCCAGACGCCAGCGTTGGATCAACTTTTTTTTCAGGGTTTCGCCAACCGAGACAATATGCGAGGCATATTTGTATGTCAACCGGGTAAGGAGGTGGGCAATAGCACGTTGGGGTGCGGAAAAATTCAAACCTATCTGCCGCCACTCCTCAATCAAATCGCCGTTCACTTCCACGATAATGGGAATGCCAAGCCTACGGGAGGCAATAACCCCGCCATAGCTCATCGTGCCATCCCGTTCATATAGAAGGTCAAAATCCTTGAACACAGATCGGCAAGCCTGGGAAAATCGAACGCTGTCGAAGAAACGAAAAAAAGGCAGATGTAAATGATACTGCATAAAACGGACAGGCTTTTCGATAAAGCAGAAAAGCCCCCCCATGTTCATTACATCTCCCGCAAAATTCCATGTGCGCAGATCATCCGTCCATTGGAGCCGCCTGTCCTGAAAAGCCAGTAATCGAACTGAATGCCCGCGCTTTATCAACCCCTCGATCACAGCCTGAACATGCTGTTGCGGACCCGAAGCAGACGACATGTCCACTGAATTCGCCTCCATGATATATCCCATCCGCATTGATATCTATCCTATCTGTTCAACCACCTGCCGGATCCGGGGCGCAATTTGTTCACTACCAAATTTGTCACAAGCCATAGCACGCATTTTAGACCGTTGCTTCTGCTTGAGAGATTCCGGCAAACGGGTATATTCTAGGATTTTTTCCACCAATTCGGCATTCGAGATATATAGGTTTTCAGGGGGTAACAATTCCTCGGCACCATCCCAGTAATGGGACAGGCAATAACACCCCGATGCCATAGCCTCCATAGGCGCGACTTGCATACCTTCCGCATAGCTATTCGTCACAAAAACATCCATCCCTCGATACCACTCGGATGGATCCTTGATGTTTCCGTAAAATGTAATCCTGTCTTCGAGCGATAAACGGGCGATCAATGTTTGAATTGCCGCGGAATAATCCATATGAGCGTTATCATAACCCCCTGCAATATGCAGATGAAAACCATCCTGAATACCGCACAGCTCATTGAACGCCATGATCAAATCATAAATCCGCTTTCTAGGCGAAATATGGCATAGCACGCCAATGTCCCCATGAAAGATTCGTTTGCCAGGATAAAATTTCGATGTCGAAATACCGACGGGAATCACCACACATTTGGACCTGTGCGCAGGGAATTTCTCAGAAAACATCCGCAACATGGTATTACTTACAAGAATAATTGCATCCACTTTCTCCCAGGCGATCCTGCCGGACCACTCAAAAAATTCGTAGCGATGCAATCGTGTCACAATCCTGCAGGATTTCGGAAGTGCCGTGGCCTGCGCCAGCAACCCACTCGCCCATTCAAAGAAAACGACATCATGTCCCTTCAAAAACTCATCCAATTGCTTTCGATAAAACCACCGATTGATCCGTTCCTGAAAGAAGGGAAAATTCACCCGGTATGGTTTGAATACATCAACCTCAAACCGGGATGTAAAATCATCGTGGATGGGGCGAAAGAAATGCCAGGAATCAGAGGGAGAGAGGGCTATACCTAGACGCATAGTCGCTTGGATTATTTCAAAAAGTGAACCACTGAGTTGAACAGAATCTTTAACACCCCGCGGTTCAACAGATGGGAAGGATTCTGTATCAATGATTGCAGGACCACGCCGGGAACTTTGGAGTATTCACCACCACCAAATTTCCTAAAGGCTTTATTGATGAAATATTCACCTTTAAACAATCGGGCGGCTTCTGACTGGCGAATCTCATCCATGGAGAGCGACAGGTTATGAATGACACGATCAGCAGATTCAGGACCAAACTCCCGTTCATAGCTGTAAACCTGGGAGCATAGCTGACGAATAAATGTGGCATCGACACTGCCGTGCAATCGCGAAAAGGATCCCAAATGCGATTTCCCTTCCGCTGATCGTTCCCACATAACTGCCCTGCAACCTCGAAGAAGATATCCCCGCGAGATCGCCCATTCAGACTGGCTGGCCACCGACAAGAGTTCCGGAGGAAGTTGTCGAACAATCAACCGGATTAATTTCTCATGATCCTGATCTTCATCGAGGGTACAATACCCGAGGATATTCAACAGGAATTCATTAGGCTCGCCAACCAGAAGCCGGGGATATAACTGTACCGCCTCCAACCCATATTGTGCTCCGAGCAGGGTGTTCCCCTGCACAAATGCAAGAATCGACCACCCCAATAGGCGTTTCGCAATGGCCATATCATGTAAATTCCGCAGGGATTCAGGAAACCGTCCATCAGTCAACGCCTTGGTTAAAGCACGAAGTTCATCCTCCTTGTACGAGGACAGATTCTGGATTACCCGCCTCGAGTGGTATCTCCGATAATTAAGAACATGGTCAATAGAGGCAAACTTGCAACCAATGAGCGCGAGTTTGCAATTGATATCCAGATCCTCGCCGAAGTACGTCAGGCTTTCATCGAACAGTCCTGCCTCAAACATGCTGTTGCGCCGCACAACCATGTCGCTGGGGGAGAATGGATACCCCAAAACAAGATCCGAGATATCCACCTTAAGGGGAGGGCGCCAAATCTCGCGGATTGTTTCTGACGAGTGATTGAGCTCAAAACGTGCGTTATATGTTACCGAAATATCTGAATTTTTCTCAAAAAAATCCAGATGAGCCTTCAATTTATCCGGATGAAAGTAATCGTCACCGTCCAGCAAGGCAATATATTCGCCTACCGAAGCACGAATACCCGTATTCCTTGCCGCCGAGAGGCCTCGGTTCCTCTCATGCTTAATGTATTTGAGACGTTGATCGTCGAATCCCGCCACTACGTTCTCAACATTATCCGGAGAAGCGTCATTGACAACGATTAGTTCGATGTTTTTATGGGTTTGGCCAAGGACACTTTGAATGGCATCCCCTAGATAGGCGGCATTGTTATATGCTGGAATGATAACACTAGCTAGTGACGGATCCATCCTAAGCTCTTTCAGTTTCACCAGCCCGTATGACATGAAACTTGGCATTGAGATTTGCCATCCCCTTGGCCTCTGGTGTTCCTGCAATGGAAAACCCTAGGGCGCGTTCCATGGAATCGTACAAATGACTCAGGTTCGATGCGGCGATATCTGCACCGACTTCGTATTCTCCATCAAGCAGGCACATATCCATTTCAAATTCGACCTGGCATCGTTCACCCGGTTGAAAAGAGGAATTTTCAATTTTCATCCAACGCGTGGTGGTATCGTACACGACACGACCATCCGGGGTACGGACAGTGATGGAGAATATTGGATCCCTTACAGCTTTATTGAATCGAACATCAAGAATAATCCTGGCTGATTTGTTCGATTCCAACACGGTGGATATCAAACCCTGAGCGTTCATAAGACGCACATTTTCGATCTCCGCATCAAAAGTCATGACCCGTTGTGAGATCCCCTCATCGGCGGGCACATCCGCCTTCAAAGTTCGCGCGGATTCCCGCAACGCATCTGAATAAGCTACAACCGCCTCCGAGGAACTTCCCATAAATATATCCTCGCCCCGATACATGACCAATCCCATCTCGCACACCCGGCGGACTGCTTCCATGTTGTGAGAAACGAGAATAAGTGATGTGCCATTGGATCGCAATTCATCCATACGACCATAGCAACGCTGCTGGAAAGCATAATCTCCCACAGCCAGAACCTCATCCACAAGCAGGATCTGCGGATCGACATGGGCCGCAATCGCAAACCCCAACCGGGCATACATCCCGGATGAATATCTTTTCACCGGCGTATCCAGATACTCTCCGATACCGGCAAACTCCACGATCGCATCGAAACGGGACTTAATTTCGGCACGTTTCATCCCCAAAATGGTGCCGTTTAGATACACGTTATCCCGGCCCGTTAAGTCAGGGTGAAATCCCGCACCCAACTCAATCAAGGCGGACATCCGGCCATTTATTCGGATTTGCCCACTGGTGGGTTTCGTGACCTGAGAGAGAAGTTTCAGAGTGGTCGTCTTCCCCGCTCCGTTGGGGCCGATGATCCCCAGGGCTTCCCCCGGCTGGAGGGAAAAGTTAAGATCCTTCACTGCCCAGTGATATTTCCCTGAATTTGCTGCCTTCTTCCCGGAAAACAAATCACGAATATTGGTTAAACCGGTGCCTGTCCTGTATTGCTTTGAAACATGTTCTACGATAATCGTCGGTTCCATGACAGTTTTGATCCTAAATTACATCCGCAAATTGAAATTCGACACGCTTGAAAAACCAATACCCAAATACCAGAACCCCAAAGGCGATCACTCCGGACAAGAGCATCATCTGGCCTGGTACCTGTTGGGATAATAATATTGACCGGTACGTTTCGATCACACTTACCATGGGGTTGAGTGAATATAAAAAACGCAGTGATTCCGGCACGGCGTTCAACGGGTAAATAACGGGAGATGCATAAAACCACAATTGCAGGCCAAGCGTTAAAATCGGCCGAATATCCCGGTAAAAAACATTCAAGGCACTCCCAATCAGGCCAATACCTAGTGATAGACAGCATTGAATGAATATGAGAGAGGGAATGAATAATAACCACAAAAAATTAACTTCGATGTGATAATATGCCATCAAAACACCGAGCAAGCTGAAGGAAATCATGGTATCCACCAAACGCGCCAACAGGGCGGAGACAGGCAGAATTTCCCGGGGAAAATATATCTTGCTTACTAGGTTCATGTTTCCAGTCAGAGACTCTACCATATCGCCAATTGATGACGAGAAAAGTGTCCAGGGGACCATTGCCGCATAGGAGAAGACAATATAGGGGGGCCCTCCTGTATTAATCGGGACGAACAATGTAAAAATGATGCTGAAAATGACCGTCGAGGCTGCGGGCACAATGATAGCCCACAAACCTCCAAGGAGGGATTGCTGATATCGGGCACGGATTATCCGATATGTCCATGTAAAAAGCAAATCGCGGTAATTGAACAGGTTTTTGAGAGATGATGTATTTTTACTCATAAGTGAGATTTTTCACTTTCAAATTTTGACGCCAGAAAAAGGCTGCTTCCATAGCCTTATAACAGATGTATATCAATGTGATGAGGAATGATTATCATCAGTGAATTTAGATCGAAAGAGGATAACCAGTAACAAAAGAATTGGTAAGGCAACAATCAGAATCAACCCAAAAAGACTGAGCCCTGTTGAGCCATTCCCCTTAAGAAGGATCGATCGGTCAATTACTCTGGGAGTGGCAGTCGGGAGGCCCCCAACCGGACTGGGTAACATATGCGGATTCAGCGATTGAGGATTTGTGATCAGATCGCCCTGCACTGTAGGCAATGGAATGGCCGGTAATTCAGGAGCATCCAGAATTTGGTATGAATACCAAACACCATTCAATTTAATGTCACCGGGGTCGGTCATCCAGGCAACCAGAATCAAATTTCCCTGGATAACCACAGCATGTGCGTTATAAGGATCAAATCCATTGGTGCCCACCTTGTCCACACTTCGCGGACCCTTTATCACAGCTTCAGGTTCAATCCACCTGCCGTTTATCCACATGCTATGCCATAAACCGTGTATATCAGGGCCGCCAGTGCCAGGTATACGTTGGCCAAAGAAAAGATGCAAAGCCTCATTGCCATCCTCAACCAAGGCAAGAGGGCCGTTGACACCTACATGTCTGGCAAATAGGATGGAGGGATCACTCCAAGTCAGGCCGCTATCCCTAGATTGTCTCATAATGATCTTGGGAGTCAAATTAAATAAGGCAAACAACGTATCCTGATACTCGAACAGCGTAGGCGTTTGCGTTCCCAAGCCCTCTTTTGCTGCTGCAAGTAATACTGGCTCACTCCAGGTGCTTCCGTCTTTCGAACCTGCGTAATAAACCCCCCTGCCTTGACCCGAGAAATCATAAACATTCCAAATTGCATGAAGTTCACCTGATTTTCCGGTGATCATATGAAGTTGAGCGATATTGGGCGTATCGCTGTCTGCAAAAAAAACTGAGGTGGGATCCGACCAGGTTCCGCCGCCATCGGTTGAACTTATGGCATACAAGCCAGTCCCCTCTGCACGTCCATTAAACAGCACGTGGAGTATACCTTGATTATCCTCGGTCATCACAGCACCTTCCGGATCTCCGGCATCACTGCCAATGATTACCGGCATCGACCATGCCGGAGCTTCGCCTGCTCTTGCCACAGGGGCTTCAGAATAATAGATATCAGCACTCTTATTATTCCCGCCAAAAAAAAGCACACGGAGTTTGCCATCCCGTCCAAGAATGGCATCCGTGAGCCTAGCCTCATTGATCGGGGAGAGAAGGATATCAACCGGATTCGTCCAACCTTTTGCGAGACTCCACTGGTTATAAACAATCGCCCGGGTTGTTTGCCCATCCTGCTGACCAATCCACTGTGATGAAAAAGCATGCACTGTGCGATTTTTGTCGGCGATCAAGATAGGCGTCCAGGTTTCCGTGGTGTATCCAGGAATTGTTTCTGGAGGCGCCCATTGTGAATATTGATTCGCGGTGGAGACGGGATACGCCAGAAAGCTGCTCGAAATCAGGCAGATTACAGCCAAAACTGGGATAGTGCGTAATTTCAATACTTTGTTCATGGATTGGAATTTGCGGATCAGCCTTCAGGTTGATCCTCCTCCCCGATAATTGCAGGACTCAGGGGACCAGGCTTTGATGTTTATTTAGTCCGCTTTCTCCACGGCCCGGCGAGTAAAACAATAAAAATCAGAACCGCCACGAGGGCAATTCCCAGGTAATTTTTATAACGAGCCGAAGCGGAAGTAGTATCTGTCAATTCTACTATTGACGTTCCCGGAGTGGGAGTTTTTACTCTAGGGATAGAGTCTAAATTTCCGTCTGTATCTGAATTCAAGGTGGGAATCAACACCGGGGGAGGCGCAGGAACGTCTGCTGGCTGATCCAAAAACCGTCTTATTCCAAAGATCTGATTTTTCGTTACACCGCTGGAGTCTGTTGCAGTCAAGATGAATACCACGCCAAGAAAGCCATCCTGCGAAATCGCTGCTGTGATCGACGTTCGAGTCGAATTTCTTTCTGAAATATTGCTCGACAGATTCGGAATCCATTGAGCTCCATCCCAAATCTGATCCTGAATCGTCAGTTGGTCACTCACCATGGCTGTTTGTATGAAATGAACAGTTCCAACCTGATCGATGGCTACCGAGGTTGGTACTGCGTCGGCGCTTATGGTTGATATTGTACCGGGTTGGCTCCAGGTCTGTCCGCCATCTAGAGAAACCTGGTGAAAACTGATAATCATAGATTGGTGGCTCTCCTGCCAAAATCGATGGAGGGTCAGGTTGTCAAAGCTGACAATTTGATCCCAAAGAACAGCTTTGTCAGTTACTAACTGCGGCTCGCTCCATGATGCGCCTCCATCTGAAGACTGACTGTAGTACATCCCCAAGGGCTGGCGCTGATCGCCAATAAGGGAATACCGGTTGAATAACACATGCAGGCGGCCATCGGCCGTCATACTCAGCTTGGGTTGATCAACCATATCCCAATCCACTGCTTCAAAGACGCGCTGGGGCTGTGACCAAGTGTTTCCCGCATCTGAGGAAGCCACCATATATATTCCGCGCTGCTCATTAATTGGGATGGAATACACAACTAGGATTCGCCCCGAGGAATCTGCCGCCACATCAGGCGAGCTATTCGCTTGGGATCCTGTCGGAATTGCACCCGGTACCTGCCACTCATTAGCGCGGCTGGCCTGTTCTGCATTCGCCCAACTGAATAGTAAATCTCCATTCTTTTTATCCACCCAGACAAGTAACAGCCTATCATTTTGATCCGCATGAAAAGAAATCTGTATAGGTTTTCCATTCAACCCAGACAGAATTGACGAGACGCTTGACCAATCGTTGGCTGTCCTCCTTAAGTAGCGAATCGATTCGTTTATCTCTCCGGTAGGCAACACGACAGATTGTGACCAGAGAACATGAACAACCTCGTCAAACCCGGCAGCTGATTGGAGTTCTGAAATTGAATCCGTGGTATCGACGAGAACGCCAGGCCTGCTCCACGCAGAGATCAAAGGGAACCAATCCGCAAGGTCTCCAATCTTCCTACTCCTGAACCAGATATCACTGTTGTTGCTTTGATCACACCCAACGACAAATATCATATCTGCATGCTGTGCAAACTGCCGGCAACCCAAAATAACGTCATTGAGCGTAAGCGGGTTCGTAAAGGAGTTTAACTCAACTTGAGACTGCAATGCACTCCACTCAGAGCCATTCCAGGCAACCAGTGACAAATCGCCAAATATGTCCAACATCAAAAGAAAGTAATCGGAAGTCTTTCCAATAAACACTCCGTTGGTCGGGCAGGTATTCAATTTATCAGAGAGGCGAATGGGATCAGAAATGGTTTGCCCTCCATCCGTTGACCACTGGCTATATTGCGAACATAGCGAACCGGGTTGCCCCAACTGCCAGGTCAACAATACATTTTTTCCGGTTGCGCTTACATTGACGTTGTAGGGTAATGCCAGGCCCGTGACATCTTCCGGACCCCTGAGTTGAACTGCATCCTGCCAATTCACGCCGTTATCCGAAGATTTCGCCATAAAGGTCCGCTTAGCGGGACGATCATCCCATACTGCATAGACTTCTGCCTTTCGTCCACCTCCCGCAACGGCAAGGCGCACATGGGAATTCTCCAAAGCCAGAGTACGAAAGTATTGCGATGAATACAATCGCACTGGTGGGGCCCACACCCAATCATCAAACCGACGGTAAAAAATACCAGCGGGTTCTTTATCTGTCCCATAATTGCTTACATAGCTAAGATGAATCACATTACTGGAATCTGCTATAACATCGAAATCTAACACTGACACGGCAACCACATACACCGCATCCCAACTCAACGGCTGAGAGAGGAGGTTTGACGGTGTGCGTGCGTAATATAGTTCGCTCGAGGTATCCTTATCAGATTGATCATTCGGTTGTGTCCAAAACATATGTATCAAGCCGGCTGTATCAGCAACCATTTTCAGATGGATATCAGCAGTTTCAAGATTAGATGGGGTGTCAGTTTTGGGACTAAACGGGAAGTCTACCTTTACTGGCGCCGTCCATTCAACTCCATCCGTACTTTTTGTATACTTGTACCCATCCAATGCATCCCTCCAAATCACATGCGCCACTCCTAGGCTGTCAACAACTATTGAGGGATCAGAGGACGCCCCTGAATTTGACAAGTTGATCGGGGCAGACCACTCCGTATCCGTTTGAGCTTGCACGTTCAAAACTTGACCGCGCGGCAGGCCAAACAGGAGTGTAACGAGAAAGATAGTCAATAGTGAGATACGCAAAAGAGTTGATTTCATAAAATCCTATTCAGGGCAAAACTGTCTCATGAGTAGCGCCCAACAAAATACGCATGGCAGAGGCGCGTTTAGACAAGTCGCTTCTCCCGTGAACCTGCCACCACCATACATAAGAATCAAGCTCAGCCTTTGCTTCAGGAAACTCAGCAAGAACAAATTGCGCGTTATCGAAATCGCCAACCCAAACACGGCAATACCCCAAGGACTTGACGATGCCGCGATGACGCGGCGACTCACGGTATGCATTCGATAAGTATACCTCGGCGGAATGAAAGTCCTGCCGCAGCATAGCGATCAGGCCGAGGCGATGATTCGCTGTCCGATTGGAGGGATCAGCCTCCACAGAGGCGAGAAGCGATGTTTCAGCATCCTGCATCCGCTCGACAATTGACGGATCCGCCCACTGATTCGTTGGAAATCCGCTCAGTTCCACGCGCGCCATTTGGATTGCGCCAAGATTCGAATACCACACGGATCGTATCGTCTTTTGAAAGAAGATGACCAATGCCGCCAGCGTCACACCAATGACCGCAAACCTGATTATATCTCTACGAAAGGGGCGGCTTGCATTTTCAGATACCGGTTGCGAAATATATGGGTTGGGAACAACGCCTAACAAAGCCATTGACAGGATCGCGCTCGTGCCTTGATAGAGATAATCATCTACCATACCATGCACAAAGGCTACTATCAAAGACGTCAGCGCTACCCAATTATACAGATTGTTAATATGACTTGTTCTGGTTGCAATATTCTTTGAAACTCGCCAAATACTGATCAGATACATGGTTAAGAAGGCCATACCGCCAAACATTCCCTGCTCGATAAATACATCAAGGAACATATTGTGCGAATTGGGTAAATAATAAATCGGAATATCGAGAATATATTGCGAGTATAGACCGGGAAAAGACGCTAACCCCCCTCCGATGATGGGAAAGTCTGCCGCTAGATACAAACTACGTGTAAATAATTCGGCGCGGCTTCCATTGCCGTAAACACCGGTTGCAGACACACTGCTTACTGATTGTGCAGGTCCAACATAAATGAGGACCGCGACAATAAGTAAATAAAATATCACACTAGATGGGAAAACTGGATCGCACCTTCGCCGAAATAGTGTAGCCGCAAATTTTATACCGATCCATATCAGGAGAACTCCCAGTGCGGCAAAAATCGCCATCATAATTCCACGTGAAGTGGTCATGACTAACGCCGAGGCGATCACGATTAATCCCAACACGATCAAGTTGTTGAACTTTGAATTTTGGCGTCGAGAAAGGAGATAGAAGCCGAACGGAGCCATCATTGCGGCAATTCCTGCCACATAGTTGGGATGCATCGCTCTCCAGCCGATCTCTGGTCGCAGCCACATAATTCCTCGCCCAATTAAATTAACAAGTTCGATCTTGCGTGGCACAGAGACAAAATCATGGGTTAGGAAAAAGTATCCCGCCACACCGACGCCGATGCAGAAGAAAGCCGCTGAAACCCAAACGACGTTATCTTTCGGCTGAGAGGACAATGTGTAATAGAGAATTACTGCTTCGATTATCAGATACAACTTGCGCGAGGCGGACAACTGGTCATACGATGCCCAAGCCCCTACAACCGCAGTCAACAAAAAGACCGCGACGAGCAGATCGAGTCGTGTGCGCCGAAATGGGGGTGCGCCAACTACAAACCGAAATCCCCAAGGGATCAGCGAAAAGGCGATTGCCCAAATCCCTACACTCGGATTGAAACACAAAGCCGCCCCACCGATCGCTACGATGCACAGTTCAGTAAGCGCAAACCTACGGCTATTGACCGTCGCACGCCACGATGTCACGTTCATTTCTTAATTTTGGTTGGTTACCCTGCCCCGCCGACCGGCGCGCCTTCATCGGAGGATGCCCAGAACAAGTGTTGCAAACCCACATTCAGAGCCGTCTTCATCGTTGACCAATCGTACATCAACATTTTGAGATAAGTGAACACCGGTCCCGGACGGAACGCCCATTCACGGAAGGCGCGCTTCTGCCAATATAATAATCTTTCGGCGGGCATGTTGGGGTAATCCAAGACCGTGCCTTTATCCATATCCACCTGCTCCCAGCGGGTGCCGGGACGGAACCATTTGTTCTTGACCACTTCAAAGAAGAACGGCGTACCGGGGTATGGAGCGGCAACGTGGAATAAGGCAATATCCAGCGGCAATTTTTTAGCAAAGTCAATGGTCTGGCGGATGGTCTCTTCGGTCTCACCGGGCAAGCCGATGATGAAGTAGCCCCAGTTCATGATGCCGGCTTTCTTCGCCCAGCGCAAAGCGCGTTCCGCTTTATCGGGATACGCTCCCTTGCGCGCGTGCTTAAGAATCTGTTCGTTACCGCTTTCGATACCCCACGAGATCAGGCGACAGCCTGCTTTGCCCATCAGCATCAACATTTCTTCGTCCACATAATCCACGCGGCTGTTGGAGGTCCACTTAATGCCGATCTTTTCGTCAATCATCATTTTGCAGAGTTCAACCACCTGATCGCGCGAGACGGTGAACAAGTCCGCATACATGTGAATGTTGTTAATGCCGAGCTTTTTCAAATACCACAATTCTTCCATGATCTTTTTCGGCGAGCGCAGGCGCGTGGCATATTGATAACTGACATGCTTGATGCAATACGTACAACCAGCAGGACAACCGCGGCTGGTAACGATAAACGTGAACGCGCCTTTGATCAATGGCATTCGATATGATTGCAACGGAAGTAACTCGTGCATGGGGATCGGCATATCGTCCAAATCCGCAATGAAAGGACGCGGGAAGTTGAGCATGATCTCGCCGTTCTTGCGCCACGCAATGCCTTTGATGCCGTGCATGTTCACACTGCCGTCCTCGTTCAACGATGTTTTATACATCGGGTCATGCTTGTTGAACATTTGCACGATCTCAGGCGAACGCTCGCCAATCTTCCCTTCAAGGTGATCGAGCAGATCGCGGATGGTGAGATCGGGTTCGCCGACGAGGGCAAAATCAAGGCTGGGATACGGACGCATCGTTTCCACCGGGATGGGTGTGATGTGCGTCCCGAAGGCGATCGTTTTCGCCCCGCGCGCGTGAGCAAGGAAACAACCATAAATGTCGTTCTCAAGAGTCGGCGCGGTCATTTGCGTCAGATAATATTTCGGTTGGTATTTATCCAACAACTCTGTGAATTCGGGCCAGCCCATTCGCTCCGCGTTACAGTCCACAACTTTCACTTTGTAGACGGGGTGCAGTAACGCCGCCATCTGCGCCAGCGAGACTTGGGGCCACACCATGTTCTCGCGCGTGCGCCGACCAACCCGATGCTGTGTGCGGATCCACAACCCGCCGTCGGGGGTGGGAGGATTCACCAGCATGATGTCAACAGCCTCAGGGGAACGTGAAGCGGCGAGCAACCCATCGTGGACGATTTCGTCCGCATTGGGAAAATCCGCCGTGCGTAACTTCGGTATATTTCGTGCGCCGAGATTTACAGATTTAACATCTAGTTCTTTGTCGTCCATTTCAATACTCCTTCTACAAATACCTATCTACCCATGTCCTGTTTTGTCAACGCTTCGCGCTGACTCAGTTCTTCAAGGATACGCAACAACAGCCAATACACAACCAGTTGAATACCAACCAGAAAGATCATGGCGCTGCCCAGCAAATAGAACCACAACTTTTCGATCTCCCAACCCTGCAGACCAAGCACAAGGCTGGCGACGCCAATGGCAAACCCGATCAGTATCGCAAGGATTCCCATCCAGCCAAAATGTTGATCGAGCGGCGTTTTGAAAATCGGCTTGCCGAACAAGCCTTGTCTAATGGGTTTTTTATAAAAAAGCGCAACGAGGTAATTGAATGTAATACCTAGCGCAAAAACATTGATGCCCGCCACCGCCGAGATCATTCCTAAAAATAACGCCGTAACTCCAACTGCGCTCAATGTTGTAATTCCGCTCGCTCTTGCAATGATCAAACCCAGAGCCACCAACCCGGAAATTCCTAACGCCGCGAGTCCGATCAACCCGAGGATGCGCACCGGGTTATAGGACATCGCGGTCCACACCATGCTCTGCAAAAAGATGCGCCCGTCGCGGATCGCGCTCAATTTCGACCTGCCGACCCGTTCGCTGTAGGGAATCGGCACTTCTTCGATCTGAATGCCTTCATGCAGGGCGCGCGTGCTCATCACGGGGGTGAGATTCAAACCGTCTGGCAGAGGATAGATATGTTCCAAAATCTCACGTTTGAAGACGCGCATCCCGCTCGCGCTATCGGTGACACGGTGCCTGCCGAGGATGGTAAGCAAGGTGGCGAAGATGAAGTTCCCCACGCGTCGGACCAGGGGCATCTGACTCTTCTCTCCCGCCATGCGCGAACCAATGACGAGATCGTGTCCGTTCATCGCTACCTGACAAAGTTTTGGAAAATATTCCGGCGGGTATGTGCCGTCGGCGTCTAAAAACCCGATCAATTCGCCCTTCGCTTGCGAGAAGCCAGTCTTTAACGCCGCGCCATACCCTTTGTTCTGCGGATGACGAATCAACGTCACGCCTTTGATCTTCGATGCGACAGCCGCAGTGCGGTCGCGTGAGCCGTCGTCCACAACCAGCAACTCCAATTGTTTGACGCCCGCTTTCTTCAAGGCAGGTTTGACCGCAAGCACGCGCTCGGCAATCTCGGTGATTCCGTCTTCTTCGTTATACGCAGGTATGACAACCGATAATATCGTCATGCATTTCCTCTCGATTACAAATGATAAATTCGACGGTCCGGCTTGGACGCGCTGCCGTCAATCGTGCGGATCGGCTTGGCAGGCACGCCTCCGACCACGGTGTGAGCTGGCACATCCTGGGTGACGACCGCGCCCGCCGCAACGATCGCGCCCTTGCCCACGCGCACCCCGTCCGTGATGACCGCACCCGCCCCCAACCAGACATCATCCTCGATCACAATTCCTTCCGCCGTGATGCCTTGTTCGACAAATGGGCGGTTCGGGTCGTCGAAGACATGGTTTACCGCGATGATCTGCGTGAACGGCGAGGTGTAGACTCGGTCGCCGATCTGCACGCCGCCCTGCCCGCGGATGATGGAGTACTCACCCACCAAACTATCGCGTCCGATTCTGATTCCAGAATTAGGCAAGCCGCGAAAGTTATACACATGAAGGACCGCGCCGTGCATCACGATCGTCCCGCTCCCGATTTCGATTCCGCTGGGGCAGGCGTGCAAATACGTCCCGTAGTCAAGATACGAACCGTGTCCCAAGCGGATGAAATTTGCAAACCGTAGTCGCACATTGTTTTCGATCGCGGCGAAGCCGTCCATTTTCAAAATCAGTTTGTACAGAACACTGCGGACGGCGACCCCAATGATTGTGGGGATCCACCCCAACAGGACGATGAAAAATTGTTCGTAGAAATATCTTGTGACCGAGGATGCCTGACGGCTCAGATACAAGCGGATGTTTGCCAGCATAATTTTCGATGATTGGAAGTTGGCGCGCTCCGCCATCTCGACATTCTGCGAGTTTCAGAAAAGTCAGTATGAGGAGCGGAAACTGGAGGTAGTATATAATAATTCCATGTTTCCTGCCGTTTTTCTAGATCGCGATGGCGTGCTTATCGAGAACCGCGCCGACTACATCCGCGAATGGTCTCAGGTTTTGGTCTATCCCAAGACGTATTTTTCGTTAAAAGGTATACAAAACGCCGGTTACAAAATCGTCATTGTGACCAACCAATCTGCCGTGGGACGCGGGTTGATCACCTTGCAGACCGCCAACGAGATCAATCAAAGACTGGTGGATTTGTTTCGCGAGAACCATATTCAAGTAAGCGGGATTTATCTCTGCCCGCATTGCCCAGACGATAACTGCGAATGCCGCAAGCCTAAACCGGGTATGCTCTTGCAAGCCGCACGGGAATTATCTCTCGATCTCCACCGCTCCTGGCTGGTCGGCGATGCTTGGAGCGATGTGTTGGCAGGGGAGGCAGTCAGTCTGCGCGGGGAAATTCTGGTAAAAACAGGCCGGGGTCTCGATCAATTGAATCTGCCAAAGCCGGAGAACCTCAAATCCTGCTCTATCGCGGAAGACCTTGCTGAAGCCGTTCAGATCATTCAAGCGAAAACGGCTGGCTAGAAAATCAACCCACAGCCGGCTCTTTTTCCGCTGCGGCAGAAAATTCCGCATCCTCGTTCGCGGTATCTTTCAATGTTTTAACGATCATATGCTCAAGCGCCAAGTGAATGTCTTCCACGTGTTCAATGATATGGCTGTTCACATGCACTTGAACGTCAACCAGCGAACCGAGGCGACCTCCGTCAAAGCCGGTAAAACCGATAGTTACCGCGGCGTGATTGCGCGCTTCCTCGACGGCTTTCAGCACGTTGGCTGAGTTTCCGCTGGCGGAAATTGCGATCACGATATCGCCTGCCTCAACCAGATTTGCCAACTGTGTCGTAAAAACATTTTCATAACCTTCATCGTTGGCATAGGCGGAAAAGATCGCCATGTTATCGGTCAAGCCGATTACGCGGAAGTGAGGTAAGCCGGGGTGGCGGGTATTCTTGGCTAGGTCGCACACAAAATGAGAGGCGGTCGAGGCGGAGCCTCCGTTACCCATAATGAAGATTTTCCTGCCGGACAAGCGCGCGGCTTGGAGGATATCCACAACCCGAGCGATGCGCCCCACTGGGAGTTGATTTACGGTTTCCGTCAGCGTTTCTATGTACGATTTGATCAGTTCCATTGTTTCTTCCTATGTTTCAACCAACTATCTTTTGTAATTAAAGATCACCTTGCTCCCATCCGATTCCAATTGGAACGGCAGTTCCTGCAATCCGTTCAAAGCGGTTCGGACAGCCCGGTGCTTTTCATGCGGCGCATACAACAAGATAAAACCTCCGCCGCCCGCGCCGGTGATCTTTCCTCCGACAGCACCGGCATTCCGGGCGGCATCATACATATCGTCGATCATTCCGTTGCTGATCTGTCCCGCCATGCGTTTTTTCAATTCCCAGGTGCGGTGCATCAGCGTGCCGAACGAATCAAGTTGCCCGTTCTGCAATTCGGACTTTGCTTGATAGGCGATTTGCTTGATTTCCCTAAGAACTTCCTTCCGGTCTTTGATATTGCTCTTTTGCTCAGTCAAAACGCTATCCGCGCGGCGGCTGATGCCCGTAAAAAAGAGCAGAAAACGATCGTTGAACTCACGTTTCAAGTCGGCATCGAGCGCCACTTTCTCGGCAGTTACGCTTCCGTCCGTGCAAAACTCGAAGAAACGCAAGTCACCGTAGGCGGCAATGTATTGGTCTTGAATACCGATGGGCTTTCCAAGCTTTTCGATCTCGATTTCGCAGGCTTCTTTTGCAAGCCGTTCTTTCGACACAATCTCGCTCAAATAGGTGTACAACGCTTGCAAAGCGCCGACAGTGACCGTGCTGGAGGATCCTAATCCTGAGCCTTCCGAGGGGATATCGCCCATGGTGGTCACTTCGATACCGTTGGACACCCCCGTGAGCGCTAACGCCTCTCGGATCAATTCATGGTGAATCTGATCCACCGAATCCACCATCTCGGTCCGGGTATAGCCTATGCGTAATTTGGCGTCGAAACGTTTCTTGACGGTAATAAAAATATATTTATCAATGGCGGAGCTTAAGACGCATCCGCCCTCTTCCATATAGTACGAGGGGAAATCAGTGCCTCCGCCAAAGAAACTGATGCGCAACGGCGTTTGTACGATGATCAAGCCTGCTCCGCAACCTTGAAATACTCGACGGTCTTCCTCATCCCTTCATCGAGAGGGACAGTAGCGGACCAACCGAGGTCGTTTCGCGCTTTGGTTGCATTGAGATAGATATGGCGCGTCTCTCCGACCTTTGCCGGTCCATACGCGACTGGCAGTTTGTAATCTGTGGCTTTTGCCAATGCCGAGAAAATCTGATTCACCGAGGTCGGAACTCCCCAACCGATATTGTAAATACCCGGCTGATGATCCACTGTCGCCGCGAGATAATTTGCCTGCGCGCAATCGCCCACGTAGACAAAATCACGCGTCTGCTCGCCGTCTCCATTGATGACCACCGGCTCGCCCGCCATCATTTTGCCGGTAAAGATCGCCACTACGCCTGCCTCGCCATGCGGATCCTGCCGCGGACCGAACACATTCGGGTATCGCAACACCGTGAATTTCAACCCGTAATTGACGTGATACATAAACAGATAATGTTCAACGGTATGTTTACTTGCGCCGTACTGACAGATCGGATTGATGGGATGCGCCTCGTCACAAGGGACATATTCGGGCTCGCCGTATACCGCGCCGCCGGTGGATATATAGATAAAACGCTTCACTCCGAATTCTTTGGCGCATTCAATCAGGTTGATCGAACCAAGGATATTGACATCCGCGTCGAAAAGCGGTTGAGCCACCGAACGGCGAACGTCCATTTGCGCCGCATGGTGACTGACGAAATCCGGTCGTTCCGCTTCGAAGATTTCTCGCACCTTCGGGTCGCGGATATCCATCTTGTAAAACTTCGCCTTCGGATTGAGGTTGGAGGCGCGTCCAGTGGACAGATCGTCCAAAATAACGATCTCGAATCCTTTTTCAAGAAACAGATCAACCACATGAGACCCGATGAATCCGGCCCCACCCGTTACTACTATTTTTGCCATGTAAACCATCCTTTTGGTAATTTAGTACGCGCCGCGACCCTTGAAAACAACAGGGATTGTTTGAGTGAGGATTTGAAGATCCAGCCAGATGCTCCAGTTACGAATGTAATACATATCCATGCGAACTCGTTCATCGTAGGAAACATCCGAACGCCCGCTGACCTGCCATAAGCCGGTCATGCCGGGCTTTACGGTCAACAGGTTCATATCGAACTGCTTGTACATCGCCACTTCCTCCGGCGAGATCATGCGAGGACCAACGAGAGACATCCCGCCTCGCAGCACATTAATGAGTTGCGGTAATTCATCAAGACTGTATTTCCGAAGAAATACGCCAATTGATGTAATGCGCGGATCATTTTTTAGTTTGTGATTCTGAGCCAACTCCTCTTGAAGTTCGGGATGCTGTCTGAGAACCTCATCGCCGTTCACGACCATAGAGCGGAATTTTAACGCGTCGAACTGCTTTCCGTTTAAACCCATCACGCGACGTTTGTGGAAGATTGGACCCGGCGAGGTCAACTTTACGGCCGCGGCAATGGACAAGAACAACGGGCTGATTATAACCAAACCAACAAAAGATAGAACATAGTCCAGAACAGTTTTTAGGACGATGTCTGTACCGGTCAATCTCACTTTATGGACTTGCATCAGCGGAACATAAGCGAACTCGTCCACCGTCATGCCGGTGGTGATCACCTCATACAACCCAGAGGACATCCGCAGGTTGACCTTGTCGGAAACGCCGTATTTCTTGAAGATCTCCATCAAGTAATCTCGGGTGGAGATCGCGCTAGAAGCGAGAATCACCTCGCCGATGCGGAACTGTTCAATGATCTCGCCCAACTGATCCACTGTACCGAGATTTATGAGATTATTGTAGAGCGGAGTTGTGACCGCGACCTTTTTATCCACGAAGCCGACGATGTGCAAGCCCGAAGTTTCCCATTTTTGGAGTTGCTCGGCAAGCCAGCGCCCTTCTTGATTCGCGCCGACGATCACCGCCGGGGTGAGAAAAAATCCCTGACGACGGAGAAAATAAATAACCCGTCGAAGAATGAAACGGCCTATCGCAACGAACATGAATGTAAACACCCACGCCATCAATAACCAACCGCGCGCGATCAAGAGCGAAGCCTGCAAGAATCCCGCGATCACGATCAACATAAAACCGAACGTAGACGAGCGGAAGACCAGCGAATATTCGCGGGTGCCGCCCAATAGGTTTTGCTTAGAATATAAGCCGTTGAGGGCAAAGTTCACCAGCCAAATTATGGAAGCCGTGGCAACAAAGTTCAGATAGTATTCCGGCGAGACCTCCACCGTCTGGTTAAAAAAAGTAAAGTAGGGGACGTTAAACCGCAGAGTATAAGCGAGTTGAAACGCCACATTGACCATGAAAATATCCATCACGATCAACGCGATACGATACACTCCCCATTGAGATTGCATTGGGAGGAGAGAATTAACCTTGCCGATCTTTTTACCGAGAGACACCCTTTGAATCTTCTCCATATTCGACTCTGCATTCAACATCTCATAACTCCTCATCACAATAAACGGGTAAAAAATTACGCGTCACTTGTCAATTCGCCAATCCTCCTCGCTATGGCGCAGATATTAATCAATAGCCTCTATCAAAGGCTGTTGCATGACGACCCGACTCAAAAAAGGTTACTTTTCACCATTTCAAGCGACACTCCCCCTTCGGTAATACCCGCTTCAAGAACGCTTCAAACGCAACACCTGATCTTCATCCAGATCCACGGCAACTTGCCGCTTTTCAAGGAAGCGCAGGAGCACTCGCACCCGCTCTTGACCGGAGATTCTGCCGTCGAAGATCGCCTCGTACCCCGCAAACGGACCCGCTTGGATGCGGACCGGTTCCCCCCGCTTTAGGTTAGTTGCCCCGGTTTTATTGGAGACGTTGATCTCCCCTACGCGCTTCTCGATGGCATTGATCAACTCTTCCGGCACCGAAGCCGGCTCACCGCCAAAACTGACCAGATTCGCCGCCCCAGCCATCCACTGAAGCGCGGACGCGCCGATAACGGTCAGATCAACTTGCACAAAAAGGTAGCCGGGAAAATACGGGCGGCTCTTACGCGAGCGCGGATTCACCGGCGTCACTCGCAGGCGCGGATAATAGACCTTGACACCATGCGCTTCATATTGACGAGCAAGGAAATCTTCCTTATTTGGCTTACTGCGAACGGCATACCAGAGTTGAGGCATTCTCCGAGGTCTTTCTTTCTCCAAAATGAGTTGGGCGCTGGAATTATAAAGGGATTCGACGCCAATAATCGCACAGCCTCCAACAAAGGAGGCTGTGCGATTTGCAAGTGACTCCGGGGGGACTCGAACCCTCAACCAATTGATTAAGAGTCAACTGCTCTGCCAATTGAGCTACGGAGCCAATTATGCGGACGAAATTATACACGATGAAATCATCGTGTCAATAATGAGGCTGTACAGTTTCGCGCACATCCTCCATCCGCCGTTCTATCCTTGTATAATGGAAGCGCATGGACATCAACGCCCCCCCACCACAACCGGAACCCGAACAGGAATTTGTCTCGGCGCGGGCGCGGCGGCGACGCGCCTTACGGCGCGCCTACTTCCCCGCCGACGAAGCCGGGCGCGCCGCGCTGTTCGAACATCTCGCCCAACGCGCCTTCCCCTCGTATGAATTATTTGTGTTCGCGCTCGTGGCAGGCGTGATCCTCGGCGCGGGATATTTCGTCAACTCGCAAGCGTTGCTCATCTTCGGAATCCTCGTCGCGCCGGTGCTCACGCCATGGATCGGATTCTCACTCGCCGCCATCGCCGGCTCGACGCGTTTCTTCCTGCAAACCTTCGCCGCGTTATTGTTGAGCTCGTTCCTCATCTTCATCAGCGGCTTGCTGGCAGGTTTTGCCTCACGCGTCTTTGGTCCGCTCAACTTTAACGAAGCCTTCACCCACAGCCGCTTGTGGTGGCCCGATTTCGTCACGCTGACCATCGGCGCAGTGGTGCTGACCATTTCATTCGTCCGTTCGGAGCAACGCCCCTACCTCCCCAGCGCGCTCGTCGCGTATGAATTTTTCCTTCCGCTTTGCGCGGCAGGTTTCGGCTTAGGCAGCGGCGTCAGCGAGATCTGGCCCCAAGGCTTGCTCGTTTTCCTCGCGCACTTTTCATGGGCGACCTTCCTCGCCATCCTTTCATTATTCTTTTTGCGTTTCTATCCCGTGAACTTCAGCGGCATCTCACTAACCGCCGCCTCATTGATCCTCGTCATCGCCGCGATAACGATTCTGACCGGCTTCGGTCAATGGATCGGGATTCAAGCGGGACTCGCCACACCTCCTCCGTTCGATCAGACTCAGGGTCAGCCTGCTTCGCCAGCGGCGGCGACCTCTACACTTGCGCTCGTTCCCACCGCTTCCCCATCGCAGACTCCACCAGCGACTGTCTTCATCGGTGTGCCAACGCAAACTCCAACGCGCACGCCCCGCCCGACTCAACCGTCGGCGATCCCGCCTACGCAGACGTTCACATCAACCGTCACAGCCGAACCCACTCCCATCATTGCCCAAATCCGCGCAGCGGAAGGAGGCGGAGCCTTTATCCGAGAAAAGCCGGGCGGCAAAGTCCTTGCAACGTTAGGCAACGGCGCGACCGTCACCATCATCCCCAACGATTTTCAGGAAGTGAACGGCGTGATCTGGGTGCATGTGTTTGCCACTGTCAACGATGTGCGCGTGGAGGGGTGGATGATCCAAGGCGTGCTCGTCACCGCCACACCTCTGCCCGATTGGCAACCCTCGTCCACGCCGGAAATCACTGCAACGCCATAATTTCACATATATCATTCTATACGCTAGCAAAGAGCCTCTGTGACCATCATGGAGATTCTTCGCTTCGCTCAGAATGACAAGCAAAGGAAATCATGCCCATTCACTTTGGAACCGACGGCTGGAGAGCCGTCATCTCGGACTCGTTCACTTTCGATAATCTTCGCATCGTCGCGCAAGCAATTGCAGACGCAGTCGGCTCGGAACATTGGGATAAGGCAAGCGGAAGCGAACACGCGCCCGACCTGAAAAAAATCGTCGTGGGATTCGACACCCGCTTCCTCTCCGATCGTTTCGCCGGGGAGGTTGCCCGCGTCCTCGCCGCCAACGGATTCACCGTCCTGCTCGCCCAATCCGATTCGCCGACGCCTGCCATTTCGTACGCGGTGAAAAACAATCACGCCATCGCGGGCGTGATGATCACCGCTTCGCACAACGCGCCGCGCTACAACGGAGTCAAACTCAAAGGCGCGTTCGGCGGCTCTGCCCTGCCCGAACAATGCCGCCGCGTGGAAGTGTACATCAACGACAACGAGCAACAAGCGCGTGGACCCAACTTGATGGATTTCAAAAAAGCCCGCGAGGCGGGGTTGATTCAAAAGTTCAACCCACTGCCTGCGTACTTCGATCACCTGCGGAAGTTGATTGACGCCGACGCCATCGCGGACAATCCTCAACGCTTCGTTGTGGACGCCATGTTCGGTTCGGGGCGCGGCGTGATCAAATCGTTCTTGCAAGGGACGGGATGCGAGATTTCCGAAATTCGCGGCGAGATGAACCCAGGCTTTGGCGGCGTCCACCCGGAACCGATTGCCAAAAATCTCGGCGCGCTCGCCTCCGCCATCAGCGCGGGGATGGGCAACTTCGGCATCGTCACCGACGGCGACGCGGATCGCATCGGCGCGATGGATGAGCGCGGCGCGTTCGTTGACCCGCACAAGATCATGGCTCTTTCATTGAAGTATCTCGTGGAAACGCGCGGCTGGAGCGGCGCAATTGTCCGCACCGTCTCGACGACGCGTATGATTGACCGCCTCGCCAAACGCTACGGCTTGAAATTGTACGAAACGCCTGTTGGCTTCAACCACATCGCCGATTACATGATGCAGGAAGATGTGCTGATCGGCGGCGAAGAATCGGGCGGCATTTCATTTAAAGGACATATCCCCGAAGGCGACGGTCCGGTCATGGGCTTGTTACTCGTGGAGATGATCGCTAAATCTGGAAAAACACTGCAAGGCTTAGTGGATGGGTTGCTTGCGGATGTCGGTCCCGCCTTTTACGAACGCACCGACTTGCGTCTCAGCCGTCCTGTCGCCAAGAAAGAGATGGGCGAGTTTCTCACGAATCAGGCTCCCACCGAGATCGGAGGCGAGAAAGTTTCCGAAGTCAGTCAGCGCGACGGCGTGAAATACATCATGGCGGACGATTCGTGGTTGTTAATCCGCCCATCGGGAACAGAGCCGGTGCTACGCGTCTACGCCGAGGGAAGAACGCAGGAGATGGTGAAAGCGTTGTTAGGATACGGCGAACAGGTTGCAAAGAGCGTGGTTTAAGGCTTCCACCTTACCTCTCGCTGTAGCGGCATCGTCAACAGCGAGCGCTTTGTTACACCTTCGGCAGGACAATCGTCTGTTGTCCCTGATACTTCCCCTTTTTATCCGCGTACGAGACTTCGCACTCCTCGTCCGCTTCAAAGAATAGGACTTGCGCCAAGCCCTCGTTGGCGTAGATCTTCGCGGGGAGCGGCGTGGTGTTCGAGATTTCGAGCGTGACGTAGCCCTCCCACTCGGGTTCGAACGGCGTGACATTGACGATCAGCCCGCAACGCGCATACGTAGATTTGCCCAAGCAAACCGTCAGGACCTTGCGCGGGATTCGGAAATACTCGATCGTCCGCGCCAAGGCGAAGGAGTTGGGCGGGATGACACACACATCGCCTTTGAACTCGAACATGGATTTCGGGTCGAAGTTTTTGGGGTCAACAATCGCGGAGTGGACGTTGGTAAAGATCATGAATTCATCCGCCACACGGATGTCATATCCGTACGATGAAACGCCATAGGATATGACACCTTGCCGAACCTGTTTGTCAACAAACGGTTCGATCATCTTTTGCTCAAGCGCCATCTTGCGAATCCAGTGGTCGGGTTTGAGTCCCATATTTCCTCCGAGTTTTCATGTGACAGTCATCTTGAAGATGACTGTCACCTCATTTGACGATAATCACAACTTCCGTAAGTTTTCCCGATTGTACTTCAACCCATCGTTCATAAAAAACGCCGTTGTGGATAAACGTAATTCGATACCGCCCAGCGGATAAATCGCCGATCCCCAAATTTTCTTCGCCAAGCGCTAACGGCGGATAGTACGTTTCAAGATAATCCAATCCAAGGACTTCGCCATCTGCTGAATATTGCTGAAGTGTGACCTTCTCGCTCTGAAATGATGAATTCGCATCTTGTATCGAAATTGATAACGCCCCAAAATCTGGTTTGCTCGGAATCAGCCACAGTTCTGGGTTGACCATCGAAAAGTAATCTTCCGCGTCGCCGCGACGAACTTCAAAGTGGAGGTGACTGCCGATGGCGACCCCGCTTCGTCCCACCTCGCCGATCTGCACGCCCGCTTTTATTTCATCTCCCGCCCGAGCGTTAATTTTCGAGAGATGAGCGTACAGCGTGAACAAGTCATTCTCATGCTGAATCACCACAAGGTTTCCGTAAAAAATTGTCCACGGTGAATAGATCGCTACATCGTCTGGTCCCGCAAAGAGGACAACGCCATCCCCCGCCGCGTAGACGGGAATGCCCAAACCATTGATGAATTCCACGCCACGATGCGGATCACGCGCCCCATTCGCGGTAGAACCGAAGGGATATGTGCGATCCACCGAATCATTGGCAGGCGGGTGAATGGGTCGCTGGAGGAGGAAATGTCCGTCGGTGATGCAGAAATCGGCAGTGTGAGGGTCGCAGGGAATCGGCGTGGAGGTCGAAGTTAATGTAGGAGGAATCGTCGTGTTCGTTGAAGTCGGAAGCGGAATAATTGTCGGGGAAAATGTTGGAATAGCCGCAGTCGCTGTTAGAGTTGGGACTGGTTCTTTCGTCGGCGCTGGAGTGCAGGAAGCGGCAAGGATAATGAAAAGTTGTGTTAGTACAACGATGCAACCTTTAATGAATCGAAGGGATTGCTTCGTCGTGGCGCTTCGCGCCACTCCTCGCAATGACACCTTATATTCCTCCGCGCTCTTTCATTATCTTGCGGATTTTTTCTTCCAGAACGTCGGCTTTCTTTTCCTGTTCGGCGAGCTCGTTCAAATATTCATCGCCTGCGGATTTGTCGGGCAGAGAATGGACGTTGATGCGCACGTTGTACGCGGCGGCAGTGAGCGAGGCGCGCGACATGGCAAAGCCAGAGAGCGCGTCGCTGATGGCGTTGAGGTTGCCATGCTCGGCGCATTTGACCGCAAGCTCCATGATCTTGACCGATCTCTGCGCCGAATGAAGTGGAATGTGCGCGGCGTTCAACGTGGCGCGTTGGATCGCGGCGGTGCGCGCTTTTTGTTGTTCTTCGGTTTCTTTCGGCAGTTTGAACGCGCCGATCACTGCTTCAAACGACGCCGCGTCGTCGTCCACCGCTTGAGTCATTTCGGCGCGGAGTTTTTCAGCCATCACGCGCACGGCTTGCATCTCGGCTTCGACCTCGGCATATTTTTTTCTTCCGATGGTGAGACCAGAAACCATGGCAACCAACGCTGCGCCCATCGCGCCAGCATACGCGGCGGCGGAGCCGCCGCCTGGGGCAGGCAGAGGCGAGGCTAACTCGTCCAAGAATGAGGCAGGCTTACCCTGCGTCTGAGCGGCGGCGGACGAGGCGGAGAAAAGTCGAGATTCGAGAATCTGCTCAGGCGAGAAAGAATCCAACTGTGTGTACCAGACCGCCGCATCCACCAACGCCTCTTGCGGAATCAACCCGACGAGTTCGCTGTGATGAATGCCGACGCCATAGCGCTGCGCCTCACGTCGAATGAATTCAACGACGCGCCCGATCGGCGTTTCGTGAAAGTTGGTGAGGTTCATCGAGACCTGTGCGCGACCATCCACAAGCAAGCCAAGCCCCTTCACATAACGAAGCCCGCCCGACGATTGACGCACAGCCTTTGCGATTTTTTTCGCGATGCTCACATCGTCGGTGGTCAGATAAACATTGAAAGCGATGAGCGGCGGTCGCGCGCCGATGACAGTCGCTCCCGCCTTTGGAAGTTTGCTCGGACCATAATCGGGTTTGCGATTCGGGTCTGACTCGATTTCAGACTTGAGCGCTTCGTATTGCCCTTTGCGGATGTTTTCGAGATTGACGCGTTCGGGACGCGTTGCCGCCGCTTCATACAAATAGACGGGGAGGCTGAGTTCGCCGCCTACGCGTTGACCCAACCTTTTAGCGATCGCGACGCAATCGTCCATCGTCGCGCCGCTGAGCGGAACGAACGGACAAACATCCGTCGCGCCGATGCGCGGATGCTCGCCAGTATGGTTATCGAGGTCGATCAATTCGGCGGCAGTGCGGATGGCGCGGAACGCGGCTTCCTCCACGCCTGCGGGCGAACCGGCAAAGGTCAACACCGTGCGGTTGTGGTCGAGGTCGGAGGAACGGTCGAGGAGTTTGACCTCGCCGACCGATTCGATTGCCGCGACGATCTGGTCGATCACTTCGGGTCGCCGCGCTTCGGAGAAGTTGGGGATGCATTCGATGAGTTGAGACATGGGATTTTGGATTTACGATTGACGATTTCGGATTTGCGATTGACGAGACAATTATAAGGTCTCTCTACGAGGCTGTAAAACCGCGTTATAAAGTAGAAACATAACAGCAATGACTATCTCTACAAACGAGACACGCTCAATCTCAGGGACAAGCATTCTTAATTTGCTCTTCAAATGTAACGGCAAAATTATGATAGCCTGACCCGTCACATTTGGCGCGGAAGTAATAATACGGCGTCTCGACAGGGAAGGCGATCGCGCGCAACGAATCCAGATCAGGATTCGAGATCGGCGTAGGGGGCAAACCTGCGTAGATGTAGGTGTTGAACGGCGACTCGATTTGCAGATCGTTCAAGCTGAGCGGATTCTTCCACCACGTCCCTTCGGCGAAATCGTATCCCAGCGCGTATTGCACAGTAGGGTCGGCATCCAGTTTCATGCTGATAGTCAAGCGATTGAGATAAACCGAAGCGATCAACGGCTTCTCCTCTGCTTTCACCGCCTCGCGCTCCACAATGGACGCGAGAGTCACGGCTTGATACACGGTCAATCCCTGCGTTTCAAAACCATGAGTTAATTCGGAGGTAAGCCGCAAGGAAAAATTGCGGAGGAGTTCGTTTGCCAACTCATTCACAGTTACGTTGCGCGAAAGAATGTACGAATCGGGGAAGAAGAATCCCTCGGCTGAGGTTGCGCCATCGAGGAAATCGAATCCGCTGGGCGGAGTCCGCGCGGCGGCGAGAAAGTCGTCGGGTGTGATGCCCAGCCCCGAGGTCGGAAGCGACGCGGCGATCTCTTCCATCCGCCAGCCTGGGAGAATGGTGAACGTCGCTTCGGTGGCGCTTGCATCTTGAATTGTGCGCGCAATGTCAATCGCGGACATCGCCGCGCTGAGTTTGTATTCGCCCGCTTGAATAGATGTGTCGAGTCCAGAATAAATGAGATAGGCGCGGAACGATTCGGCGTCGCGGATCAAACCCGCCTCTTGCAAACTCGCCGCGATGGAATTGACCGACTGCCCCGACTCGACTTTGAAGTTTCTTTCGCTCGCCCCAGGGTTTAGCGGGCGCGTGAGCAAACCGTCGTACCACAACAGCCGCGCAGAATACTGCGCGCGCTGAAAAATCGTCAGCCACGGCGCGGGCGGACCGTACACCCTCGCCGCTTCAGCAGGGATGGTGACGAAGGCGAGGAAGAGGCAAACAAAAATTATGAGGATTAAGAGAATTGGGAGAATTTTTCGCATCTTGGATTCTACGCTGGTTGAGTAGTCCCGCATGTTCGTCGCGGGACGTATCGAAACCAGCGAATAACCTGCAAACAAATTGTTACATGAATACTGGTGGTCTCGATATGTCCTTCGTCTCCGCTACGCTTCGCTCAGGACTACTCGACCACCGAATTGCCTTTCGATTCCAAATACCCCCTCAAAATCGCCACCGCCGCGAGCGCATCGTGATGACCTGCGCGTTTCTTGCGCGACAAACCCATTTCGATCACGACCGCGCGCGCGTCTTGCGTAGAAAATGATTCGTCAAACAATTCGATGGGAATTTGAGTTTGCTCACGTAACGCGTCGGCAAACTTGGCGGCGCGCCGACCTGCGAGATTCGGTTTGCCTTCCTCATCGAACGATTGACCAACGACGATCAAGCCGACTCCGTTCTCGGCGGCAAGATTCGCGACCTGCGCCGCGTCCACCACGCGCGAGACGTGCTCGATCACCTTCAGTGGACTGGCAAGCGTCGCAGTCGGGTCGCTGAGCGCGAGACCGATTCGTTTTTCACCGTGGTCAACCGCTAAAATTCGCATAAATTCTTTTCACCGTGAAGTACGCAAAGACCGCGAAGATTTTTTTCTTTCATCTTTCCACTTTCATCCTTCATCATTCACCCTTCGTCCTTTATTTCGTCACCACTTCGATACGAAACGGCACGAGGGGAATCCACTTCCACCACGAGGGGAACATCGTAACTACGGGCTTGTCCTTCCATTCAAACGATTTATTCAAAAAGGATTGCGCCTTGTCCACACTCATGCCGCGTATCAACGCCATCACCTGCGCCGGGTCAATGGATTGAACGATCTCGCGCTCCGCGCGGATTTGCCAGCGCGCGGAGCCGTCTTCGCTAAGCGATGGCGCGCCGCCAGATTCAATGGACACTGCATCGGACGCGGCGCGAAAGCCCGAAGGGAGAGAAGCGTTCAACGCCAGCGAGGCAAGTTGGAGCAGGTCCGAAGCGGACGCGTACAGAGCGGAATATTCCACTTGCATGGTCAAGGTCAAGGTGGTTCCCGCCGCGCCTGCGGGCGGGTCAAATTCTTCCAACAGAATTTGCGAAACAGAAATTGTTTCATCGAAAAGAACATCGCCGGATTCATTTTCGTTCAAAAATTCGGCGCGCGCTTCGTCGTCAAGAAATTTCATCAGTAAATCTTTTGCGCGGGCGCGATCCGCATCGCTTGCTTGCAACGAAGAACGCTCGCGTCCGCCGCTGGTTGGCTCAGGATTGGTGACCGAAAGCGAAAGACCAAGCCTGCCTTCGATCGCATCAATGGTCTCAGCTTCGACGTTGCCCGCCAGCCCGCCCTCGACTGCCTCGATGGGCAACTCAATCTCCTTGCCAACGCCGCCCTCGATCTCGCCCTCCTTCGTCGTTGCAAATTGAACGCCACCCGCGCTCACGAGAGCGCCAACAGGTATCGTTTCAGATTGTTGCGTAAGATTGCGAAACACAACCACACCGCTCGCCTTCGACTGCGGCACAACGCCTTCGCCGGTTACGATCACGGTTTGCGAACCATCGAGAATGATCCTTTTTTCACGCGCAGGAATATCGCCCGTGACAAACACAATTTCAGTGGACGCGCTCGCCGTAACCGGCAAAACAATGCTTTGTTTTTCTGTGACCGGCTGTAAACGGATCTGCGCGCGCGGGAGAAACAACGCGACGATGGCAAACACAGATAACACGCCGACGATGAACGCGCTCAACCGCGTGGCAGGGCGCGCACGCCACGCTTCTTCCCGGACTTGAACCTGCTCCCGCTTCGCACGCAGATTCTTCGCCGGAGGCCGGCGCGTCAACCGTTCTTGCGGGATTTGCGCCCACACTGCTTTTTGCGCCTCTCCCGTGGACTCGAACACCGGAATCCCCAACTCCTCCGCATCCGCGCGGATTCGCCGCACACGCGTCACAACGCCCACCTGCGCCCCCAACGTGGACGCGTGCCTCTGCAACACTTTGAAATCCGCTTGTCGCAACGCGACCTTCTCGAACTTGGGAACGACGAGCAAAATGCGCGGCGTTTTTGCCCACGACATCCGGTCACGAACGGAGATCAAATCGTCGTGCGATTCAAGTGTGATAATCTTTGTTTTCAATGAGGGGAATTATAAACGAACAAAATCCTCGCGTTCAGTGCGACGCGCTCTAAAGAAGTAAAAATAATAGCCGACCCGCTATGAAGCGAGTCGGCTACATATCATCTCAGCGAGCGTCCGATCAAGCGAGCGTCAACAACACGACCACAGTGCCATCGTTCTGGTTGGTGATCGTAACCGTCAGGATTTTATCGTCCTTCTGATAGAGCAGGAGCGCGCCCTGCTCGTCGCCCCCTCCCATCGTCATCATGGATGACCACCCAGCGGCTTCCAATCCGCTTGTATAAAAATCGGTCGCCTCCTTAACAACTCCGGTAAATCTGAAACTGTAATTGCTTGTATCGAACTCCTGCCCAGCCGTCGCCTGCGGCATGATCGGGATTTCATTCCACACGGCGACGGGAGTCCCTTGCGGATCAAAGTAATTCCCAAATTCCGAAAACTCTGTAGGCAACGCCTCCAATGTTTGAATTGGGACCGTCGTCGCCAACGCTTGAAGCGTTTCGAACGGCAACGCGGTCGCCAACGACTCCGCCGTCCCGGCGATGTTCTTCACATCGTCAATCGGTTTGGTGATGACGTTGCAAGCGAGAATAAAAACGAACAGCACGGCGAGGAACGCCGCAAGTGATTTACGTGCCATGAGGTTATCCTTTCTTTGATCGTTCATTTCAATTTTTCTTCGACAACTTTCACAACCCGCGTCAACGCGTTGGACGCTTCCCCATTCGGCAAACTCCCCTGCGCCATGTTCGGACGCCCGCCGCCTTTGCCGCCGATAC
>WBZY01000274.1_pt1 | contig 42543 bp, 39 predicted proteins | sample 5204191 | NCBI WGS metagenome assembly WBZY01 (sample SAMN12344363, study PRJNA552823) | activated sludge metagenome | biome: Activated sludge suspended growth; feature: Anammox Sidestream; material: Wastewater; isolation source: activated sludge from anammox sidestream of wastewater treatment...
ATACAGGCACTCGTAACAGGCGGATCCTGGCACCCGCGGATCGAACACCGCGAGCTGGCCTTCCCAGCCGATCGCCGCCGCGCTGACCAGCGGCACGCGATGACGCCGCGCGGCGGCGTTGATCGCGCGCCGCGACGGCCCGTTGTCACAGCAGTCGAGCACCAGGTCGACGTGCGGCAGCAGGCGATCGAGCAGCTCCGCGTCGGCCCGGCAGGCGAAGGTCTCGACGCGGACGCCGGGATTGAGGTCGCCGAGCGCGGCAGCTGCCGACTCGGTCTTGCACGCGCCGATGCGTCCGCTGCCGTGGATCACCTGCCGCTGCAGGTTGGACAGCTCGACGCGATCGGCATCGACCAGCAGCAGCCGCCCCACGCCGCTGGCCGCCAGATACAGCGCCGCCGGCGAACCCAGCCCGCCCAGGCCGACGATCAGCACACGCGCATCGATCAACCGCTGCTGGCCAGCGACGTCGATCGCCGGCAGCAGGATGTGGCGGCTGTAGCGCAGCAGTTCCTCGTCGTTCATTCCCCGGCGCTCCGCTGCGTGGCATACGGTCCGGCGCGACACCCCTGCGTCACCCGCTCGTGGCCGGCCAGATCGCGGTGGGTCGCGATGGCGGCGAAACCGGCCGCCGCGAACAGCGCGCGCACCGCCTCGCCCTGCGTGGCCCCGTGCTCGCACAGCAGCCAGCCGCCGGGGCTCAGGTGCGCCGGCGCCCGGGCGACGATCGCGCGCAGCGCGTCAAGCCCGTCGTCGCCCGCGACCAGCGCGTGGCGCGGCTCGCGGCATACCCCCGGCGCCGCCAGACACGGATCGGTCTCGGCCACGTACGGCGGGTTCGCGACCACCAGCGCGAAGCACCACCCCTGCAGGCCGGCGAACCAGTCGCCCGGTGCGAAGTCCACGTTGTCGAGCGCGAGCCGCGTGGCGTTGGCGCGCGCCAGGCGCAGCGCGGCCGGATCACGGTCGATGCCGAGCACGCGCCACGCGGGGCGCTCGCTCGCTAGCGCCAGCGCGATCGCCCCGCTGCCGGTGCCCAGGTCGAGCACTTCGGCCACGGCAGCGTCCGTGCACGCGAGCGCGCGTTCGACCAGCAGCTCGGTCTCCGGGCGCGGCACCAGCGTGCTGCCGTCGAGCACGATATCGAGCGACCAGAATTCCTGCCGCCCCAGCAGGTACGCCACCGGTTCGCCGGCCTGCCGCCGTGCGAGCAGCGCGTGGTAGCTCGCACGCGCCGCGGCATCGACCGCTGTTTCCGGGCGCGCGTACAGCTGCGTGCGGGTCGACCCGAGCACGTGCGCGAGCAGCAGTTCGGCGTCGAGCCGTGCATCCGGCGTCGCGAGGCGCTCGCGCGCCGCGGCGAGCAGCGCACCCACCGTCGCCGGCAGCGCCTCGGCCGCGCTCATTCGGCCAGCGCCGCGAGCTGCTCGGCCTGGTATTCGCCGAGCAGCGGATCGATCACGCAGTCGAGCTCGCCTTCGAGGATCTCGGGCAGACGGTACAGCGTGAGGTTGATGCGATGGTCAGTGACCCGCCCCTGCGGATAGTTGTAGGTGCGGATACGCTCCGAGCGGTCGCCGCTGCCCACCTGCAGCCGGCGCTCGCTGGCCTGCGCGTCGGCCTGTTGCTGCTGGGCGTCGGCGAGCAGCCGCGCCTGCAGCAGCGCCATCGCGCGCGCCCGGTTCTTGTGCTGCGAGCGTTCGTCCTGGCACTCGACCACGATGCCGCTCGGCAGGTGCGTGATGCGCACCGCCGAATCGGTGCGGTTCACGTGCTGCCCGCCGGCGCCCGAGGCGCGGTAGGTATCCACGCGCAGGTCCGCCTTGGCGATCTCGATCGCCTCGATCCCGGCCACCTCGGGCAGGATCGCCACCGTACAGGCCGAGGTGTGGATACGGCCCTGCGATTCGGTCGCCGGCACGCGCTGCACGCGGTGGGTGCCGGATTCGAATTTCAGCCGCGAGAACACGTCGGCCCCGGACACCAGCGCGATCACTTCCTTGTAGCCGCCGTGCTCGCCGGGGCGTTCGCTGATCGTCTCGAGCTGCCAGCCGCGCCGATCGGCGTAGCGCGCGTACATGCGCAACAGGTCGCCGGCGAAGATCGCCGCCTCGTCGCCGCCGGTGCCGGCGCGCACCTCGAGGAAGACGTTGCTGCCGTCGCGCGGGTCGCGCGGCAGAAGCAGCTTCTGCAGTTCGAGTTCGAGCGCCTCGCGCCGTCCGGCGCCGGCCGCGAGTTCCTCGTCGGCCATCGCGCGCAGTTCCGGGTCGGCATCGCCGGCGAGCGCCTGCGCGGTCTCGATATCGGCGAGCACCTGCCGGTAGCGCGCGAAGGCCTGCACCACCGCCTCGATTTCCGCGTACTCGCGCCCCAGCGCACGGAAGCGCGCCTGGTCCGCGATGGTGTCGGCCTCGGCGAGCAGCGCGGTGAGTTCCTGGTAGCGTTCCCCGAGCCCCTCGAGGCGGCGGTACAGCGATTCCTTCATGATTCCTCGCCGCCGTCATCGCCCGCCTGCGCGTCCAGCCCGAACAGCCGGCGGCTCCAGTCGATCAGCTCGCCGCGGCCCTCGGCCGCCGCGCGGCGCAGTTGCACCGTGGGCTCGTGCATCAGCTTGTTGGTGAGATTGCGCGCCAGCTGGGCGAGCAGCTGCTCGGCGTCGGCGCCGCCACGCAACTGGCGCAGCGCGCGCTCGAGTTCGCCGTCGCGCAGCTGTTCGCCGCGGGTCCGGTAGTCGCGCAGCGTGCCGACCGCATCCAGGCTGCGGCAGCCGCGCAGCCACGCCTCGACGCCCGCGGCGACGATCGACGCCGCGCGCTGCGCCTCGCCCTCGCGGGCGCGGCGGTTGTCGTCGATGATCTGCTCGAGGTCGTCGACGCTGTAGAGGTACACGTCCGACAGGTCCCCGACCTGCGGCTCGATGTCGCGCGGCACCGCGATGTCGACCATGAAGATCGGGCGGTGGCGGCGCTGGCGGATCGCCTGCTCGACGGTGCCCTTGCCGATGATCGGCAGCTGGCTCGCGGTGGAGCTGATCACGATGTCGGCGCGCGCCAGCGAGGCCGGGATCTCCGACAGCAGGATCGCCTCGCCTCCGAAGCGGCCGGTGACCTGCTCGGCGCGCGCCAGCGTGCGGTTGGCGACGATCAGCCGCGACACGCCGGCCTCGGTGAGGTGGCGCGCGACCAGATCGATCGTCTCGCCGGCGCCGATCAGCAGCGCCGTGGTCGATCCGAGGTCGGTGAAGATATGGCGCGCCAGCTTCACGGCCGCGAACGCGACCGACACCGGGTTCTCGCCGATCGCGGTCTCGCTGCGCACCTGCTTGGCGACGGCGAACACGTGGCTCAGCGCGCGCGCGAGCTCGGGGCCCACCGCGCCCGCGTGCCGCGCCGTCGCGTAGGCGGACTTGATCTGCCCGAAGATCTGCGGCTCGCCGATCACCATCGAATCGAGGCCGCAAGCCACTTCGATCAGGTGGCGCACCGCATCGGCGTCGCGCAGGCGGTACAGGCACTGCTCGACGTCGGCCCGCGCCACGTGGTGCGAGCCGGCAAACCAGTCGACCAGCCGCTCCTCGGCGACGAGCCCGGCGCCGGTGCTGGCGATCAGTTCGGTGCGATTGCAGGTCGACAGGATCACGACCTCGGCCGCGCCACCGGCCGCGCAGGCACGCTGCAAGGCCTCCGGCACCTGCTCGGGAGCGAACGCGACGCGCTCGCGCACCGCGACCGGCGCAGTGGTGTGGTTCAGTCCGACGACCAGCAGGCTCATGAATGAAAAGCTACTCCCCCGCGCGAGCGCCGCAGGCCGCGAACAGCACTCCAACGGGGCGGGACAGGGATCAGGAACGGGCGGGAAGTGTATCAATTCACAGGCAAATTGTGCAGAATCCGGCCATGATGGCGCCTCACCAGAGCAAATCGCGCGCCGTTGCGCGCCCCCCCATGAGCACGCCGACCCAGCCGCCATCGTCCCCGTCACCCGCCGTTCGCGCCGTCACCGCCGCCCTGCTCGCCGCGGTACTCGGTGGCTGCGCAACCAGCCCGAACGCTCCGCAAAGCCCGGCAGCACCGCCAGCGGTCGAGCCGGTCGTCGCGACTCCGGTGGTCCAGCGGCCGTTCCCGCGTGAGGCGCTGTACGGACTGCTGGTCGCCGAATTCGCGATTCGCCGCGGCGCGCTCGACATAGCGCTGCAGAATTATCTCGAGCAGGCGCAGGCCACGCGCGACGCCGGAGTCGCCGCACGCGGCACCCGCATGGCGCGCTACCTCGGCGCCGAGGAACCCACGCTGCGGCTGGCGCTGCTGTGGAGCGAACTGGAGCCGCAGAACCCCGAGGCCCGGTTCACGGCCGCCACCGCGCTGGCACGCGCCGGCCGTGCGCGCGAGGCCTTCGACCAGATGCACGCCCTGCCCGCCGCGGCCGGGCCTACCAACTTCGCGGGCATCGCCGCCAGCGCGCTCGATCTCCCGCAGCCCGACCGGGAGGAGATGCTGGCCGAACTCCAGCGCCGCGAGGCCCCCAGCGCCGACGTGCTGATCGCCAGCGGCCTGCTGCTGCAGAGCCTGGAGCGCAACGACGAGGCGCTGGCCAGCGCCGAGCGCGTGCTCGCCGACGATCCGGACAATTTCCAGGCCCTGCTGCTCAGCGCACAGGTGCACCACAACCTCGGCGATCCGGCGGCCGGCAACGCGGCGATCGAGCGCGCGCTGCAACGCAACCCCGACGACCGCCGCCTGCGCCTGCAGTACGCGCGGCTGCTGGCACGCTCGGACCTCGCGGCAGCCGAAGCACAGTTCCGCGTGCTGCTCGGGCAGGACCCGGCCGATGCCGAGGTGCGCCTCGCGCTGGCGCTGGTCTACCGCGAATCCGGGCAGTTCGATCGCATGAGCGAGGAACTGAACACGCTGCTCGCCGAAGGCAACCAGACGAGCGCCGCGCACTTCTATCTGGCGCAGGACGCGGAGCGCCGCGAGGACAGCGAGGACGCGATCCGGCACTACCTCGAGATCCGCCCCGGCCCGACGTTCATGGCCGCCGCGACGCGCGCGGCCGAGTTGTTGATCGAGAGCCGCGGGCTCGAGGAACTCGGCAGCGCGTTCGTGGCGTTGCGCGAACGCTGGAGCGCGCAGGCTCTGCCGCTCACGCTGCTCGAATCGGAACTGCGCGTCGAGCAGGACGACCTCGGTGGCGCCGCGCGGCTGCTCGACGCCGCGCTCGCCGCACGCCCCGACGAACCGGCGCTGCTGTACGCACGCTCGCTGGTCTCGGAGCGCCGCGGCGACCTCGCGGCGCTGGAACGCGACCTGCGCCACATGCTGCGCCTCGACCCGCAGAACGCGCTGGCGCTGAACGCCCTCGGCTACTCGCTGGCGAACCTGACGCCGCGCCACGCGGAGGCCCTCGAACTGATCGGGCGCGCACTCGCACTGCGCCCCGACGACCCGGCAATCATCGACAGCATGGGCTGGGTGCTGTACCGGCTGGGCCGGCACGACGAGGCGCTGGTACAGTTGCGCCGCGCCTTCGAGGCCTTTCCCGATCACGAGGTCGCGGCGCACCTCGGCGAAGTGCTGTGGATGAGCGGCGCGCGCGAGGAGGCACGCGAGGTCTGGCGTCAGGGGCTGCAGACCCGGCCCGACAGCCGCCTGATCAGCGACACCATGCGCCGCCTCGGCGCGGAGCCGTCGCCGTGAGTACGCGTTACGTGCTGCTGTTCGTGGTGACGCTCGCGCTCGCCGGTTGCGGCCTCACGCCGCGCGCCCCCGGGCCGCCGGCCGACTGGGAACGCCACGCGGCCGCGCTGGCCGCACGCGAGAACTGGACGCTGAGCGGCAAGATCGGCGTGCGCGCGCCAGCGGGCAGCGGCGCGGCCACGCTCGACTGGTCGCAGCACGGCGAGTCATGGCGGCTGGTGCTCGGTGGCGCGCTCGGCATGGGCCGGCTGGTGCTCGACGGCGACCCCGGAGGCGTCGCGTGGCGCGATGCGCGCGGGCGCGCCGGACGCCACGCGGACCCCGACGCACTGGTCGCGGAACTCTGGGGCTGGCCGCTGCCGGTGGCGGCGCTGCGCTACTGGGTGCGCGGGATCCCGCAGCCCGGGGTCGCGGTCGAGCAGCCCGAATCCGGCGCCGACGGCCTCAGCCGCTTCGCGCAGGCAGGCTGGCACATCGAAGCGAGCGAGCACCGCATGGTCGACGGCCTGGCCCTGCCGACACGACTGCGGGTGAGCGGCTACGGCGCCGTGCTCACGCTGGTGGTTCGCGACTGGACCCTGGGGGCGCCGTGACGCACGCGTTGCGCCTGCGCGCGCCGGCCAAACTGAACCTGTTCCTGCACGTCACGGGACGGCGCGCCGACGGCTACCACACGCTGCAGACCGTGTTCCAGTTGATCGATTTCTGCGACGAACTCGAGTTCGTCGCGAGCGCCGGACCGGACATCGAACTCGCGGGCGGCGTGCCGGGAGTCGCTGCCGCACACAACCTCGTGGTGCGCGCGGCGCGCGCGCTCGCCGCGCACTGTGCGGTGCGCCGCGGGGCGCGCATCCGCCTGCACAAGCGCATCCCGCACGGCGGCGGACTCGGCGGCGGCAGCTCCGACGCCGCCACCACGCTGCTGGCGCTGAACCGCCTGTGGGAATGCGGGCTGTCGCTGGAGGAACTGGCGGGCATCGGCGTGGGCCTCGGCGCCGACGTGCCGGTGTTCGTGCACGGGCGCAACGCCTGGGCCGAGGGCATCGGCGAACAGCTCGCGCCGGTCGCGCTGCCGCCGTGCTGGTACCTCGTGATCCGCCCCGGATGCGCGGTGAATACTGCCGCGATTTTCGCGGACCGGGAATTGACACGTGATACCCCGCTCACGACAATAGCGACCTTTTTGACGGGCGGACATCGCAACGATTGCGAGGCCGTGGTCAGGAAAAAGTACCCGGAGGTCGATCGCGCGCTCGCGTGGCTGGGCACCTTCGGGGACGCACGGATGAGCGGCACCGGCAGTTGCGTCTTCGCGGCATTCGCGGACGCGCCGGCGGCACGCGAGGTGGCCGCCCGCGTGCCGGCCGGGTGGGATCGCTTCGTTGCCCGTGGCATCGACTGCTCTCCGACGCACGAGGCATTGTTCGACTGAATCGACTGGGGCGTCGCCAAGTGGCTAAGGCAGCGGGTTTTGATCCCGCCATTCGTAGGTTCGAGTCCTACCGCCCCAGCCAGTCGACTGGTCCGGGAACACGCCAGCGGGACCCGCGAGCGCCATGATCCGCCTGCCCACACCCGCGCACCGCGCCCGCCAGCGAAGCGCCGACCTTGCATAACCCGGCCACCAGCAGGAATCCCGACGTGTCAGAGATGATGCTCTTCACGGGCGGCGCCAACCCGGAACTGGCGCAGAAGATCGTGCAGCGGCTGGGGCTGCGCCTCGGGTGCGCGACCGTGGGACGGTTCAGCGACGGCGAGATCAGCATCGAGATCGACGAGAACGTGCGCGGCAAGGACGTGTTCGTGATCCAGTCGACCTGCGCGCCGACCAACGACAACCTGATGGAACTGATCCTGATGATCGATGCGCTGCGCCGTTCCTCGGCCTCGCGCATCACCGCGGTGGTTCCGTATTTCGGCTACTCGCGCCAGGACCGGCGCGTGCGTTCGAGCCGCGTGCCCATCAGCGCCAAGGTCGTGGCCGACATGATGGCCAAGGCCGGCGTGAACCGCGTGCTGACGGTGGACCTGCACGCCGAGCAGATCCAGGGCTTCTTCGACGTGCCGGTGGACAACGTCTACGGCTCGGCGATCCTGATCGACGACATCGAGCGCCAGCGCTACCAGAACCTGATGGTGGTCTCGCCGGACATCGGCGGCGTGGTGCGCGCGCGCGCGATCGCCAAGCAGATGAACGACCTCGACCTCGCGATCATCGACAAGCGCCGGCCGAAGGCCAACGAGGCGCAGGTCATGCACATCATCGGCGACGTGGCGGGGCGCACCTGCCTGGTGATCGACGACATGGTCGACACCGCCGGCACGCTGTGCAAGGCGGCACAGGCGCTGAAGGACAACGGCGCGGCCAAGGTCATCGCCTACTGCACGCACGCGGTGCTCTCGGGCAACGCGATCGCCAACATCGAGGGGTCGGTGCTCGACGAACTGGTGGTCACCGACACCATCCCGCTGTCCGCGGCCGGCAAGGCCTGCCCGCGCATCCGCCAGCTGAGCAGCGCGCCGCTGCTGGCCGAGGCGGTGCGCCGCGTCAGCAACGAGGAATCCATCAGCGCGATGTTCGCCTGATGCCGCAGCGGGAAGGGCATGCGCCCTTCCCTTTCACCACTGGCGGCTTCCATCCCGGTCGCAGGGAGGATGTCCGCACGACAAAGGAGTACAGACCATGTCTGGCGAATTTGTATTGAGCGCCGCTGCACGCGGCGACGCAGGGAAAGGTGCGAGCCGCCGCCTGCGCAGGACCGACCAGGTACCGGCGATCGTCTACGGCGGCACGAGCGCGCCGCGCAACATCGCGGTGTCGCAGCGCGAGCTGGTCAAGGCGCTGGAGAACGAGGCGTTCTTCTCCCACCTGATCACGCTGCAGCTCGAGGGCGGCAACGAGGAAGTGATCCTGAAGGACCTGCAGCGCCATCCCTCGCGCCCGCTGATCCTGCACGCGGACTTCCAGCGCGTCAGCCGCGACCGCAAGCTCCACGTCCACATCCCGCTGCACTTCGTGAACCAGGACAAGTGCCACGGCGTGAAGAACCAGGGCGGCATCATCCAGCACAACGCCAACGAAGTGCACGTGAGCTGCCTGCCGCAGGACCTGCCCGAGTTCATCGAGGTCGACATGGCGCCGTATCACGTCGGACAGTCGGTCCACCTGTCGGACCTGCGGCTGCCGGCCGGCGTCGAGAGCGTCGAGCTGTCGCACGGCCCCGAGCACGACATCCCGGTCGCCACCGTGCTGGCACCGAAGGGTGGCGCGGTCGAGGAAGCCGAGCAGGCCTGAGGAGCGCTGCGACCGCCGTCGCCCGACGGCGGACGCATCCCCGTCCACCGACCCCGTTGACCACGCCGCTCGCGCTGATCGTCGGGCTGGGCAATCCCGGACCCGAATACCACCGCACCCGCCACAACGCGGGAGCCGATTTCGTGAGCGCGCTCGCCGCCCGCTGCAACGCGACGCTCAAGCCGGAAGCACGCTTCCATGGCCTCGCGGCGCGCGTGAGATTCGCGGAACACGAGCTCCGGCTGCTGATTCCGCAGACCTGGATGAACCGCAGCGGCCAGGCGGTGGCGCCCGCGCTGAATTTCTTCAAGCTCGCGCCGGAGCAATTGCTCGTGGCCTACGACGAGCTGGACCTGCCGCCCGGCGAGGTACGCTTCAAGTTCGACGGCGGCCATGGCGGCCACAACGGACTGCGCGACATCATCGCCGCGCTCGGCAACGACCGCGCGTTCCACCGGCTGCGCATCGGTATCGGACACCCCGGTGCGCGCGAGAAGGTGTCGCCGCACGTGCTCTCCCGCCCATCGGCCGGGGACCGCCGGCTGATCGATCTGTGCATCGAGGAAGCGCTGCAGGTGCTACCGGACGCGGTGGCCGGCAACTGGCCGATCGCGCTGAACCGTCTCAACAGTTTCAGGGCCGAATGACATGGGTTTCAACTGCGGTATCGTCGGACTGCCGAACGTCGGCAAGTCCACGCTGTTCAACGCGCTGACGCGCGCCGGCATCGCGGCATCGAACTTTCCGTTCTGCACCATCGAGCCGAACACCGGTATCGTGCCGGTGCCCGATCCACGGCAGGATCGCATCGCGGAGATCGTCAAGCCGCAGCGCATCGTGCCGACCACGATGGAGTTCGTCGACATCGCGGGGCTGGTCGCCGGCGCCTCGAAGGGCGAGGGCCTCGGCAACCAGTTCCTCGCCAACATCCGCGAGACGGACGCCATCGCGCACGTGGTGCGCTGCTTCGAGGACGACAACGTGATCCACGTCGCGAGCCGCATCGATCCGCTCGGCGACATCGAGGTCATCGACACCGAGCTCGCGCTCGCCGACCTGGAGAGCGCCGAACGGCAGCTGCAGCGCGTCACGCGCTTCGCCAAGGGCGGTGACAAGGACGCGCTGCGGCAGAAGAGCCTGCTCGAGAAGCTGCTGCCGCACCTGAACGAGGGACGCCCGGCACGCTCGCTGCCCATGGGCGAGGACGAGCGCGCCACACTGCGCGAGCTCCACCTGCTCACCGCCAAGCCGACCATGTACATCGCGAACGTCGCCGAGGACGGCTTCACCGACAACCCGCACCTCGCCGCCGTCGAACGCCACGCCGCCGCCGAGGGCGCGATGGTGGTGCCCATCTGCAACAAGCTCGAATCCGAGATCGCCGAGCTCGACGAAGCCGAGCGCGCCGAGTTCCTGGCCGAACTCGGCTTCGACGAGCCCGGACTGAACCGCGTGATCCGCGCCGGCTACCGCCTGCTGAACCTGCACACCTACTTCACGGCCGGGGTGCAGGAAGTGCGCGCCTGGACCGTACGCATCGGCGCGCGCGCACCGGAAGCCGCCGGCGTGATCCACACCGATTTCCAGAAGGGCTTCATCCGCGCCGAGGTGATCGCCTACGAGGACTTCGTGCACTACCGTGGCGAGCAGGGCGCCAAGGATGCCGGCAAGTGGCGCCTCGAGGGCAAGGACTACGTGGTGCAGGACGGCGACGTGATCCACTTCCGGTTCAACGTCTGAGTCGTCGCGCCGCGCTGCGCGCGGGCCAGATGCCACACGGCCGGCGACCGGCGACCGGCGGGCGGCGGGCGGTGGGCGGTGGGCGGTGGGCGGTGGGCGGCCTGGAGCGTAGCGGGAGGACAATCGATGAGCAGCAATGCCGATTCCGCGACGCGGCTGGCCGCGCTCGAAGCGCGACTCACCGAACTCGAGGACCGCGAAGCGATCCGCAACCTGATCGCCAGCTACGGTCCGCTCGCCGACAGCGGCGATGCCGGCGGAGTCGCGGCGCTGTGGCGTGACGACGGGGTGTACGAGGTCGGCGGCTTCGGCGCGAACCGGGGCCACGCGGCAATCGCGGCGCTGATCGAGGGCCCGACCCACCAGCAACTGATGCACGAGGGCTGCGCGCATCTGCTCGGGCCGGTGCACATCCGTATCGACGGCGTTCGGGCGCTGGCGCTCGGGCACAGCTGCGTGCTGCGTCACCGCGACGGCGGCTTCGAGGCCTACCGCGTCTCGGCGAACCGCTGGGAGCTCGCCCGCGAAGCCGACGGCCAGTGGCGCGTGACGCGGCGCAGCAACCGGCTGCTCGACGGCGACCCCGCGGCGCGTGCGCTGCTCAGCCCCACGCCCGGGACCACAGGCTCCGGCGAGTCCTGAAAGAACACCTCGGGCCGACGAGCGCGAAAGGGGATAAGGGCGAGGAAGGGAATGGTAGCGACGGGTGGGCTCGAACCACCGACACCAGCATTATGAATGCTGTGCTCTAACCGACTGAGCTACGTCGCCACGGGTCGCGAATTTTCCGCGCTGCCCCCGGGTGTGTCAATGGCACAATGTCGCGTGAGCGCAGCGATACGCCCATGTTCGCAGGTCCGGGCTGCGCCCGGACAAATTCGGCAAACCTGTTCGGCCGCAGGCCGAACCTGCGGGCATCGCGCAGGTCCGGGCTGTGCCCGGACAAATGTTCGGCCGCAGGCCGAACCTACGCGGCGCCGAGGACCAGTCGTACCACCACGTAGAGCACACCGATGAACGCCAGCGTGGCCAGCAATCCGGCCGCGATGAATACCGAGGCGCGCCCGTGGCGGAAGTCGCGCTCGCGGTTGCGGCTCGCCTGCACACCGAAGCCGGCCGCCAGCACGCTGGCGAGCACCTGCCACACTGTCGGCCGGTGCGGGCGCTCGCCGTCGTGCTCCGGGCTCACCACGCCGGGGCCCCGCGCTGGCGTCGGCCGACGCTCGCCGGCAGGCAATCGTCACGGCGCGCGGACAACGGCACCACGCGCGGTGCGCGGCCGCGCAGCAGGTGCTTCACCAGCAGCTTGTAGGTGTCCATGTCGAATGCGGGCGCGCGCTCGAACAGGTCGCGCTGGCGCAGCTCGTCCTCGCTGCGAAAGCTGCCCAGATAACACCAGCGGTCCACCACGTGCATTTCCTCCCAGCCGTCGGGGTGCCGCTCGACGATACCGATCGCGCCGTCCCATGGCCAGCTCACGAGCTTGAGGCCCGCGAGCGCGGCGGCGAGGCGCGCCTGATGCTGCAGCGGGTGTTCGTGCCCCGCGCAGGCACCGCGGCATTTGCCCACCTGGTAGCGGAAGCACGCGCCGGACGCCTTCTTCTCGAGTCCGCACAGGCGCAGGCAGAGCCGGTGCTCGTCGGCGAGCGCCAGCAGCACCTTCCTCGCCTGCGCCCGCGAGCGGAACAGCCCGTGCAGCTCGCGCAGGCCCTCGCTTGCGATGCGCGCTCCGGCGACGATCTCGGGAATCGCGTCGACCTCCGCACGCCAGCGGATCGACACCAGTTCCGCCTGCCGGCGCAGCTGGCGGTTGTAGACCGGCGTGAGTTCCTTCACGAGCTGCGATTCGCGCAGCAGCGCGCCCAGCTCGCCGGCGCACTCGCGCCATTCGACCCGCGCCGTCTGCTGCGCCATCTGCATCTCGCGGTGGCTGCTGTGGTCGGCCGCGAAGTGCGACAGCACGCGCGAACGCAGCCGCACGCTCTTGCCCACGTAGAGCGGCGTCTCGCGCTCGTCGAAGAACAGGTACACACCGGGCGTGTCCGGCAGCGCGTCGAGCTCGGGCTCGGCGAGGCGCGGCGGCAGCGCCGGACGCCGCGTAAGCTCATCGATGTGGCGCTGCAGGCCGCCGGCATCCGTCGCCGCGACATCGGCCACGAAGCGCCACGTGGCCTCGGCGTCGCCGAGCGCCCGGTGCCGCGCCGCGCACGCGATGCCGTGGCGCTGGATGATCGCATCGAGGTTGTGGCGCGCGTGCTGCGGAAACAGCCGCCGCGACAGCTTCACGGTACACAGCACCGGCCCGCGCAACCCGAGGCCGCAGCGCTTCAGCGCGTTGCGCAGGAACCCGTGGTCGAAGCGGGCGTTGTGCGCCACGAAGGTCACGCCGTCCAGGCGCCGGTGCACCTCGGCCGCCACGTCCTCGAACGCCGGCTGCCCCGCCACCATCGCGTTCGTGATGCCGGTCAGCGACTGGATCGCGTCGGGAATCGACATGCCGGGATCGACCAGCTGCTGCCAGCGTTCCACCACCGCACCGTCGCGCACGCTGACGATCGCGATCTCGGTGATGCGGTCGTACACCGGGTTGCAGCCGGTGGTCTCGAGGTCCACGAAGGCGTAGGCTCCGCACAGGCCGGTAGCACGGATCTCTGCTGTATCCATGTACAGCATCTTCGCACGCACACCGGCGATGCAGCAAGCCGGCGGTGATCCGTTGGCGTCCCGGCGCAGTACAGAGGGGCGCAAGGGAGATATCCCGGGACCAGCGGCACGGCACCCGAACCATCCATCACGGAGTGGCGCAGGCATGACATCGATCTACGACTTCGAATGCAGGACCGTGGGCGGCGAGACGCGCTCGCTCGGCGATTACCGCGGCAAGGTGCTGCTTATCGTGAACACCGCGAGCAAATGCGGCTTCACGCCGCAGTTCGAGGGACTCGAGCGCCTGCACGAGAAGTACGCGGCGCGGGGCCTGGTCGTGCTCGGCTTTCCGTGCAACCAGTTCGCCGGCCAGGACCCGGGCAGCGATGCCGAGATCCTCGACTTCTGCCAGACGAAGTACGACGTGAAGTTCCCGATGTTCGCGAAGGTGGAAGTCAACGGCAGCGGAGCCGATCCGCTGTACCGCTTCCTGAAGAAGGAAGCGCCGGGGCTGCTCGGTTCGGAAGCCATCAAATGGAACTTCACCAAGTTCCTGGTCGACCGCAACGGCAAGGTCGTCGAGCGCTTCGCCCCCAAGGACACGCCGCAGGCGATCGAGGAACGCATCGCCGAACTGCTGCCGTAACACCTGCGCGCAGCCCGTAGGTCGGCATCCATGCCGACGATGCAACGCAGGTTGGCATCCATGCCGAAGGGTTGGCGGTGAGCCCGTCGGCTTGAACAGGCTATCGCAACAGCCCGCGAAGCGTGCGGCGGAGATTTCGCACCGGGGGGCGTACGCCGCAGGGATGCGGCGTTCGAGCCTGCAGGGATGTATTCACGGCGTCCCACGGGTGGGAAATCGCCGCCGCGCGCTGGCACCGCCCCACGGTGAGAGGCTTTCCGACAGCGTCTGAAACCCGACCTGCGCTTGCGTTTCAATGCTCCCTCGTGGCGCGGAAGCGGATATCGGGCCAGCGCTCCTCGGTGAGGCCGAGGTTCACGCGGGTCGGCGCCAGGTAGGTGAGGTGGCCGCCGCCGTCGAGCGCCAGGTTGTCGTGGGCCTTGTGGCGGAACTCATCGAGCTTGCGCGGATCGTCGCATTCGACCCAGCGCGCCGTGTAGACGTTGATCGGCTCGTACAGGCAGTCGACCTTGTATTCGTCACGCAGGCGGAACGCCACCACGTCGAACTGCAGCGTGCCCACCGCGCCGACGATCAGGTCGTTGTTCCTCAGCGGCATGAACACCTGCGTCGATCCTTCCTCGGAGAGCTGCTGCAGGCCCTTCTGGAGGTGCTTCATCTTCAGCGGATCCCGGAGCCGGATGCGCTGGAACAACTCCGGCGCGAAGTGCGGGATACCGGTGAACTTCAGCGCCTCCCCCTCGGTGAAGGTGTCGCCGATCTGGATCGTGCCGTGGTTGTGCAGCCCGATGATGTCGCCGGCCACCGCCTCCTCGGCCGCCGAGCGCTCACCGGCCAGGAAGGTCACCGCGTCGGCCACGCGCACGTCCTTGCCGATGCGCACGTGCTGCATCTTCATGCCGCGCTCGTAAGCGCCCGAGCACACGCGCAGGAACGCGATGCGGTCGCGATGGCGCGGATCCATGTTCGCCTGGATCTTGAACACGAAGCCGCTGAAGCGCGGCTCGACCGCCTCCACGCGGCGCGTCTCGGTCGCATGCGCCTGGGGCGCCGGCGCCCACTCGACGAAGCAGTCGAGCATCTCGCGCACGCCGAAATTGCCGAGCGCGGTGCCGAAGAACACCGGCACCTGCCGGCCGGCGAGGTACTCCTCGCGGTCGAAGGCGTGGCTCGCGCCGCGCACCAGTTCGATCTGCAGCTTCAGCTCGTCGACCAGGTCGCCGAGCAGCGCGGCGGCCCCGGCGCTGTCCAGCTCCGCGACGCGCACATCGTCCGGGATGCGGTGACCCTGCCCCTGCTGGTACACGTGAATCGTGTCGGTCGTCAGGTCGTAGAGCCCGCGGAAACCCTTGCCGGCGCCGATCGGCCAGTTCACCGGCGCGGCGCGGATCCCGAGCACCGACTCGATCTCGTCGAGCAGTTCGATCGGGTCGCGCGTCTCGCGATCCATCTTGTTCACGAAGCCGAGGATCGGCGTGTCGCGCAGGCGGCACACCTCCATCAGCTTGATGGTGCGGTCCTCCACGCCCTTGGCGCCGTCGATCACCATCAGCACCGAATCGACGGCGGTCAGCGTGCGGTAGGTGTCCTCGGAGAAGTCCTCGTGGCCGGGCGTGTCGAGCAGGTTCACCACGCGCTCGCGGTACGGGAACTGCATCACCGACGAGGTCACCGAGATGCCGCGCTCCTGCTCCATCGTCATCCAGTCGGAGGTCGCGTGACGTCCGCTCTTGCGCGCCTTGATGGTGCCCGCGAGCTGGATCGCGTTGCCGAACAGCAGCAGCTTCTCGGTGATCGTCGTCTTGCCCGCGTCAGGGTGCGAGATGATCGCGAACGTGCGCCGCCGCGCGACCTCGCGTTGCAGCGCATCGTGTTCCATCAGCCGAGCTTGCGTCCCGCGCGCGCCGCGATGCGCATGCGCAGCGCGTTCAGGCGGATGAAGCCCTCGGCGTCCTTCTGGTCGTAGGCGCCGCGATCGTCCTCGAAGGTCGCGATGGTCGGGTCGAACAGGCTGTCGCCGGACTTGCGCCCGACCACCGCGACCGAACCCTTGTAGAGCTTCAGTCGCACGGTGCCGTTGACGTGCTGCTGCGACTCGTCGATCGCCGCCTGCAGCATGCGCCGCTCGGGCGACCACCAGTAGCCGCTGTAGACCAGCTTCGCGTAGCGCGGCATCAGCTCGTCCTTGAGGTGCGCGACCTCGCGGTCCAGCGTCAGCGACTCGATCGCGCGGTGCGCCTTCAGCATCACGGTGCCGGCCGGCGTCTCGTAGCAGCCGCGCGACTTCATGCCGACGTAGCGGTTCTCGACCAGGTCCAGCCGGCCCACGCCGTTCGCGCCGGCGATCCGGTTGAGGTGGATCATCACGTTCGCGGGACTCATCGCCTCGCCGTCCACGCTGACGACGTCGCCGCCGCGGAAACCGAGTTCGATGTACGTCGGCTGGTCCGGCGCCGCCTCGGGCGACACCGTCCAGCGCCACATGTCCTCCTCCGGCTCCCACCACGGATCCTCGAGGCCGCCGCCCTCGTAGGAGATGTGCAGCAGGTTCGCGTCCATCGAGTAGGGCGACTTCTTGCCGCGCTTCATCTCGACCGGGATGGCGTGCTTCTCGCAGTACGCGAGCAGCGTCTCGCGCGAGGTGAGGTCCCATTCGCGCCACGGGGCGATCACCTTCACGCCGGGCATCAGCGCGTAGGCGCCGAGTTCGAAGCGCACCTGGTCGTTGCCCTTGCCGGTGGCGCCGTGCGAGATCGCGTCGGCGCCGCAGGCCGCGGCGATCTCGACCAGCCGCTTGGCGATCAGCGGGCGCGCGATCGAGGTGCCGAGCAGGTACTCGCCTTCGTAGATCGCGTTGGCGCGGAACATCGGGAACACGAAGTCGCGCGCGAATTCCTCGCGCAGGTCCTCGATGTGGATCTCCTTCACGCCCAGCAATTTCGCCTTCTCGCGCGCCGGCTCGACTTCCTCGCCCTGGCCGATGTCGGCGGTGAAGGTCACCACCTCGCACCCATAGGTCTCCTGCAGCCAGCGCACGATCACCGAGGTGTCGAGGCCACCGGAATACGCCAGCACCACTTTGCTCACCGCACTCATGCTCGAATCTCCACGCGTTGGGCCGGGTCGGGATCGACCGGAGCGGCGTATTCTAGCGGCGCCGTGCGCCCGCGTCCCGGCCCGGGCAGCGGCAAAAGGCCACAGCGCGCCGTGCGCGATACCTCTGCCGCGGCTTTTTACGCTAGCATCGCCCCCTGTTTCCGCGCGGTCCGCGAACGATGCATGCGATCGAGATCCTCCAGCCCGACGACTGGCACCTGCACCTGCGCGACGGCGCGGCGCTGGCGACGACCGCCAACGCGAGCGCGCGGCTGTTCCGGCGCGCCATCGTGATGCCGAACCTCGAGCCGCCGGTCACGACCACCGCCGAGGCACTCGCCTACCGCGAACGCATCCTCGCCGCGCTGGAGCCGTCACGGTGCGACTTCGAGCCGCTGATGACGCTCTATCTCACCGACAACACGCCCGCCGACGAGATCCATCGCGCGCGCGACTCGGGGGCGGTGCACGCCGTGAAGCTCTATCCGGCCGGGGCGACCACCAACAGCGACGCCGGTGTGACCGACCTGGCGCGCTGCGCCGGCGCGCTCGCGGCGCTGCAGGACACCGGCCTGCCGCTGCTGGTGCACGGCGAGGTCACCGACCCCGGGATCGACGTGTTCGACCGCGAACGCGTGTTCATCGAACGCGTGCTGGCGCCGCTGCTCGCGCAGTTCCCGCGCCTGCGCGTGGTGTTCGAGCACATCACCACCGCCGAGGCGGTGGCATTCGTCGAGTCGGGACCGGCCAACCTCGCCGCGACGATCACGCCGCACCACCTGCTGTACAACCGCAACCACCTGCTGGCCGGCGCGGTACGCCCGCACTTCTTCTGCCTGCCGGTGCTCAAGCGCGACACGCACCAGCGCGCACTGGTCCGCGCCGCGACCAGCGGCTCGCCGCGCTTCTTCCTCGGCACCGACTCGGCCCCGCACGCGCGCCACGCCAAGGAATGCGCCAGCGGCTGCGCGGGGATCTTCAGCGCGCACGCCGCGCTCGAGTGCTACGCGGCGGTGTTCGAGGCGGCCGGGGCGCTGGCCCGGCTGGAGGCGTTCGCCAGCCACCACGGGCCGGATTTCTACGGCCTGCCGCGCAACAGCACGCGGGTGCGCCTGGTGCGCGAACCGTGGACCGTGCCGGCGACGTTGCGCCTCGGCGACGAGGAGCTGGTGCCGATGTGCGCCGGCGAGACCGTCGCGTGGCGTGCCGAACGCCTGGAGACGACGCGATGAACGCCGGACGCCACGACTGGCTGCTCGACGTCGAGGAAACACGCCACCGCGACGCCCCCATGGCGAGGCGTTTCCGCGGTTATCTGCCGGTGGTGCTGGACGTGGAGACCGGCGGCTTCGACGCGCGCAGCGACGCGCTGCTCGAGGCCGCGGTGACGCTGCTCGACATGAACGAGGCCGGCGAACTGTATTGCGCGCGCACGGTCAGCATCGCGGTGGCGCCGTTCGAAGGCGCCAACATCGAGCAGGCCTCGCTCGATTTCACCGGCATCGACCCCTACGACCCCGCGCGCGGCGCGCTCGCGGAAGGCGAAGCGCTGCGCAGCCTGTTCTCCGAGGTGCGCCACGCGGTGCGCGCCGCCGGCTGCAAGCGCGCGATCCTGGTCGGGCACAACGCTTTCTTCGACCACGGTTTCGTGTTCGCGGCCGCGAACCGCCAGGGCATCAAACGCAACCCGTTCCACCCGTTCAGCACCTTCGACACCGTGACGCTGGCCGGCATGGCGTACGGCCAGACCGTGCTCGCCAAGGCCTGCGAGCTGGCGGGAATCGAGTTCAGCACGCGCAAGGCGCACCGCGCGGGCTACGACTGCGAGAAGACCGCCGAACTGTTCTGCACGATCGTGAACCAGTGGCAGCGCGCGGTGGGATGGCCGCCGGCGGAGGCCGGCGGCGAGGACGACTAGCCGCGACGCAGCGCCGCGGCCAGTGCCGGATGCCGGCTCAGGCGCTCTTCGCCACCGCGGCCTTGATCAGCGGCTGCAGTTCACCCTTCTCGTACATCTCCGCGATGATGTCGGAGCCGCCGACCAGCTCGCCGTCGACCCACAGCTGCGGGAAGGTCGGCCAGTTCGCGTACGCCGGCAGGTTCGCGCGGATCGCCGGGTTCGACAGGATGTCCACGTAGGCGAAGCGTTCCCCGCAGGCCATCAGCACCTGCGATGCGCGCGCCGAGAACCCGCACTGCGGCTGCTCGGGCGAGCCCTTCATGTACAGGATCACGGGGTTGCTCGCGATCTGCTGCTTGATCGTCTCGATGATGTCCTCGGACATGGGCGCCATCCACCTCGGGAAGGAATATGAATCGGGCCGCCAGTCTACACGAGTCCCCGCTAATACCCCAGTAATTCAATCGGTTTTTGTTCCCGCCAAACCGGCTCGCCCGTAGGTCCCGGCCGTGCCCGGACATGTGTACGACGGCCCCTGTTCGGCCACAGGCCGAACCTGCGCCGACATTCGTTCGGCCACAGGCCGAACCTGCGGGACAATACGCCGAAGCTGCATTGCGACCTTGCGCTGCGCCACGCGGGTCGTTACCATCGGCCCCTTTTCCGGGGGCAGCACGCGCTGCCTTTTTGCGTTTTTGGCATCCCCGAACGAGGTGCTCATGGACCCGAAGTCGATCATGCCCACCTACAAGCGGCTCGACGTCGAGTTCGCGCGCGGCAAGGGCGTGTGGCTCTACGACACCGAGGGCAAGCGCTATCTCGACGCGCTGGCCGGCATCGCCGTCTGCGGCCTCGGGCACGCGCACCCGGCGGTCACGCGTGCGATCCAGCAACAGGCGGCGCAACTGCTGCACACCTCGAACGTCTACGGTATCACGCGCCAGCGCGAACTCGCCGAGCGTCTGGTCGCACTGAGCGGGATGGACAACGTGTTCTTCGGCAACTCCGGCGCCGAGGCCAACGAGTGCGCGATCAAGATCGCGCGCATGTACGGCCACGGGCGCGGCATCGAGAAGCCGGCAATCGTGGTGATGGAAAACTCGTTCCACGGCCGCACGCTGGCGACGCTGTCGGCCACCGGCAGCCGCAAGGTGCAGGCCGGTTTCGAGCCGCTGGTCAGCGGCTTCGTGCGCGCGCGCTACGGCGATCTCGACGAACTGCAGAGCATCGCGCGCAACAACACCAGCATCGTCGCCGTGCTGTTCGAACCGATCCAGGGCGAATCCGGCGTGCGCGTGGCGCCGCCGGGCTACCTCGAGGGCGTGCGCGAACTGTGCGATCGCCATGACTGGCTGATGATGCTCGACGAGGTGCAGACCGGCAACGGGCGCACCGGCCGCCTGTTCGCGTTCCAGCACACCGGCGTCATGCCCGACGTGCTGAGCACCGCCAAGGGACTCGGCAACGGCGTGCCGATCGGCGTCTGCCTCGCGCACGGCAAGGCGGCGGGCGTGTTCCACGCCGGCAACCACGGCTCGACCTTCGGCGGCAACCCGCTCGCCTGCGCCGCCGGACTCGCCGTGCTCGACACGATCGTCGCCGACGACCTGTGCGGCAACGCCGAGCGCATGGGGGCACGACTCATCGACGGGTTGCGCGCGCGGCTCGCGGGGCTGAAGGGCGTGATCGAGGTGCGCGGGCGCGGGCTCATGGTCGGCGTCGAGCTGCGCGAGCCCTGCCCCGAACTGATGCAGGCGGCACTCGAGCGCGGCCTGCTGATCAATGTCACGGCCGATAGCGTGATCCGCCTGCTGCCGCCACTGATCATCGGTGCGCAGGAAATCGACCAAATCGTCACCACGCTGGGCGAACTGATCGAGGCGCGCGAAAGCACCCCGGCCAGCCCCGGCTAGCCGCTCACCCACCCGGAGACGCCCGTCATGCCGGCACGACATTTCCTGACCCTCCTCGACCTGAGTCCCGCCGAACTCGAGGCCGTGATCCGGCGCGCCATCGCGATGAAGGCCGACCCGCGCGGCGCCGGTGCCGGCACCATCGGTCGCGACCGCGTGATGGGCATGATCTTCGAGAAGTCCTCCACCCGCACGCGCGTCTCGTTCGAGGCCGGCATGGCGCAGATGGGCGGCCACGCGTTGTTCCTGTCGCCACGCGACACGCAACTGGGGCGCGGCGAACCGATCGAGGACACCGCACGTGTGCTGTCGTCGATGGTCGACGTCGTGATGATCCGCACCTTCGCGCACACGATCGTCGAGCGCTTCGCCGCGTGCTCGCGCGTGCCGGTGATCAACGGACTGACCGACGACTTCCACCCCTGCCAGTTGCTGGCCGACGTGCAGACCTTCGTCGAGCACCGCGGCAGCATCCGCGGCCGGCAGGTGGCGTGGATCGGCGACGGCAACAACATGTGCCAGTCCTACATCAACGCCGCGCGGCAGTTCGACTTCGAGCTGCGCATCGCCTGCCCCGAGGGTTACGAACCGCGCGCGGACCTGCTGCGCGCCAGTGCCGGGCGCGTCGCCGTGGTACGCGATCCGCTGGATGCCGCGCGTGGCGCGCACCTGCTCGCCACCGACGTGTGGGCATCGATGGGCCAGGAAGCCGAACAGGAGCGCCGCGTGCGTGCCTTCGCCGGCTATCAGCTCGACCGCCGGCTGCTCGACGTCGCCGCGCCGGATGCGCTCTACCTGCACTGCCTGCCCGCGCACCGCGGCGAGGAGATCAGCGCCGAGCTGATGGACTCACCCGACACCGTGATCTGGGACGAGGCCGAGAACCGGCTGCACGCGCAGAAGGCGCTGAGCGAATTCCTGCTTACCGCGTAGGTCCGGGCTGTGCCCGGACAGTTGTGCCAGCCATGTTCGGCCGCAGGCCGAACCTACGGGAACACCACGCGGAATACGTCGTCGTAACGCGTGGCGAAATGCACCGTCAGCCCCTCGCGCAGGTAATCGGGCAACTCGTCGAAATCCTTGCGGTTCGCCTCCGGGAGCACCAGCTCGACGATCCCGACCCGGCGCGCCGCAATCACCTTCTCGCGAATCCCGCCGACCGGCAGCACCTGACCGGTCAACGTCAGCTCGCCGGTCATCGCCAGCGGCCGCGCAGTCTTCTCGCCGCGCGCCAGCGACAGCAGCGCGGTCGCCATCGTCACGCCCGCGCTCGGCCCGTCCTTGGGTGTGGCGCCCTCCGGCACGTGCAGGTGCACGAAGGATTCGTCGAAGAACTTCGGATCGGCGTCGTAGTGCGCCAGGTGCGACATCGTGTAGCTGTAGGCGATCTCGGCGGACTCGCGCATCACCTCGCCGAGCTTGCCGGTCAGCTTGAAGCCACGCGTCAGCGCGTGCACGCGCGTGGCCTCCACCGGCAGCGTCGCGCCGCCGAGCGCGGTCCACGCGAGCCCGGTGACCACGCCGACCCCACGCAGAGGCTTTTCCCTGGTGAACACCGGCGCGCCCAGCATCTGCTCGACCTCGGCACGTCCGATGCGCAGCCGCGCGGCGGGATCGTCGAGCAGCTTCACGACGCTCTTGCGCACGATCGCCGCCAGACGCTTCTCGAGGTTGCGCACCCCGGCCTCGCGCGCGTAGCCCTCGATCACGTGGCGCAGCGCCGCGTCCGCGATGCGCAGCCGCCCGGGCTTCACGCCGGCGCGCTCGAGCAGCCGTGGCCACAGGTGGTTCTTCGCGATCGCGAGCTTTTCCTCGGCGATGTAGCCTGCGAGACGGATCACCTCCATGCGGTCGAGCAGCGGCGCGGGGATCGTGTCGAGCTGGTTCGCGGTACACACGAACAGCACCTTCGACAAGTCGACGCGCAGGTCGAGGTAGTGATCGAGGAACTCGGCGTTCTGCTCCGGATCCAGCGCCTCGAGCAGCGCCGACGCCGGATCGCCCTGGTACGAGGCACCGACCTTGTCGATCTCGTCGAGCATGATCACCGGGTTGGCGACCTTGACCTGCTTCAGCGCCTGCACGAACTTGCCCGGCATCGCACCGATGTAGGTGCGGCGGTGGCCCTTGATCTCGGCTTCGTCACGCATGCCGCCGAGACTGAAACGGTAGAACTCGCGCCCCAGCGCATGCGCGATCGAACGTCCGATCGAGGTCTTGCCGACGCCGGGCGGTCCGACCAGCAGGATGATCGAGCCGCTGATCTCGCCCCGGTACGCGCCCACCGCGATGAACTCCAGGATGCGGTCCTTCACGTCCGCCAGACCGTCGTGCTCGCGTTCGAGCACTCCGCGCGCGTGCCCCAGGTCGAGCTTGTCCTGCGAGTGGATCCCCCACGGCACCGAGGTCGCCCAGTCGAGGTAATTGCGCGTCACCCCGTACTCGGGTGATCCGGTCTCGAGGATCGCGAGCTTGTCGAGTTCGTCGCGGATGCGCTCCAGCGCGTGGCCGGGCACGTTCAGCGCGGCCAGCCGCGCCTCGAACTTCTCGACGTCGGCGCTGCGGTCGTCCTTCGACAGCCCCAGCTCCTGCTTGATGACCTTGAGCTGCTCGCGCAGGAAGAACTCGCGCTGGCGTTCGTTGACGGTCTGGTTGACCTGGCTGCTGATGCGGTCCTGCAGCCGCGCGACCTCGATCTCCTTCTTCAGCAGCGGCAGCACCTTGTGCATGCGCGCGAGCACCGGCAGCGTCTCGAGGATGTCCTGCAACTCGCGCCCGCCCGCGCTGGTCAGCGTGACCGCGAAATCGGTGAGCGGCGAGGGATCCTCCGGGCTGAAACGCATCAGGTAGTGTTTCAGGTCTTCGTTGTAGAGCGGGTTGAGCGGCACCAGCTCCTTGATCGCTCCGACCAGCGCCATCGCGTAGGCGCGCGTCTCGTCGTCGCGCTCGAGCTCGCTCTTCGGGTACTCGACCTGCACCACGTACGGCGGAGTGCGATTGATCCAGCGCCGGATGCGCGCCCTTCCGAGACCCTGCGCGATGAACTGCACGCGCTTGCCGTCGCCGGAGGCATTGAGCAGGCGCACCGCGCAGCCGATCAGCGGGATCTCGTCGGATTTCACGGTGCTGGTGTCGTCGGTGTCGACGAAGAACAGTCCCATGATCTTGTGGTCGGTCTGCGCGACGCGCTGCACGGTGTCGCCCCAGGCGGTGGCGTCGGCCATCATCGGCTGGATCTGCGCCGGCATGAACGGTCTGGTCGTGACCGGCATCAGGTAGAGGATCTCGGGCAGTGCCAGGTTAGGCAGCGCGAGCTCGGTGCCGGATCGGCCTTCCGTGTCGTTGTCGGGCTGTTCGCTCATGTGGTTCTCCCGTGAACTCATCCGGCATATGGGGACTGGCGTAGACTAAATCAACCATCGGGGGCGCGGGCGCTTTGCCGACCCGCCGTACAGGAGGCACTCGCCATGGCTCGATACGTGATCACCGGCGGCAGCGGATTCATCGGACACGCGCTGTGCCGTCGGCTCGCGGCCAACGGCGCTCGGCTCGAGGTGCTGAGCCGGGACCCGGCGCGCGCCGCTCGCGCACTGCCCGCCGGCACGCGCGTGGTGCGTCGCCTGGACGAACTGGCCCGCGACGAACCGCTCGATGCAGTCATCAACCTCGCCGGTGAACCCATCGCCGACGCGCGCTGGAGCGCGGCGCGCAAGCAGCGGCTGCGCGACAGCCGGATCGCGCTGACCGACGGGCTTGTCGACTGGATGAAAGGACTGTCAGCACGACCGCGCGTGCTGTTGAGCGCATCGGCGGTGGGTTTCTATGGCGACCAGGGAGACACGATAGTCCGCGAGAACAGTCCGGCGCATCCCGAGTTCACGCACGAACTCTGCTCGCGGTGGGAACAGAGCGCGCAGTCGGCGCGCGGACTGGGCGTGCGCGTCGCGATCGTGCGCATCGGGCTGGTGCTCGGCCCTGGCGGCGGTTTCCTGCAGCGCCTGCTGCCCGCATTCCGGCTCGGGCTCGGCGGCCCGGTCGGCAACGGCCGGCAGTGGATGAGCTGGATCCATCGCGACGACCTGCTCGCGCTGTTCGACTGGTTGCTCGCGCGCGATGAACTGGACGGCGCGTTCAACGCCACCGCCCCGAATCCGGTCACCAGCCGGGAATTCGCGCGCACGCTGGGGCGCGTGTTGCATCGCCCGGCCGTGCTGCCGCTGCCGGCGTTCGCGCTGCGCGCGGCGTTCGGCGAGATGTCACGGCTGCTCCTGACCGGCCAACGCGCGCTGCCCGCGCGCGCCATCGATTCAGGCTTCACGTTCCGTTTCCCGGACCTCGAATCCGCGCTCCGCGACGCGCTGTAGGTCCGGGCTGTGCCCGGACATTTTCTTCGTTCGGCCGCAGGCCGAACCTACGCGCGGTCGCTTTCGCGCAACACCTGCAGATGCGCATCGACGCTGCGCGCCAGCGCGTCGAGGTCGTAGCCGCCTTCCAGCACCGAGACGATGCGCCCGTTCGCATGGCGCGCCGCCACATCCGCGATCAGCTCCGTGACCCAGCGGAAATCCGGCTCGTGCAACTCCAGCCCTCCGAGTGGATCGCGCGCGTGCGCGTCGAAACCCGCCGACACGAACACGATCTGCGGCGCGTGCACATCGAGCCGCTTCAGCCACGCGGCCTCGACGCGGCGACGGAACTCCACCCCGCCGCAGCCTTCGTCGAGCGGCGTGTTGACGATGTGCGGCCGGTCGATGTCGAACATCCGGTACGGATAGAACGGGTGCTGGAAGCTGGAGCACACCAGCACGCGCGGGTCTTCCATGAAGATATCGACGGTGCCGTTGCCGTGGTGCACGTCGAAATCGACCACCGCCACCCGCTCCACGCCGGCCGCCAGCGCCGCGTGCACACCGACCGCCACATTGTTGTAGAAACAGAAGCCCATCGCCTGCGCGCGCTCGGCATGGTGTCCCGGCGGGCGCACCGCGCAGAAGGCGTTCGCGTGCGCACCGTCCATTACCGCGCGCACCGCGGCCGTCACCGCCCCGGCCGCGCGCGCGGCCGCCTCCAGTGTGAACACGTTCAGCGCGGTGTCGGGATCCGCCCACGCCAGCCCTTCCTGCGGCTGCAGTCGTTCGAGCGAGGCGAGGTAATGCTCCGGGTGCGCACGCAGCAGCGCCTCGCGCTCCACCGCCGGCGCCTCGTGGCGCACCAGTTCCGACAACAGTCCTGAAGCGTGCAGGTAATCGAGGATCGACGCCAGCCGCGCCGGCGACTCCGGATGCCAGTCGCCCATCCGGTGGCGCGTGCAGAGTTCGTGGGTGTAAAGGGCGGTCGTCACGGCTGACCTCGCGGCAAGTACATGCACGGGAGCATACTACGGCCGTACCGAGACCGGAGATCGCACGATGCGTGACGAAATGATTCGCGTGATCGAGGAACACGTACGCGAGACCTGCAGCGAGATCGGGCGTGCGGCCCTGTCCGCGCGCGTGATCGCGGCGCTGCGCAAGGTGCCGCGCGAGTACTTCGTGCCCCCGGGCGAGGCGCGCTGGGCGTACAGCGACGCGCCGCTGCCGATCGGTTTCGGGCAGACGATCTCGCAACCGTTCATCGTGGCGCTGATGACCGAGTTGCTCGACACCCGCCCGGGCGACCGCGTGCTCGAGGTGGGCAGCGGCTCGGGCTACCAGGCGGCGATCCTCGCGGAGCTGGTGGCCGAGGTCTACGGCATCGAGATCGTTCCCGAACTCGCGCGCCAGGCGGCGGCGGTGCTCGGCGAACTCGGCTACCGCAACGTCACGCTGAAGAGCGGCGACGGCTGGCACGGCTGGCCCGAGCACGCCCCGTTCGACGGCATCGTCGTCACGGCCGCCGGGGTCGGCGTGCCGGATCCGCTGCTCGCGCAGCTGCGCATCGGCGGCAAGCTGGTGCTGCCGGTCGAGGACGCGGCCGGCTGGCAGAACCTCGACGTGATCGAACGCACCGGCGAGGACACCTTCCACACCCGCCATACGATCGCGGTACGCTTCGTCCCGCTGACCGGAGACCACTGAGACCGCTGCCGGCGTATACTGCGGCGATCGACGAGGAATGCCGCATGTACGGACCCGGTGCAGCGATCGGCGAACCGCCGGACAGCCAGGCGCCGCGGCGCGACACGCGCCGGCCGGCCGATGCGCACGCGTTCGCGCAGCAGATCGCGGCGTTCTATCCCTACCCCTCCCCCACGCCAGCACGCCCCGACGACCCGGCGCGCACCGACGCCGCGCGCGGCCCGGCGGCGGCCTCGCGCTACCCCGGACTCGCGCAACGCCGCCACGGCCGCGGCGCGGGTTAACTCACCGTAACGCGGCGTCAACCGCCGTGCCATCCGCACGGGCTTATCGTCGGGCGCTGTCAGGCGGAAGCGGCGAACAGCCGCCACGCCCCGCACGTTCCGGACCACAGGGAGAATCGCGATGTCGATCTATGCTCAGGTAGCGAAGGAAGGCGAATCACGACGCGTGCTCGCGCTGCGCAGTCCCATCGATCTGCAACCGATCGGTGAACTGGTATGCGCCAACCGCGACGACGTGCGCGCGGCGGTGGCACGGGCGCGCGCCGCGCAGCCGGCCTGGGCCGCCAGAACGTTCCGTGCGCGCGCCGCGATCATGGAGCGCGCGCTGCGCGTCCTGCTGGCGCGCCAGGACGAGATCATCGAGACCGTGGTCCGCGAAACCGGCAAGGCGCGGCTCGACGCGATGAGCATGGAGATCTTCGCAGCCGCCGATTCGCTGTGCTACTACGCGAAGAACGCCGAAAGGTTCCTGAAGCCGCAGAAGAAGCGCGTGCACGGCCTGCTCGGCATCGCGAAGCAGTTACGCATCGTCTACCGGCCGCTCGGCGTGATCGGCGTGATCACCCCGTGGAACGGTCCGTTCATCCTCGCGATGAACCCGGCCGTGCAGGCGCTGATGGCCGGCAACACCGTGGTGCTGAAGGGCTCGGAGGTGACACCGTACTCGACCAGGCTGGCCGAGGACATCTTCCGCGAGGCGGGACTGCCCGAGGGCGTGCTGCAGGTACTGATGGGCGACGGCGAGACCGGCGCGCACCTCGTCGAGTCCGAGGTCGACAAGATCTCGTTCACCGGCAGCGTGCGCACCGGGCGCCTGATCGCCGAGGCCTGCGGGCGGCGGCTGGTCCCGTGCACGCTGGAGCTCGGCGGCAAGGACGCGATGATCGTCTGCGAGGACGCCGACCTCGACCGCGCCGCCGCCGGAGCGATCGTGGGCTCGTGCATGAACACCGGCCACTATTGTTGCGGCACCGAACGCATCTACGTGGTCGAAGCGGTCTACGACGCCTTCCTCGCCAAGGTCGTCGAAGGCACGCGCAAACTGCGCCAGGGCTCCGCGCTCGGCTTCGAGGAGGACGTGGGCGCGGTGTTCTGGGACCGCCAGATGGCGATCATCGAGGACCACGTCGCGGACGCGCGCGCCAAGGGCGCCACGATCCACGTCGGCGGGCGCCGCAACCCGGAACTGCCCGGGCTGTATTACGAGCCGACCGTGATGACCGAGGTCAACCACGACATGCAGATCATGCGCGAGGAGACCTTCGGCCCGATCATCTGCATCCAGAAGGTGCGCGACGTCGAGGAAGCCCTGCGCCTGGCGAACGATTCGCCGTACGGGCTGAACGGCAACGTGTGGACGCGCGACAAGGAGAAGGGGGTCGCGATCGCCACCCGGCTCGACACCGGATCGGTGTCGGTGAACGACATGGCGATGTCCTACGGGGTGCCGGCCGCGCCCTTCGGCGGGCGCAAGGAGAGCGGCATCGGGCAGGTCAACGGCGAGGTCGGGCTGCGCGGCTACTGCCACGCGATGCCGGTGCTGATCGATCGTTTCGGCGGCAAGGACTTGCCGAGCGCCTACCCCTACACGCAGAAGAAGGCCGAGGGCATGCGCAAGCTGATGAACTTCCTCTGGACCACCCCGATCGGACGCTGGTTGTCCTGAGGCGGCCGGCGTCGGTCGCAACCGGTCACGCACCGGGCGTACGCGACATCCCACCGGTCACGCACCGGGCGTACGCGACATCCCACCGTAGGTTCGGCCTGCGGCCGAACATCCGTGCGTCCGTTGCAACGCTGCATATGTCCGGGCACAGCCCGGACCTACACGAACATGTCCGGGCACGGCCCGGACCTACGCGGTAAGGCGTTCGCGCAGCTCGCGGCGCACGGCGGCGTCCACGCCGAGCGCCTCCGCGAGGAAACGCCCGAGCGTGCCGTAGTCCTCGCGGATCGCCGCAAGCGCGGCTTCGATGTATTCGCGCCGCGTCTGCATCATCGGCAACACCAGCGCCTCGTCGAGGGCGCGCCCCGCATCGCCGGCGTACTTGCGGCGCACGCGCGTGAGCTCGCGCTCGATCGGGAAGTAACGGCCCGACAGCAGGTAGTCCGCGACGATCGTCTCTTCGGGCACCCCCAGCGCGGCGAGGATCATCGCGGCGCCGAAGCCGGTGCGGTCCTTGCCCGCGGCGCAGTTGATCATGAACGCGCCGTCGGCGAGCGCGAGCAACTCCTCGAACATGCGCCGGAACTGCGCGCTGTGGTGCCGCACGAACTCGCGGTTCACGTCCTCCATGAACGAGGCCATCTCGGCCGGACTCACGCCGCCGGCGGCGAGGCGGGAGAAGAACGAGGTCGAGCTGCCGGGATCGACCGTGACGCCGACGATACGCGTGGCCGGCGGCAGCCGCGATGGCTCGACGTAGTGTTCTTCCTGGCGACGGAAATCGCAGCACACGCGGATGTCGAGCTCGTCCAGGTAGGCCACGTCGCGCTCGCTCAGCTCGGCCGTGTGCCCGGAGCGGAACAGCCGCCCCCAGCGCACCCGGCGCCCGTCGTCGGTGCGATAGCCCCCGAGGTCGCGGAAGTTCGTGGCCGCCTCAAGCGGCAGCACGCGTTCGGCGGCGGTCATCGCCTCACCGTGCGCCGGACGCAGGTGGAAGTACCGGCGTCCCTCGTCCGGACTGCCGGCCAGCCGCACCCCGGAACGCACTCCACGCACCACCGGTTCGCTGTGCGCGGCCGCTTCCGGGGCGCTACCGCTGCCCACATCGACCTCATGGTCGCTGAACGACTCGGTCCAGGTGAGCAGGTAATCGCCCTCGGGCGTACGCTCGACGTGTACTGGAAATGCCTCGCTCATCGCTACGTGTTCCCTGCCCGATTACTTCATGCGCGTTCCGCAGGACGCGGCCCGCGAGTATATCCGCATTGACGGACACGACGCGGGACGGAAAGATGAACGCCGCCACACTGCGGCGTGACGCGCGCCATGCAATCGACCGGAGCACCGATCATCGACACCCAACGACGCAAGGAAGGCCGCCGCGGCGTGCTGCACGCGATCGACGCCTTCGTATTCTCGCTGCAGGGGCTCCGCACCGCGTGGCGACAGGAGACCGCGTTCCGCCTGCAATGCGCCGCGCTGGTGCCGTTGGTGCCGCTGGCGTTCGTGATCGCGCACGATGCGGTGGAACTGGCGCTGCTGCTCGGTTCCTGCGCGCTGGTGATGATGGCGGAAATGTTCAATTCGGCGATCGAACGTCTGGTCGATCGCATCGGCACCGAGACGCACCCGCTCTCCGGCGAAGCCAAGGACCTCGGCTCGGCCGGCGTGTTCATCACGATGATGCTGCTCCTCGCGGTCTGGATTCCGATCGCGTGGCAGAACCTGGGGCCTGCTCCCTGACCAGCCCGCACGGGGCGCTTGCGGACCAACCGTGTTGATTCGACCGATGTCGGCGCAGGCTCGGCCTGTGGCCGAACAATGCCGTGCCCGCGAACCGTGTCCGGGCATAGCCCGGACCGACAAACGAAAAGACCGGCGCGGGGCCGGTCTTTTGCTCAGCGAACACTGCCCGCACGCGGCGCCTGCGCTCAGGCAACTGCCTGGGCGAGCGCCCTGATCTGGTCGTTCAGGCAGCTGCCTGCGCGAGTGCCTTGATCTGGCCGTTCAGGCGGCTCTTGTGCCGCGCCGCCTTGTTCTTGTGGATGATGCCCTTGTCCGCCATGCGGTCGATCACCGGCACCGCCGCGGTGTAGGCGGCCTGCGCCTTGGCGGCATCGCCTTCGCGGATCGCCGCGATCACGCGCTTGATGGACGTGCGCACCATCGAACGGAAGCTCGCGTTATGCTGACGGCGCTTCTCGGCCTGACGCGCGCGCTTCTTTGCCTGCACGGTGTTTGCCACGTTGAATCCTCGAGAATCTGAGCGGGAAAAAGGACGGCGGATTATTCAGGCTGCCCCCCGGTGTGTCAAGGCAAACGGGGAATATGTACGCGCTCAGCACAACGCCAGGTTGTCGCGATGGATCATCTCCTCGTCGTCGCGGTAGCCGAGCTCATCCTGGATGCGCCGGGTCGGCAGGCCCATTATCCGACGCGCTTCGGCGGCGCCGTAGTTCACCAGTCCCTTCGCGACCTCGCGCCCGTCGGGCCCGGTGCACACCACCAGCTCGCCGCGCGTGAACTCCCCGTGCACCTCGCGCACCCCGACCGGCAACAGGCTGCGACCGGACTCGCGCAGCACGCGCACCGCGCCCTCGTCGAGCACGAGGCGCCCGCGCACCTGCAGGTGCCCGGCCAGCCAGCGCTTGCGCGCCGTGATCGGTGCCTCGCTGGTGTGCAGCCAGGTGCCCAACTCCTCGCCGTCGGCCACGCGCAGCAGCACGCGCTCGGCGCGCCCGCCCACGATCACGGTGCCCGCGCCCGAGCGCGCCGCGATGCGTGCGGCACGCACCTTGGTGATCATGCCGCCGCGACCCAGCTGTGTGCCGCTGCCGCCGGCCATGTACTCGAGCGCCTCGTCGCTGGCGTCGGCGTGGTGCACCAGCGGCGCGTCCGGATCCTGGCGCGGATCGCGCGCGAACAGCCCCGGCTGGTCGGTCAGGATCACCAGCACGTCGGCGTCGACCAGGTTCGCGACCAGCGCACCGAGCGTGTCGTTGTCGCCGAAGCGGATCTCGTCGGTCGCGACGGTGTCGTTCTCGTTGATCACCGGCACCACACCGAACTCCAGCAGCGTCTTCAGCGTGCTGCGGGCATTCAGGTAGCGCTGGCGGCTGCTGAGATCATCGTGCACCAGCAACACCTGCGCGGTGCGCAGCCCGTGCTGGTGGAAAAACGTTTCCCAGGTCTGCACCAGTCCCATCTGCCCCACGGCCGCTGCGGCCTGCAGCTTGTGGATCTCGGCCGGACGGCTGCTCCAGCCGAGCCTCGCCATGCCCTCGGCCACCGAACCCGACGACACCAGCACCACCTCGATACCACGCGCGCGCAGTCCGGCCATCTGGCCGACCCAGTCGGCGATCGCCTCGCGGTGCAGGCCGCGTCCACCGTCGGTGAGCAGCGCGCTGCCGATCTTCACCACCCAGCGCCGCGCGCGGGTCAGTGCGCTCCTGTCGCTCATGCGCGGTACTCCACCTCGACGTCGAACTCGTCGTCATCGTCGGCCGCCGCCAGCCCCTTGCGCGCCAGGCGGCGCGCCTCGGCCAGCGCCGCGATCCGCTCGCGCGCCTCGGCCTGCATGCGCTGCTGCAGTTCCTGCTCGGCGGCGGCGAGTCCGGGATCTTCTTCCTCGCGCCGTCGCTGCTCCTCGATGTGCGCCATGATGCGCGCGCACAGCGCCTCGGTGCCGTCGGCAGCGAGCGCAGAGATCCGGAATGCCGGCCCCTGCCAATCGAGGCGCGCGAGGATGTCGTCACAGACGGCGTTCATCTCGTCCAACGGCAGCAGATCGGTCTTGTTCAGTACCAGCCAGCGCTCGCGCGTCGCGAGCGTGGGGCTGAAGCGCTGCAACTCGCGCCCGATGGCCTGCACCGCCTCGACCGGGTCAGAGCCGTCCAGCGGCTGCACATCCACCAGATGCAACAGCAGCCGCGTGCGCGTCAGGTGCTTCAGGAAGCGCACGCCGAGCCCCGCGCCCCCGGAGGCGCCCTCGATCAGCCCGGGGATGTCGGCGATCACGAAGCTGCGGTGCTGCGCGATGCGCACCACACCGAGGTTGGGCACCAGCGTGGTGAAGGGATAATCCGCCACCTTCGGGCGCGCGGCCGAGACCGAGCGGATGAACGTGGACTTGCCGGCGTTCGGCAGCCCGAGCAGGCCGACGTCGGCGAGCACCTTCAGTTCGAGGCGCAGATTGCGCGCCTCGCCCTCGGAACCGGGTGTGCTCTGGCGTGGCGCCCGGTTGGTGCTCGACTTGAAGCGCGTGTTGCCCAGCCCGTGGAAGCCGCCCTGCGCGACCAGCAGGCGTTGCCCGGGGGTAGTCAGGTCACCGATCACCTCGCCGGTGTCCTCGTCGATCACCGTGGTGCCCACCGGTACCGGCAGCACCAGGTCCTCGCCGCTCTTGCCGGTGCAGTTGGCGCCGGAGCCCGACTTGCCGCTGTCGGCGCGGAACTGCCGCGTGTAGCGGTAGTCGACCATCGTGTTCAGCGCGGCGTCGGCCAGCAGATGGATGCTGCCGCCGTCACCGCCGTCACCGCCGTCGGGACCGCCGAAGGGCACATACTTCTCGCGGCGGAAGCTGACACAGCCGTTCCCGCCCTTGCCGGCGTGGACACGGATCGCGACTTCATCGACGAACTTCATAAACAAAAACCCCGCCGGGGCGGCGGGGTCGCGTGCGATCGTCGCCGGCTCAGGCCGGGACGATGCTCACGGTCCTGCGGCTGAAGGGGCCCTTCACGGTGAACTCGACGCGGCCGTCGGCCTTCGCGAACAGCGTGTGGTCCTTGCCCAGACCGACGTTCACGCCGGGATGGAACCGGGTGCCGCGCTGGCGGACGATGATGTTGCCGGCCTTCACGACCTGGCCGCCGAAGCGCTTCACGCCGAGGCGTTTGCTCTCGGAGTCGCGCCCGTTGCGGGTACTGCCGCCTGCTTTCTTGTGAGCCATGAAACTACTCCTTGACGCTTAGCCTGCGTTGATGCCGGTGATCCTGACCGCCGTGTACCACTGGCGGTGCCCCGTTTCACGCTTGTAGTGCTTGCGACGGCGGAACTTGATGATCCGCACCTTGTCGTGACGGCCATGGCCGAGCACTTCGGCGGCGACCGTGCTGCCGTCCACGAAGGGGGCGCCGATCTTCACCTCGCTGCCGGTGCCGACGAGCAGCACGCGGTCGAAGCTGATGGTCTCGCCGGTGGCGACCTCGAGCTTCTCGAGTTTCAGTACTTCACCTTCCTGCACGCGGTGCTGCTTGCCACCGCTCTCGATCACTGCATACATGTGATGACCACTCCGTTGTCGCGCCTTTCTGCGGTTGTAATTTACCCGTCAGGGCTTGTCGGCGAGGGTTCGCCGGGGCATCCAGGCACCCCGGGCGCCATGCCGGGGGTTTGCTCAGGGCCGCGAATTCTAGGCGATCTGCCCGCGCGCCGGCAACCGCCCGGGCGCCGGTCGTGAAATTGTACGGCGCGTCCGGGCCGGCGCACGACCACCCTCGTGCGCCTCGTAGCCTCGTGCGACGACCTCGCAAATCCTGACGACCGGACGTTGCAGCGGACCGCAGTCGCGCCGATTTGACAGCAACAGCCCCGGTTCCTAGCATGCCGACGCCTTCCGCCAGCCAGTTGCGAGCACCCGATGGACTACATCTGCCCGGAGATCCGGGACGACTTCGCCGCCGTGAACCGCCTGGTGATCGAGCGGCTTCACTCCGAGGTGGCACTGGTCGAGAGCATCGGCCATTACATCGTCGAGGGCGGCGGCAAGCGCATGCGGCCGCTGGTCACGGTACTCGCGGCGCGTGCGCTGGACTATGCCGGAGGCCGCCATGTCGACCTCGCCGCCGTGATCGAATTCCTGCACACCGCCACCCTGCTGCACGACGACGTGGTCGACGTCTCCGCGCTGCGGCGCGGGCGCGCGACCGCGAACGCGAACTGGGGCAACGCACCGAGCGTGCTGGTCGGTGACTTCATCTATTCCCGCGCCTTCCAGGTGCTGGTCGACATCGGCGACATGGATATCCTGCGCCTGATGTCCGACACCACCAACCGGATCGCCGAAGGCGAGGTCGAGCAGCTCGCGCGCGCCGGCGATCCGGCGACCACCGAAGCCCAGTACCTGCAGGTCATCGGCAAGAAGACCGCCGTGCTGTTCGCCGCCGCCGCCGAAGGCGCGGCGATCCTCGCCGGCAGCGATGCCGCCACGCGCGCGGCGATGCGCGCGTTCGGCATGCACGTGGGACTCGCATTCCAGCTGATCGACGACGTGCTCGACTACACCGGCGACCCGGCCGTCATGGGCAAGAACCTCGGCGACGATCTCGCCGAGGGCAAGCCGACGCTGCCGCTGATCCACGCGCTGGCGAACGCCCCGGAACACGAGGCAGCACGGGTGCGGCGCGCGATCCTCGAACGTGATGCCAGCGAACTGGCCGCCGTGGTCGCGACGGTGCAGCACTGCGGCGCGCTGGATTACGCGCGGGCGACCGCGATCCGTCATCGGGATGCCGCACTCGCCGCACTCGCCGGTCTTACCGCGTCGGCGTTCCGGCACAACCTCGCCACGATCGCGGAGCTGGCCATCTCGCGTTCGTCCTGACCCCCCTCGCCCGCCACGCGTGAAGCGCATCACAAACGCGCGTGCCACACGTTGCGCGCGCTGGGCACGCCGTTAGACTTCGATCATCGGGGTTTTCCGGGGGAGATCGAACCATGAACGGCATCGCACGCGCATCCACGCTGGCCCTCGTACTGCTGCCGCTGCTCGCGGGCGAAGCTCTCGCAGCCAGGAATACTCAACCGTCGGGCAAGAACCGCCCGCCGACGGCCGTGGCGGATGCGGCCAGCACCGCCTACCAGACCGCGGTCGCGGTCGCCGTGCTCGCGAACGACAGCGACCCCGAGGGCAATGCCCTGACCATCAGCGGCAATACGCAGCCTGCCAACGGCAGCGCGGTGAAATCGTCCAGCGGGATACAGTACACCCCGCGCAGCGGCTTCTCGGGAACCGATTCGTTCAGCTACACGATCAGCGACGGCGCCAAGACAGCCAGCACGACCGTGACCATTACCGTGGCCCCCCGCCCCAACACGGCACCGGTCGCCGTGGCCGACAGCGCCGCCACGCCCGCCGGACAGGCGGTCACGATCGGCGTGCTCGCCAACGACAGCGACCCCGACGGCGACAGCCTGACGCTCGGCACGATCGGCTCGCCGGCGCACGGGACGGCCAGCAGCAACGGCAGCAGCGTCGCCTACACACCGGCCACGGGCTGGTTCGGCCAGGACTCGTTCACCTACGCCGTAAGCGATGGCCGGGGTGGCAGCGCATCGGCCACCGTCAGCATCACGGTCAGCGCGCCCGAAGTGGCGAAGACGAGCAATGGCTCGGCGGTCCTCTCCTGGACCATTCCGACCACGCGCGCCGACGGTACCGCGCTCAGTCCGGGCGAGCTCGCCGGCTACGAGATCTACGTGCTCACCGAAAGCACGGGGCAGAGCCAGGTGATCGCGCTCGACGAACCGTTCGCGTCCACATACAAGGTGTCGGGTCTGGCGACCGACGTCTACTACTTCTCGATCGCAGCCCGCGATTCCTCCGGCCAGCTCAGCGCGATGTCGGATGTGGTGAGCAAATCCATCGCGCCGTGAGCGGATGCGGACCGCGATCGTGCGGTCCGCTGCCATCCGGCCGGAGAGCTGCGGTGAGGCCCCGCAGCCGTTCCAGTAAGCTATTTTTAGCTCGATGTTCTGTGGGACAATCGAGCGGATGAACAACGAACGACCGCACCCCGGGCCCGGCTCCTCCATCGCGGGACAGGATCGCCGCGCACTTGCAGGCGAGCTGCTGCGCAACGCGACCGAACTGATCGGCAGCCTGCTCGAGCGGATGTTTTCCTCCTGCGACGACCAGTTTTTCGACCTCGCCAGTCGCGCGAAGATCGTCCAGATCCAGAACCGCCACTTCGAATCGCTGCGCGAGATCCGCCAGCGCAAGACCGCCGTGATCCGCCGCACGCTCGATGCCTTCGCCGCGAACTTCGCGGTGATCGACGGCATGGCCCCACGCCGATCGGCAGCGGCCGCACCACGCGAACACTCGGCCGAGACACTCACGCTGATCCCCGAACTGCAGGTCGAACGCGATGTGGTCGTTACCGATATGGTCGCGCGCGCGCGCAACGAGTGGCAGCAGGAGTTCTCGCAACTGCACGAGCGTCTGCTCGAGATCGCGAACGCGCCGTTCGAGGAGCACCACGACCCCTTCGACGCCGGCGTGATCGCTGACTGCTTCAGCAGCGCGATCGACGACATCGAGATCGAGATCGAAGCGATCAAGGTGGTGCTGCGCCAGTTCGAACAGAACGTGCTCGGCTGCCTCGACGAGTTGTACCTGCGCGTCAACACGATCCTGATCGAGGCGCGCGTGCTGCCAGACCTCGCGCCACTGCGCAAACGCAAGGTGCGCAAGTACGCCCTGCCGGCCTCGCCCGGAAAACGGCGCGGTCACGGTGACGGGACCGACGAGACCGGGCACTCACCGGCCGGTGCCGACGACGTTGCCACAGCGAGCGGCGGCACCGCAGTGCCCTCGGGCGCCCACCCCGCCGGGATCGCCGTGTCCCTGCCAGCCCCCGCCCTCGGCATCCCGATCTCGGCACCCGAAACGCGCGAGCTGGCCGAACTGCTGCACCGGCTGCGCGAGGGTGGCATCCGTCTGCCCCTGTTCCCGGCCACGACGCAGGTCTCCGGTGCCGGTGGCACGTTGGCAGCGGATGGTGGCGGCACACCCATCACGCGCGAGGAGCTGCTGGCATTGCTCTCCGGCGTGCAGACGCAGCCGCAGCCGGGACCCGACGGCGAGCACCGCCCACTCGACATCCGCCGGGCGATCGAATCGATCGCCGCGAGCCGCGGCCAGATCACGCTCGGCACTGCCGACGAGGACATCATCAACGTGGTCGCGATGTTCTTCGACATCATCCTCGACGACCGCAACCTCCCGATCGAGATCCAGGCGCTGGTCAGCAGGCTGCAGATCCCGGTGCTGAAGGTCGCGCTGCGCGACCGCAGTTTCTTCACCGACCGCAAGAACAGCGCGCGGCAGTTCATCAACGAGATCGCTCGCGCCAGCATCGGCTGGGAGTCGAGCGGAACGGAAGCCCAGGACGTGTGGTACCAGCAACTCAGCGCGCTGGTCGACGACATCCTGACCAGTCCGGACGGCAGCACCGAGGTCTTCGACCGCTGCCTCGAGCGTTTGCGCACCTTCGTGACACGTGCGGAGCAGCGGTCGGCCAAGCTCGAGAAACGCACCAGCGAGAAGGCTGCCGCGGACGCCCGGCTGGCGGCCGCGCGCGACCTGGTGCGCCACGCGCTGCAGGAGCGGCTCGAAGGGCGCGTGTTGCCACGCGCCATTTCCGACTTCCTGGTCGGCGACTGGCAGCAGGTCATGCAGCTGATGTACCTGAAGCACGGCAAGGAAAGCGCCGAATGGCTGGACGCGCTGCAGACCGTGGACGACCTGATCTGGTCGGCGCAGGAACACACCGACGAGCGTTCGCGTGCGCGCATGGAGCGCCTGCTGCCGGACCTCGACCGTCGCATGAGCGAAGGCCTGCTGCAGATCAAGCCGAGCGCCGAGGAGGTTGCGGCACGACTCGGTGTGGTGCGTGATATCCACCGCAAGCTCACCGACGCCGATCCGACCGCCGTCCCCGCAGCAACGCTGACCGCCGCGCAGCAGCAGAAGATCGCACTGCCCGAGGAGTCCCGGCAGAAATCCTGGAAGGAAATGACCGCCGTCGAGCGCCAGCGCGTGCAGTACGACGCGTTGATGTTCGAATACCTGAAACGCGTCGACGAGATGCCGCCAGGCACCTGGCTGCTGTACGACGACCTGCGCCGCGGCATCACGCGCCGTTGCAAGCTCGCAGCGCGCATACCGGAAGCCGAAACCTTCGTGTTCGTGAACCGTCTCGGGGTCAACGTCTACGACAAGCCGCGCAAGGCGTTCGCCTACGACCTGCAGATGGGCCACGCGCGCCTGATCGAGGACAAGCCGCTGTTCGAGCGCACGCTGGAGATGATCTCGACCAACCTGCGCAAGCTGGTCGGCGAGACTCCCCAGGAAAGCACCTAGGAGCCGGAGTCCGCATGGACGGTGCGACGGGCTCCACGAACATCAGTCTGATCCTTTTCTCGTGCGGCGCGCTGGCCTACCTGTTCACGGCCGTGGCGTTCACGCTGGCACGCCACAAGCTGCTGACTCCGCCGGCGGCGATCACCGCGGCGCTGGGTTTCGCGCTGTGGCAGGCGTTGCTCGCGTGGAGCAGCGTGCACAGCCTGCCGGCCATCCGCCTGATCGCCATCGAGATGCTGCGCCCCGCGGTGCTCATCCTGTATCTGCATCGCGCGCTGGCCGCCTCGGCGGGCGCCGGATTCACGCGCCCCGGACTTTCGTCCTCGCTGCTGCTGACCGTGGGCCTGCCGGCGGCAATCCTCGTCTCGTCGCTGGCCGCGGGCCCGCAATCCCCCGCCGACGGCTCGGTGATGCATCGTGCCTGGGCGGGGATCTTCACCGCGATCGGCATGCTGGTGGCGCTGGAGCAGGCGTTTCGCAACAGCGGCGCGCAGTTCTCGCTGCTGAGATTCGCGTGCGCCGCGATCGGGATCACGGTGCTGTTCGACCTCTACCTGTTCGCCGACACGCTGATCTTCGAGCGCTTCGACGTGGAACAGTGGCGCGCGCGGGGCGGCATCAACGCGATTGCCGCCGTCACCACCGCCATCGTCGTGCTGCGCAGCCGCGAGTCGAACGTGATCGCGGTCTCGCGCAACGTCGCGTTCTACACCACCAGCCTCACCGTCGCCGGCGTGTTCCTGGTCGCGGTCTCGCTGTCCGGATACGCGATCCGCGTCTACGGCGGAAGCTGGGGCACCGTGCTGCAGATGATGCTGTTCTTCGGCGGACTGCTGTTCGTCGCGGCTATCGCGGTCTCCAAGCCCACGCGCGACCGCCTGCGTGTGCTGATCGCCAAGAACTTCTTCACGTTACGCTACGACTACCGGGAGGAATGGCTGCGCCTGATCGCCGAACTGTCGCGCAAGAACAGCGAGGAGGACCTGTACGTGCGTGCGATCCGCGTGCTGGCCGACCTGTACAAGAGTCCGGGCGGCCTGCTGTGGCTGCGCAGCGACCAGGAGTTCGTGCCGGCCGCACCGTGCCGCATGAGCCTGCCCGCCGATTGCCACGAACGGGTGGACTCCGACTTCTGCCGCCAGCTCGCCACCGACTGGGTCTTCGAGCTGGGGCCAAGGCAGCGCCAGACGCAGCCGGCCGTGCCACCGCAATGGCTGACCGCCATGCCGGAGCTCGAGATCGTGGTGCCCCTGCTGGTCGAGGACGAACTGATCGGCTTCGTCTGTCTGCAACGCTCGCTGGGAATGCAGGCGCTCAATTGGGAAGACCTCGACATCCTGAAGACCGCGGCCCGCCAGGTCGCGAGCTACGTGGCGCGCCACCAGGCGAGCGAACAGATCTCGCGCACGCGCCAGTTCGATACCTACAACCAGCTCACCGCGTTCATCATGCACGACCTGAAGAACCTGATCGCGCAGCAGGAACTGGTGGTCAAGAACGCCACGAAGCACAAGGAGAACCCGGCCTTCGTCGAGGACGCGATCGACACCATCCAGAACTCGGTTCGACGCATGAGCACGCTGCTCGGCAAGCTGCAGCAGCGAGAGCCCACGGACCGTCGTCCGCTGGTGATGCAGGATGTGCTGATCGACGCGATCCGGCGCTGCGACACCCTGCGGCCGACGCCGGCGCTGCGCGGCACCGACCGTGACATCCGCGTCGTCAGCGACCGCGATCACCTCGTGATGATCATCAGCCACATCATCAAGAACGCACAGGAAGCCACGCGCGACGACGGTTTCGTCGACGTGTGGATGCGCCGCGAGAACGGCATGGCGCTGGTCGACATCGAGGACAACGGCTCCGGCATGGACCTGGATTTCGTGCGTCACCGCCTGTTCAGGCCCTTCGAGAGCACCAAGGCCGGCAAGGGCATGGGCATAGGCGCCTACCAGGCGCGCGAGTTCCTGCGCGGCATCGGCGGCGACATCCGCGTGAAGAGCACTCCCGGCGAGGGAACCACCGTCACCCTCGCGATCCCGCTGGCGATCCGGCCGGCCGACACCTGATCGAGGAGCACAGGGCACCATGAGCGACGAGGACAGCGCGCGCAAGCTGCTGATCGTGGAAGACGACGAGGGGATGCAGCGCCAGCTGCGCTGGCATTTCGAGGGCATGGAGGTGCTGCAGGCACGCGACCGCGAGAGCGCGATCGCCGAGGTGCGCCGCGCCGAACCCGCGGTGGTGCTGCAGGACCTGGGGTTGCCGCCGGACGCCGAGGGCGTCAGCGAGGGCTTTCGCTGCGTCGAGGAGATCCTCGCACTGAAACCTGACACCAAGATCATCGTCGTCACCGGGCACCACGAGACCGCCAACGCGATGCGGGCGATCGCGATGGGTGCCTGCGATTTCTACGAGAAGCCGGTCGATACCGACGTGCTAGACCTGATCGTGCAGCGCGCGTTCCACATCCACCGGCTCGAGGAACAGAACCGCCGCCTCGCCACATCCAGGCGTTCGCCGCTCGACGGCGTGGTCGCCTCGGACCCGAAAATGCTCGCGGTCTGCCGCATGATCGAGAAGGTCGCACCCACCTCCGTGACCTGCCTGCTGCTCGGCGAAAGCGGCACCGGCAAGGAGGTGCTGGCGCGCGCGATCCACGAGCTCAGCCCGCGCCGCGACGAGCCCTTCGTCGCGATCAACTGCGCCGCCGTGCCCGAGACGCTGATGGAGAGTGAGCTGTTCGGCTATGAGAAAGGTGCATTCACCGGTGCGCACAAGCGCACGCTCGGCAAGGTGGAGACGGCCAACGGCGGCACGCTGTTCCTCGACGAGATCGGCGACATGCCGCTCGCGCTGCAGGCGAAAATGCTGCGTTTCCTGCAGCAGCGCGTCATCGACCGTGTGGGCGGGCGCGAGGAGATCCCGGTGGACGTGCGCGTGGTCTGCGCGACCAACCGCAACCTCGGGCAGATGGTGCGCGACGGCTCGTTCCGCGAGGACCTGTTCTACCGCGTCAGCGAGATCGTGATCGACATCCCGCCACTGCGCGAACGCGCGGGCGACAAGATCCTGCTCGCGCGGCACATGCTGTCGCAGTTCGCGAAGGAGCAGGGGTCACGCGTGAACGGGCTCGCACCCGATGCCGCCGAAGCAATCGAGAATTACGCGTGGCCCGGCAACATCCGCGAGATGCAGAACCGCATCAAGCGCGCGGTGATCATGGCCGAGGCCAAGCTGGTGCGCGCCGAGGACCTGGGGTTGAGCGGCGTCGACATGGAAGCGGGCTTGCCGCTGAACCTGCGCGAGGTGCGCCAGCGCGCCGAGACCGCCGCGATCCGCCGCGCGCTGGTGCTGTCCGAAGACAGCGTCTCGGGCGCAGCCAAGCTGCTGGGCGTCACCCGCCCCACCCTCTACGACCTGATGCAGAAATACGAAATAACGTAGGTTCGGCC
>WBZY01000276.1_pt1 | contig 42361 bp, 39 predicted proteins | sample 5204191 | NCBI WGS metagenome assembly WBZY01 (sample SAMN12344363, study PRJNA552823) | activated sludge metagenome | biome: Activated sludge suspended growth; feature: Anammox Sidestream; material: Wastewater; isolation source: activated sludge from anammox sidestream of wastewater treatment...
GTGCCATATTTGCTTCCCGGCGACCAGTTGATCGTGCCTGAAAAGAAATGGAGTATTTCAAAGATCATGGAGGTGATCGGCCGGGCGAGCGCGGCCCGAATCCTGTTTGGCACTCCTTTTTAGCCAGCTAGAGCTCGGCAGAAGAATGCCCATTTACCCGTGTTTGATCTGCATTCTACTGATGACGGGCGGGCCGGTCTTTGCGCGCGGTGACTGGCGTAAGCTTGAGTCGGGAAGCCTGGCCTGGCTCCAGGCGGTCGATTTTTTGGATGAGGAGAAAGGCTATGCCGCGGGCAGCGGTGGGACGCTGCTCGAAACGAAGGACGCAGGGCTCAGTTGGCGGCGTGTCTCGGTGCCGACATCGGATACGATCCGCGACCTTCACTTTGTAGATCGGTCAATTGCGTGGATGCTCTGTGACCGAGGCCGAACGCTGGGAGAGAAGAACCCAACCTATCTGATGAGGACGGCGGACGGTGGTAAAACATGGTCACAGATCGAGTTTGGCCAGCCCTCTGAACGCTATGATCGGTTATTTTTCGCACCTGACGGGACGGCGTTCGCTTCGGGTGAGGGTAGTAAACTTGCGAGGTTCGATAGTGGTGGGGAGCCATTGGGGCAGCTCACGCTGCCCGTGCGGTATCTGATCGCGGACGGCATTGCCCTAAGTCCTTCGAAGCTGATCTTGGCTGGTGGAGGCGGCACTCTTGTCGATTCCGGTGACCACGGGAGGACTTGGCGGGCTGCGATATTCCTGTCTGAGCGGCCGGCACAGAAGCTCAATTCTATCTTCTTTGCGGACCCTCGGTTCGGTTGGACAGCAGGTAATGGTGGAGTGATCTTTTCGACGAATGATGGCGGCGAAACCTGGCGAAAACAGCTTTCGGGGACTGGTTCAAATATTTACGACATTGCATTTCGCGATCAGATGAATGGATTTGCAGTGGGCGAAGCCGGATCGATCCTACGTACGGACGATGGCGGGTCGGGGTGGTCGGTGGATAATAGTGGAACGAGACACAGATTAGAGCGAGTAGTTTTTGTAGGTAAGAGAGCTTTCGCGGTTGGTTATGGCGGTACGATCGTCTCAATAAGCCTGCGGGGTCGAACATCATGATTGGTTGGGTGTAACTGTAAGATGTGCGGTATTGTCGGAGTTGCCGGAGATCTCTCCCGCGAAGAATGCCTATCCATTATTGATCGAATGAACGATTCGATCACCCATCGGGGCCCCGATGACGAGGGTTCGTGGGCGGAGCATGGCTTTGGCTTCGGCATGCGGCGCCTAAGCATAATCGACCTGGCTGGAGGCAGCCAACCGATCTGGGACAAGCAGACCGGCCGCGGCGTCGTGTTTAATGGCGAGGTTTACAATTACCGAGCCATACGAGAACGATTGACCGCGCAAGGTGTCGGGGGCTGGACGACCGAAAGCGACACCGAAGTAGTTCTCAAGAGCTTGATCGCAAACGGTGAAGGCGGCGTACATGACTGGAACGGGATGTTCGCTGTAGCCACTTGGGATCCAGGATCAAAACAGCTTCTCCTTGTTCGCGACCGGATGGGCGTAAAACCGCTCTACTATTATTGGGACGGTCGGACACTCATCTTTGCATCAGAGATAAAGGCGATCCTTTCCTCGGGATTGGTTGAGCGACGGATCGATCGCCAGGCCCTCTGGGACTATCTGACATTCCGATATGTTCCTGGGCCTAATTCAGTTTGGCACGGCATTAAGAAACTCCCTCCGGGGCATCTGATGCGTTTTCAGCACGATGGAGAGCCTATTGTCGAAAAATACTGGGAATCCGATGTCTTTAGCGAGGATATTGAAACCCGGTCCGAGAATGAGATCGATGCGGAGTTCGCTGAACTGTTTCTCGACGCGGTTGAATTGAGATTGGTCGCGGCCGATGTTCCGGTCGGCGTGTTCTTAAGCGGCGGGCTTGATTCGAGCGCGATCGCCGCCGCCGCTGTCGAACTCGGACATAGAAACTTTCATACATTCTCGGTCGGGTTCGAAGAAGGCGGATATTTTTCTGAATTGTCCTTTGCGGAACAGGTCGCACGCCACGTCGGTGCACAGTACCACGAGGTTGTTTTGGATCAGAAAACGTTCCTCGAGATGCTTCCGGATGTGGTCTATGCTACGGACGAACCGCTGGCCGATCTTTCGACAATTTCGCTTCTCGCCTTGTCGCGACTGGCCCGGCAGTACGTAAAGGTCGTATTGTCAGGCGAGGGAAGCGATGAGATCCTGGCCGGCTACGATTTTGACCGCGCGGAACGTGAATGGGATAGGGTGCGCCTGCTCCAGCGATTTCCGAATGCACTGAGAGTTGGTGCCGCGTTCACGCGTTTGGGGCCGAACGGACTGCATCGCCGTGCGACGAAGGTCGCGAATATGCCGCTCCAGAGCTGGAATCTGTCTGCGTTACCGCACATCACGGGAAACTTCAGCCAGATCGAAAAAGAGGGGCTGCTTCCGGGAGAGGCCATGCAGCGCAGCGACCGGATCGTAGCGGCCCAGTACGCCGCGGCCCGCTCCGCGGATCCGCTTCAGCAGATGCTGGCCGTTTACCAAAAGGACTGGCTTGTTGAGGACCTGCTGATGAAAGCCGACAAGGCGACAATGGCCGCCTCGCTCGAAGCCCGGACGCCCTTTTTGGATTACCGCCTCGTTGAATGGGCAAACCGACAGCCAAATTCCGCCAAGGTGAAGCGCAGGGGATTGAATCAATACGAGACCAAGAGCGTCCTCAGGCGGTTTTGCTCAAAACGCCTTCCCAGAACGATCATTGACCGTCCGAAACGCGGATTCCCTGACCCCGCGAACCATTGGATAGTGAATGGACTTCATGCGTGGGCTCACGATACGCTGCTGAACCGGGGAAGCAAGCTTGGGTCGGTTCTGGCTCATCCAGCGGTTGAAGGTGTTCTCGCCGAAGCCAAGCTCGGACGCGAAGGCGCGGCAAACCGCGTGTGGGCGCTCATCGTTCTCGAACTCTGGATGCGGGCCTGGGACGTTTCCATGGTGCTGTAATGTTCCGCTTACTTTCGTATCAAACCAGCAAGGCGTGTTGCGATCTTTTTCAAAGGGCCGCCAACAAAGAACTCGGCAGCTTCCAGTTCGACTCGCACGGAACCCATTCCGGCCTTAAAATCCTGCAGCCCCGCGTTGTTTTCGTCAACGCCACCGAGATTGAATACTTCAATACCTTCGGCCTTCAGCCGACTGGCGGTCTCGTGGAAGAGAAAATGCGATGCCCCGAGGTCGCGCCCGGCATTACTTGTCCCCGAACTTTGCCCGTATGCCCCGGTCCGGCTAATTGCCACTAAGAGGCTGCTGTAAGTGTCGGTACCGCTCTTTGCCTGAAAGAGCCAGCCGGCGTCGTTGTCGAGAAATGCGTCAACCTCGACCCGCGTTATCTCAGCATCGATGGACTCCCCGCGTCGGCGGAGCCGATCCAGGTTTGCATTGGCCAATTTAACATGCATTCTCCGCTCATCGGCCCCACTCGCACGAATGATGGATAGGCCTGCTGCTCGCGCGTTCTTGACCTGTCTTTTGTGCCGCCGATTCAGCATTGCCGAAAGATCGGGTGCGGTAAGGTCAAGTACGTATTCGCTTCGATGCTTCTGCCACACAAGGCCGTCCACGTCCGGTATCGATGTGTGCCTTGATGCAAAACTATTGAGATTGAGGGCCGACACGCCGAGTTTTCTGCTCTCATCGAAAAGCCCGGTCCAAAAAACGTACGCGTCGGAGATCTCGGGGAGCGAGGTGATCTCAATGCGCGAATTTAGGCGCCCTTGAGTTAGAGATCCAAGACATCCGGACAAGACGCGGCCCGCGTCTTCCTCGAAGAACGCGATGAGGCGCGCACCCAACTCTCGACGAACGCTGGCGTATTCGTTCGTATGGAACGGGTTTGAGGGATCAAGCTCGGCGATCCGTGAGATGTCCTCGGGGCTTGGGTCGAGGACAGCCTGGAAGGTTATCGGCACAGCATTCACACCTCCGGCGGGAGTGCCTGTTCCAGGAGCAGCGAATCGATCAGGAATTTGGCCGCCCAATTCGGGTATTCATAGGCGCAATAGCCACCTGAGACCGGAAAAGAACCTTTGACAGCACCACGTGTATCCGGCGATCCGTCAAAATTCATTGTCCGGCGAACGAATCGATTGGCCGCGATCGCAGCGTCGCGGTAGCGCTGATCTCCGGTGTACTCGAACAAGAGCAGCCAGCACGCGGCGATCTGAACATTTCCGGTAAGGCAGGTCCATTCGACCGTCCCAGCCCAGTTTTCGTCTAGCCGTCCCGGCAACGTGCCGTCGGGCCGAAGCGCATCCAGGAGAGCATCCGCCGTTTTTCGCGCGGCAACAAGGAATTCCTCATTGCGAGAAAAGCGATACGCTTCGATCACGCCCCGAAGTACATAGCCGATCGTGTGGGTGAGCGGGTGCTCCGGTTCGGTTAAACAGCAATCTCGGAACCAGCCGTTCTCATTCTGGAGGCTCAACGCCCAGCGGATGTTGGCCATCGCAGCTTCGGCGTAGCCGCTTTCAGGCTCAAGCCGAGCGGCTTCGAACAATCCCCATGATACATGAGTTTCATATGCCTTATCCGTTGGTTCGGTGAAAGGTGAGCGATGGCTTCGCCAACAGCCGTCCTCATCCTGGGTTGCAACCAACCAGTCGGCGGCCCGGCGCATTGGTTCGCGGAATTCTTCGCCAAACTCTTCCGCCCCGCTAACGAGGCCCAAAAGGATCTGTCCTGTGTTGAAAGTAACGGGAATGACCGGTTCGGCACCGATCACGCTTCCCTGAAAACCGCCGTCGGGAAACTGAATAGACAAAAGCCAATCAAGCATTCGCCGTGCACGAGACCGCACCTGGTTGTCTCCGGTCAGATTCGCGTAGATGATGAGAGTTGGAATAATGTAGCCGGTCGTCTCGGGATACGATGAACTCCAGCCTTCGATCAGGCTGAAATCTCGGGCAACACCGCCATCGTTGGAAGCAGATTTGTCCTGAGCCCGACAGAGCCAGGCAATCGAGCCCTCAAGGGCTTTTTCGATACCCGGATCTGTAGTCGTAAGCCCTTGGAGGTCGGCATCGCGCTCCGCAACCGCCTCTTCGGTCAAGCGTTGGGGTTCCAACACGTTCCGAAGTGAGCGTATGATAGTTCGAATCATTGGAAGGTCTGCGGCGACACGACGATAAGGTTGGATCACGACCGGCCTAAGGTTCGTGTTCCAGAACCAACCGAAATATTCTATTGCCCTTTTTGTGGAAAAGTCAAAAAAACGCCCAATTGCATAAGCGGAACCATAGAATAGAACGGCCAATGAACCCGCTGCGAACTCGGCTAATAAGACCCAATCATACAATAGGTTATATCCGTTCATTTCAAGTTGTCTCTTAGGTCGCGGAGGATACCGATGAACTCTCGCGAGACCCGTTGGGCGGTGAAACGTTCGCGAACGCTCGCATCGCCCCACGGTCCACCCTGAGTGGACTCGCGACGTTCGATCAGAGTTTGGATGAGTCGCTTAAGGCCGCTGGCGATCTTGTCCAGTTCCGATGGATCAGCCACAATTCCTCCAAGTTCCGCAATTAGATCTGCAGCCGTTCCTTCGGGAGTGATCCCAAGGATAGGTTTGCCCGCACCAATGTAATCGACAAGTTTTGACGGGAGGAATACGCTTGTTTCGGCCGGTGCATCGATAATGAGCAAAGCGTCAGCCGAGTCCATGAGATCCAGGCTTTCACGATAGCTGACACTCGGACTGACGGATAGAAGCCCTTCAGGTAAGGAGTCTGCCATTCTGCCAACCTCAAATGCGTCGCCCGATCCAATGAGTTCAAATCGAATGTTCTCGAGGACCTTTGAGTCGTGTTGGTGGAGATGCGTTAGGCCAGCCACAAGCGGGCGAGGCGATCGACTCCCGTAAAAGTTCCCGAGATAGCGAACGGTCACCGGGCCGTCCGTTCTGCCGTTACCGGAGCAATGCGGCCTGACCGTATACGAATGCGGCAGTACACGCGCCTTTGTCCGAAGGCCGGCAGGATATTTCCGATGAAATATCTCGACCGTTTCGACCGATGTAAACACCAGAATATCAGCCTTTTCCGCAACAGAGCGTTCAAGTTTGAGGTTGAGGGCCTTGGTTTTGGCATCAAACGGCGTAAATGGGTTGTCCACCCACGGGTCGCTAAAGTGGGCCAGCCACGGCAACCCGAGACGTTCCTTTAATTCCAGTCCAACTACGTGGTCGGTAAAGGGCTGGGCAAAGGTCACAAGTACATCGGGTGCGAAATCAGCTCCTTCAAGGTATTCGAGCACACGACGGACCACGTCTGAGCCCCACGCTGCATATTGGTCGGGCACGAGGTGACGCCTGTTCCATATTCCCCGGGCAAATCGATGGAGAAGACGATCGACCAGTTGCCCCCGGGGCTTCGCCAAGACCGGCACTCTGATACATTCCTTGAGCTGGGCCTCCGCTTCAGGTTCGATCGTGGTATCGATACGCGCCGATGGCTCGTCAGCACAGAAAAGCACAGTTTCCGAATCAATATGCGCCAGCAATCGAGCGACCTGGATCGACCGCGGGTAGGCGAGCGGCGGGAAAGCTAAGGATATTGCTAATATCTTCATCGAGCGCGAGGATCACGGTTTATGCGGCCGCCAGTTTCCGGTCAAATCCTCGACGTTGATCCTCCGGACAATGATAGAATAGAACGAATAGCTGGATTTACCCGAATATCGTTCGAAATTGGACAAGATCTTAGCCAAATACCGCTCTGCATTTCGGTATTTCGAGATGATTCGCACTGTTTATAGGTCTATTCGATGAGTGGCCCGAGAACACCGAATTCTACATTCTCCGCGCCGCCGCCTGGAAAAAAGGCGCGTAGCGGAGCGACCGCGCTTGGGACGCCGAGTGTGCGCCCGCCGGAAAAGAAGCAGGCCCTGGCCAAATCAACTTTTGAGAACTCGAAATCGGTGACGGCTCACGAGGCCGCTGAAATGCCCCTTGAACCGAGTGCGCTGGATCCGGGCGCGATTCGCGGCACCGATAGCGGGATATCCAGCGAAGGTTCAGGTCCGGTTGCCGGGATCGAACTCGCTCCGATATCTCGCGAGAACTGGCTCCGGCGGAACGGGCACACGGTTACATATGCCGGCATCTTTCTTTTTACTTTGATCTTGTATTTTCGGCCATACGAACTGATCCCGGCGCTGTCGGGCTTCAACTCTATGGCCCTTATCGTGGCTGTCGCAACCCTTCTGATCTATATCCCGTCACAGCTGACCGCGGATGGAAATCTCACCGCATTGCCGATCGAAGTAAAATGCGTACTTTTCATTACCGCGTCGGCACTGCTTACTATCCCGATCGCGTTGGATCCGTCCCTGGCGTGGGCTACCTTCAACGACACTTTCATAAAGGTCGTGCTCATCTTCATTGTGATGGTGAACACGCTGCGGACCGAACGTCGGATAAAGGGCCTTATGTGGCTTGGGATCGCGGTCGGAATTATGCTCAGCTTCCAGGCGATCGACCTTTATATGAAAGTCGTCTTTCATACAGAAGGCTATCGAGTAAGCATCGATTTTGGGGGCATGTTCGGCAATCCGAACGATATGTCTGTACACCTCGTGATCTTCATTCCTATCGCTCTCACACTGGGTGCGGCGGCCCGTAATTGGCTTATCAAGGGGACCTTTTTCGCTGGTGCGGGCGTGATGATCATCGGCTGCCTTGTTGCGCAGTCGCGCGGTGCGTTTCTTGGGCTGATCGCGGTCGCTGCAGTTTTGGTCTGGAAGCTTGGAAGGCAGCAGCGGTTAAGGACGATGCTCATCGCGTCGGCCGTTGGCCTGTCGATCATCCTACTCGCGCCTGGTAATTACGGTATTCGGATCCTTTCGATCTTCATTCCGTCGCTCGACCCGGTCGGTTCGGCAAGCCAGCGAACGGAGTTGCTTATTCGATCGATAGTTGTCACGCTCCGCAACCCGATGGGCATCGGTATTGGAAATTTTGAGATCGTTGGTGTCTTCAACCTCGGAACCCACAACGCGTTTACGCAGGTGTCGTCCGAACTCGGCTGGCTGGCATTCCTTGCATATTTGATCATCCTTCTGAGCCCGATCCGAAAACTGGACGTCATGGAGCGACGGCTCTTTTTGACCGGAGATCCATCGTGGCTGTATTACCTGTCGATCGGAGTACAGGCAAGTATTGCTGGCTATTTCGTGTCAAGTTTTTTCGCCTCGCTTGCCTACAACTGGTACGTGTATTATCCGGTGGCTTACGCTATCGGGATGCGCCGTATCTATCAGCTTGAGTACGAGCGGACCTCCGAGGCCGCCGCCGATCCTGGTGGCGGGGCACTTGAGGTCCAGCACGCGTAGAAAATGGATCGAATCGCTATCGTACAAACCGTCTTTGTGGCCTGCGTTGCGTTGATCGCATATGTGTATCTGGGCTATCCGCTGCTCGTACTGATCGTCGCCCGGTTGCGGCCGAAGCCGGTGAACAAGGCGTCGTTCGAACCATCCGTCAGTTTTCTTATCACTGCCTTCAATGAGGAACGGGACATCCGGAGAAAATTGGAAAATACGCTTGCGCTCGACTATCCCGTCGGAAAGCTTGAGGTTATCGTTGCGTCTGATGCATCGACGGATGCTACGGATGCGATCGTGAAGGAATTTGAGGCACTCGGCGTGAAGCTGGTTCGGCAGCCTGAACGACGCGGCAAGACGGCTGCGCAGAACCTTGGTGTCGAAAACGCGACGGGCGAGGTCATCGTTTTTTCAGACGCAACGGCAAATTACGACGCGGTTGCTGTCCGGGAATTGGTCCAAAATTTTGCGGATCCGTCAGTTGGCTGTGTCGCAGGTAAATTGAACTATGTGGATCCGTCAGCCACGACGGTTGGTCCCGGAGCAAGGTCATATTGGAGCTACGAGCTGTTTCTGAAAAATGAGGAAAGTCGAGCGGGGTCGCTGGTCGGCGTATCGGGCTGTATCTATGCTGTTAGAAAGGCCAGTTATGTGCCGATGTATGACGAAGCCTGTTCCGACTTTTTGATCGCCACACTGATGCACAAGCAAGGGCTGAGAACTGTATTTGAGCCGAAGGCGATGTGCATAGAGGAGACGAATCGGGACGCAGGGAAAGAGATGAGGATGCGCGTCCGCGTGATCTCGCAAACGGTCGCAGACCTTTGGCGAAACCGTGAGATATTGAATCCGTTCGGAGCCGGGTTTTTTGCGATTCAGATGCTCTCGCATAAGGTGCTTCGCTACTGTGTGCCGATTTTTGACCTTACCGCTTTCGTGTCTTCGGGGCTGCTTGCATTCAGATCCCGGGAATTTTTGGTGATATTTGTCTGCCAGGCGGCGTTCCTGCTGATGGCGGTTTTCGGAGGGCTTCTTGAGCGTTTTGGGCTCAAACCAGGCCCATTTGGTATCCCGTATTATTTTCTTCTGACGAACGCTGCGTCGGTCGTCGGGTTTTTCCAGTTTTTGAAGGGCGAAAGATACGCCGCCTGGGAACCGATCCGCGAATCGGAACAAACGCTGCGGCCCTGATGGAAACTTCTGCACAAAAAAAGGCATCATTGACCATCCAAAGCGCGTGGATACTGGTTGCAAAGGTGGCCGGTTTTGCTTTGAACACGCTCTTGCCGCTTTTGGTCGTCCGGTACCTGTCACAGGAGAGTGTGGGCGTTTACCGGCAGGCGTTCCTCGTTGCCACAAATGCCGTCCTTGTGCTCCAGTTCGGGTTTTCGATGAGCGCTTACTACTATCTGAACCGTGATCCGGAGAAACATTCGGCAGCCGTCCTGAATATCCTGATCTTCAATTTTGCAATGGGAGCGGCCGCATTTTTGGTTCTGTTTTTCTTCCCGGGCATCTTGGGCGATACGTTCCAAAGCACCGAGCTGGCACGGCTTTCTCCTCATATCGGCATCGTGATCTGGCTGTGGATCTTCTCGTCGTTCCTTGAGACGGCCGCGCTTGCACAGCAAGAAGCGCGGCTTGGTGCCGTCTTCATCGTTCTGTCCCAACTTCTGAAAACAAGTTTGATGATAGCGGCGGTAGTTCTATTTGGGACCGTCGATTCGATCGTATATGCCGCGATCATCGTATTTTCGATCCAGTCGGTGATCCTGGTCGCCTATCTGGCTCATCGCTTCCCGAGATTCTGGCGGCATCTCGATCTGTCATTTTTTCGACGACAGTTCGCTTACGCCGTTCCTTTTGGGCTATCGGTCATGCTTTACGTACTGCAGACCGATATCCACAATTACTTCGTCAGCCACAGCTTTTCAGCCGCAGAATTTGCGATCTATTCGGTCGGTTGTTTTCAGCTTCCCTTGATAACGCTCCTTTACGAATCTGTCGGTTCGGTAATGATCCCGAAAATGAGCCAACTTCAGGATGAGGACCGCAAACGCGAGATGCTCGAACTGACCGTGACCGCTACACAGAAGCTCGCTTTCTTTTACTTTCCGCTGTTCGCGTTCCTGATGGTGGTTGCGACGGAGTTCATTACTACGCTTTTTACAAGACAATATGCGGCGAGCGCTGCGATCTTTCGTGTAAATCTCTTCGCATTGCCACTTTTTTGCTTGGTTGTGGACCCGATCACAAGGGCGTTCCCGCGTGCCGCACACATTCTGCTTGCTGTGCGGGTCGGTATCGTTGTCGCCTTGATGGCGGTGTTTTGGTACGGCATCGGGAGATTCGATCTGCGCGATATGATCACGATAGTCGTTGCGTCGATCGTTTTTGAAAAAATTGCTGCGGCATGGATATCGGGAAGAATGCTCAACGCCGGTGTTGGCGATGCCCGCTTGCTCAAGCCGATAGGGAAGATCGCACTTTCTGCGACGGCCGCCGCGGGGTTGGTGGTCGCCGTTTACTTTGGGATTGCGGGGCAGTTGATGGCGTTCTGCACATCGCTGGCCGACCATATCTTTCGAGTGGTGGATATCGGAAAGGGCTCGGAGTTTGTCGGCGGCTGCCTGTTTCTCGGCGTGTTCGCGGCCATATACGGAACTGCCTATCTGCTATGCGCGAATTGGCTCGGTGTTATCGACCAAGAGGACAAAGAGAGAGTTTTTCGGCTGATTCGGAGATTTATGCTCCGTCGGTCATCCGAGCCGAACACGATCTGAACCAAGATGTGCGGGATCACTGGATTCATCTCAACAGATGCTGACCGATCGGTCGATGAGCGCTCGCGCCTACTCGATCGGATGTGCAAGAGCATTGTTTACCGAGGCCCGGACGAACAGGGAACTCTGGTAAAAGGCCGTGCTGCACTTGGAATGCGCCGCTTGTCGATCATCGACATTAAGTCCGGCCAGCAGCCGATCTTTAGCGAAGACGGCAATCTTGCGATCGTATTTAACGGCGAGATATACAATTTTCGGGCAGTTCGCGTCGAACTGGAGAAACTCGGCCATAGATTTAGGACGAATTCGGACACTGAGGTCATCGTCCACGCTTTTGAAGAGTTTGGCGAAGGATGCCTTGAAAAGCTCCGCGGAATGTTCGCGTTCGCTATCTGGGACCAACGCGCCCAGTCTCTCTTCGTGGCGAGAGACCGAGTCGGCAAGAAACCGCTTTTCTACAGCATTACCGCCGACGGCACATTCGTATTTGGATCAGAACTAAAGACGCTGCTCGTCCACGGCGGCGTAAAAAGGGAGGTTGACCTCGCCGCCCTTGATGCATACCTATCGTTCGGGTACGTTCCTGAAGAATTCTGCATTCTCAAGGATGTGCACAAACTCCCGCCCGGTTGTTTTCTCGAATTCAGGGATGGCGTCGTCCGGACTCAAAGATATTGGGATTTTGACCTGACCGGCCCACGGGTTGAGCGCTCCGAAGAAGAATGGACGGACGAACTTCGCCGGAAGATACGCGAAGCTGTTGAGGTGCGTCTTATCTCTGAAGTGCCGCTCGGCGCATTCTTGTCCGGCGGCGTTGATTCATCAAGCATTGTCGGGATCATGGCCGAGTTTTCCGCCCGTCCGGTAAAGACGTTTTCGATCGGATTTCGCGAGGACAGCTTTGATGAGCTTAAATATGCGCGGATCGCCGCACGACATTTTGGCACCGAGCATCACGAGTTTGTCGTCACGCCTGACCTTTTTGACCTGATCGGCGAGACGGCGCGGCATTTTGATGAACCGTATGCGGACCAATCTGCGCTGCCGACATTCCTGCTTTCCAGAATGGCGCGCGAACATGTGACCGTAGTTCTTTCAGGCGACGGCGGAGACGAACTTTTTGCGGGCTATGAGCGATACGTCATCGATCAGGCACGGCGGCGATACGCGCAGATCCCTAAGTTTATCCGCAAGCACCTTCTGCGTCGCACGAGCGTGGCGATGCCGCAAAGGAGTCGAGGCAAGAATTTTCTCTACAATATTTCGCTTGATCCGATCGATCGATACATAGACAGCATTTCGGCGTTCAACGCGCCCGGAAAGAAGCGGCTTTATTCTGCAGAATTCCGGTCGAAGCTCAATGGTGCGGGTTCGGCCGCCGAGTTGATGTTCGCAAAGTTTGGCCGTGCGGTTGGAAAGGAAGACCCAACCGGGCGGCTTTTGTATCTCGACAGCAAGACCTACTTGCCCGGAGACATTCTCACAAAGGTCGATCGAATGACGATGGCAAACTCGCTCGAAGCCCGTGTTCCGCTGCTCGACCATGAACTTATCGAATTGGTCGGAAAAATTCCATCGCGACTGAAATTGAACGGCGGCGAAACCAAGTACATCTTTAAGAAAGCGATGGCCGGGCTGGTGCCGGACGAGATCCTATATCGGGAGAAACAGGGATTCGGCGTGCCTATAGGGCAGTGGATCAACGATCAACTTCGTGATCGGATCAATGACACACTTACAGATAAGCGGACGTACGAACGTGGTTATTTTGACCGTCAATTCATTGAGGGCCTGCTGGCCGAGCATTCGTCGGGGCGGCGTGACCATTCTGACGGCCTTTGGGTCCTGTGGATGCTTGAGCTTTGGTTCCGCCTGTATATCGATGCCTGATCTTCCGTCCTGAGGCGAGTGAGAAAAAGAATCCTACAATTGACCCCCAGCTTCCATCAGGGCGGTTCTGAGCGCCAGGCGATGCAGTTGTCCCAACTTCTTCAAGGCGACGGGACGTATGATGTGCGGCTTGCCTGCTTGCAAAAGGCCGGAGTTCTACTTGATGACGACGTCATCAACGCGTTTGGCCCGATCGCAGATTTTCCCCTGAATTCTTTTTACGACAGAAACTTCGTCGGACAGGTTCGGAGGTTTGTTCGCTGGCTGCGCGAGAATGAGATCGAGATCGTCCAAACGCACGATTTCTATACGAACATTTTCGGAATGATAAGCGCCCGTTTGGCACGGGTTCCGGTAAGGATCGCGGCGAAACGCGAAACCGGTATGCGAACCTGGGCCCAACGATCCGTCGAACGGCGCGCCTTTGGGTTCGCGTCAGGCGTCGTGGTCAATTCGGAAGGCGTTCGAAAATATCTGACGAAGGCCGGAGTTCCGGCCGAAAAGCTCAAACTGATCTACAACGGTATCGACGCCGGTCGATTTGATCGTCCGTTGGCTGATCGACGTGCCATTCTATCAGCCTTAGGACTGGATCCGGAACGGCTGGGCCAATTCGTGACGATCGTTGCGAATCTCCGCGAAAAAGTGAAGAACCACGAGATGTTCCTTCGGGCCGCGCACAAAATAGCTGAACGGATCCCCGACGTGGGATTCGTGGTTGCCGGCGAAGGAGATCGTTCGGATGATCTAAAGAGATTTGCCAGCGAGCTTGGGCTTCGCGATCGAACCCACTTTATCGGCCGATGCACCCGCGTGCCCGAGCTTCTTTCGATATCTGATGTTTGTGTTCTTACATCGGATTCTGAGGGCTTCTCGAACGCGATACTTGAATATATGGCCAGTGGGAGGCCGGTTGTGGCAACAAAAGTTGGCGGCGCTGCCGAGGCCATAATACAAGGCGTAACCGGCTATTTGGTCGAACCGAATGACGACGAGGCGATGTCGGAGCACGTTTGTCAGGTCCTTGAGGATGCGGATCTGGCAGAACGCTTCGGCCGTGAGGGAAAGAGGCGCGTTCTTTCGCGATTCTCAACAACGACACAGTTGCGGGCGACGCTTGAGTTGTACGATGCGCAATTGCGCCGACGCGGGAGGCCAAGGCCGTGAGCAGAAAAATGCGGATCGTCCAGCTTGGCCCCGTTCCTCCGCCCCACGGCGGCGTTTCGATGAATTTGCTTGCTATCGATAGGGCTCTTAATCAATTAGGACACGAGTCAATGATCATCGACGTGACCGACAGAGACGGCGAACAAAAGGATGATCGGATCTTGAAACCGCGTTCGGCATTCGGGTTGATAAAGTTGCTCCTTCGTATCGATAGCGATATCGTCCATTATCACATCGGCGGCGATTTTAGCCTCAAACTTGCTGCACTCACTCTTCTTTGCGGGATACTTCCGGGCAAGCGATCGGTCGTTACTTTCCATTCAGGTGGCTTTGCCCGTAGAGCGGCCAGGACCGCAAGGCCATTTTCATTCAGAGGCTTTGCGTTGCGATCGATCGATCTGCTGATCGGCGTGAACGACGATATGATCACGATGTTCAAAGCGTTCGGTGTCGATGAGAGACGGACCCGTTTGATCCTTCCGTTCGAGTTGACAAGTCCTGACCCGACGATAGAAGTGCCGTCGGAGCTTACACAGTTTGCTGATGGGTGCGATCCGCTCCTTTTGTCCGTAGGCGCGCTTGAACCGGAGTACGGCAACGAGTTTCTCGTCAAATCTATGCCCGATGTGATAAAGGCATTTCCGAAAGCGGGGCTGATGATTGTCGGCTCGGGCAAGCTTCGGTCGAACCTAGAGAATGCGATCGACGCTCATGGCGTTCGGGAGCGAGTTGTGCTTACGGGCGACATTGATCACTCGATCGTGCTTCATCTGATAGAACGCGCTGACGCCCTAATGCGAATGACGGAGTATGACGGAGATTCGATCGCCGTCAGAGAAGCCCTGCACCTTGGAACTCCGGTGATCGCGTCAGACAAAGCTCCGAGGCCCGCTGGAACAGTAGTGCTGGCGTCGCCTGTCGGTACGGAGCAGATTGTCCAGGCTGTCCGAGAGGTTTCAGGATCGCGCTTGTCTCCTACTTTTGATGCCGACGGTGGGCCCGGGAATGCGGAGAAGATAATTGAGGCTTACGCTGGATTGCTAGCAGAATGATCTCGAAACTGAAGCAGCTAAAAGGGCGATCACTTGCCGAACTTCTCGATCGCGGCCGCCAGAAGGCGTTCGCATCGGCGGAGTGGGCTGGATTGTCCGCCGATCGGAGACTTCAGGCGGACCCTAGTTTTCTTCGGTTGTTTCGAGTCCATGATATACACAGTGCTGAGGACCTTTTCCGACACTTTCGGGAGCGCAAGGCGGTTTTCCTGCCTTCGTTCGCTGATAGAACAGCCACACTGGCAGCTTTCGACACCTATTTTCCGGACGAGCGCGCGCAGATCATAGAGCGGGCGGGCCGCGTTCTTAGCGGCAAATACGACCTTCTCGGATATTCCGGCCTGGATTTTGGATCACCGCTGCCTGATTGGTGTCTCGATCCTGTCTCTGGCAAGCGTTCCAGCCTTGAACATTGGTCGCGATTCAACGAGACCGATCCATCACGAACCGGCGATAAAAAGGTTGTTTGGGAACTCAATCGGCATCAGTATTTTGTTTTGCTCGGACAGGCCTATTGGGTGACCGGGAATGAAGACTATGCCGAGACGTTCTTGGCACATCTTGACGACTGGATCGAAAGAAATCCGCCAAAGATGGGCGTCAACTGGATATCGTCGCTGGAGATCGCCTATCGATCGATCTCATGGATCTGGGCATTCCACTTCTTCCGCGACTCGCCGTTGTTCACTCCCGTGATATTCCTGAGAATGACGAAGGTGCTCTGCCTCAACGCTAAGCATCTTGAACGTTTTTTGTCCACCTACAGCAGCCCGAATACGCATCTAACCGGCGAAGCGCTTGGACTTTACTGTATCGGGACGTTTTTGCGGGAGATGGCGACGGCCGCGAGATGGAAACGCAAGGGATATGCGATCCTTATCGAGGAACTTGATCGTCAGGTAAGAGCCGACGGTGGCTATGTTGAGCAGGCGACGCATTATCACCGTTACACCGCCGATATCTATTTGCTGCTTGCGATCTGGCGAAAGGCGGAAGGCGTTCAAGTCGAGCCGATACATGAACAGAAGCTGCGTTGCCTGCTCGAATACATGATGCTTATCACGCAGCCAGATGGTGATACACCGGCGTTTGGCGATGAGGACGGCGGCCGTCTCTACTTTCTTGATGGGCGCAGATATACCGATCTTCGGTCGACGCTTGCGGTTGGAGCAACGCTTTTCAGCGACGGATCGTTAAAGACGGTGGCGGGTGGCCTCTCAGGCGAACTCCTTTGGCTTTTGGGCCCCGAGGGACTGGAGGATCATCGATCACTCAAGGCGATGCCGGTTCAAAAAATGAACCGTGCCTTTGAAGAAAGCGGCTTATATGTGATGAGGGACGGTTGGCGAGACGATGCTACGTTTCTCGCGATCGATTGCGGGCCGCACGGGTTTATGAACGGCGCCCACGGCCATGCGGACGCTTTGAGCTTCGTTGCATCATTCGCAGGCGTTCCCGTATTCGTCGATTCGGGTACCTATACATACACCACGGACAAGGCCGCCCGCGACCACTTTCGTTCGTCTGCCGCACACAATTGCCTGATCGTCGATGGCAAGGGGTCGGCTGTTCCGAACGGGCCATTCTCGTGGAAGATGACGCCGGTGTCGAAAGTGGTCGAGTGGAAGGAAGGTGCATCCGGTACGATCTTTCGTGGGACGCACGACGGATACGAGCGTTTTGGCGTGCACTATGAGAGGGAACTTAGGACAAGCGAGGATGGTGCTGTTACGCTTGTTGATAGGATCGTAGCCGCGACAGAGCACGAGTTCGCGATATCATTCATATTGTCGCCGCTCGTCGAGGCTACGATAAAAGATGGTTTCGAAGTATCCATCTATACAAAAGACGGAAAACGAAAGGTATTGGCCATTGTTACAACAGTGAGCGAGAAAATATCGGGAAAGCCCGGAACCTGGCAGATCGAAACGACGGAGATCTCGCCGAGGTACGGGCTGCGCGTTCCAACGACCAAGCTGATATTCTCGATCACAAGGAAGGCCGATTTTTCGCTAGAGAACAAGTTTTTGGTTCGCGGGTTGGGCTGATCTATGTGCGGGATCAACGGAATTCTTTATTCAAAGGACAGCGGCCGCACCGTCGATCGGGCGCGGTTGGTAAGAATGCGCGACATTCTCGCACACCGCGGTCCCGATGCTGAGGGAATTTTCGTTGAAAGGAATGTTGGCCTCGGACATCGCCGCCTTTCGATCGTTGACCTTTCGACCGGCGATCAGCCGATGTTCAACGCCGACCGCAGCCATGTGATCGTGTACAACGGCGAGGTCTATAATCACTCAGATCTTCGCGATGAGTTGACCGAGCGCGGTTATCAGTACCGTTCAACCTCAGATACCGAGACCATTCTCCACCTTTACAAAGAATTTGACGCTGAATGCGTGCACAAGCTACGCGGCATGTTCGCATTTGCGATCTGGGACGAGCCGAAGCGGGAGCTATTCATCGCCCGCGACCGGTTTGGCGTCAAGCCGCTTTACTACGTTCATCAGGACGACGGCAGTTTCTATTTTGCATCTGAGATCAAAGCGCTCATCGAGGCGGGAGCGGTCAAGCCCGCCTTGAATTACTCCGTGCTGCCCGAACAGCTTGCTAATCACGGCACTGCCTACGACGAAACACTTTTTGAAGGCGTGCGCCGATTGCTTCCGGGACATTATCTGAAATGGAACAACGGCCGACTTGCTGTCCAGAAGTATTGGGACCTTACGTTCGAGCCAAAACGGACCGTTACGGACGAAGCCGAGTGTGTGGCTGAATGGTATGAGCTGTTTCGCGAATCGGTAAGGCTTCGGCTGATGTCGGACGTTCCGCTTGGGATGTTCCTTTCGGGCGGGATCGATTCATCGGCGATCGCCGCAGTGATGTCGAAGCTTGTCGACACCCCGATCAAGACGTTTTCCGTAGGATTTGCCGAACGCGAAGCAAACGAATTCGAATATGCACGTCAGGCTGCCCACACCTTCAAGACAGACCATCACGAGATAACGATCACGCCCGAGCAATTTTTCGAAGTCCTGCCGCGACTGGTCTGGCAGGAGGACGAACCACTCGGTTTTGAATCCTCGGTCCCACTCTATTTCGTTTCGAGGCTTGCGAATGAACATGTCAAGGTCGTGCTCACCGGTGAAGGAAGCGACGAGACGCTGGCAGGGTATGGGCGATATCGAAAGGCGCTAACGCTGCTTGGCTACGGCGAAAAGTACGAGGCGCTCACGCCCGGGTTTGTTCGCGGAGCAGTGCGCTCTGGGGTGGACGCCCTCCCGGATGTGCTGAACCGAAAGCTTCGGCGCACCTTCCTTACGCGAAATGCCGATATTGAGGATCTTTACTTTGATAACTTTGCGATCTTCGGGACCAGGCAGCAGGACGGCCTGTTCACGGCAGCTGCGGCTGACCGGATCGGCAATGGCGGGCCTTACGAGAACCTGCACCGCTGGCTTGAGGAGGTAGAAGATGCAAGCTTGCTCGACCAACTCCTTTACATCGATACAAAGACCTATCTGCACGAGCTGCTGATGAAGCAGGACCAAATGTCCATGGCCGCCTCGATCGAGAGCCGGGTCCCTTTTCTGGACCATAAGCTGGTCGAGTTCACGGCCCGCCTTCCCGAGAAAATGAAGCTCCGCGGCAATTCTACAAAATGGATCTTGCGGCAGGCGATGAGCGGGGTCCTGCCGCCTGACATCCTTGATCGCCCGAAAATGGGCTTTCCCGTGCCGCTGGGGAATTGGCTCCGCGGGCCGTTTCGAAATGTGGCCGAGGAATATCTGCTGAGTCAGCGAAGTCTTGCCCGCAGCCTTTTCGATGAGCAGGCATTGCGCGACCTGATAGCGGCGCACGATAACGGTGAGGACCATTCGTCGCGGATCTTTCGGCTGATCAATCTTGAGATCTGGAATCGGATATTTGTTGATGGAGAAACGCCGGATCCTCTTGACTAGCCTCACTTAGAAATAATGCTGGCAATCGAAGCAAAGCCAAATACAAAAAAGAGCTCGGGAATTCTTCGTGGGCGCGACATTGTTTGCTTCAGCCATGACTGGAGCGGCGATCCGCTGTCCAAGACACACCTGATGCGAATACTCGCACGTGAAAATCGCATCCTTTGGGTAAATGCGATCGCCAATCGGATGCCGACAGCATCAACTAAGGACATGTCCCGGATCGTGAAGAAGCTGACGGCATTTGGGTCGCCAATGCGCGAGGTTGAGCCGAATATCTTCGTTCTCAACCCGTTGGCCGTGCCTGCTTATGGAAGGCCGGCTATTCGTAGTTTCAATCAACGATTTCTTCGCAGGCAGGTTCGCAAGGCGATGAGGCAGTTAGGCTTCGAGCGGCCGATCAATATGATCTTCAATCCGGCCGCCGGGCTGCTGGCGCGGAAGCTAGGCGAGGAAAAGACGATCTACTATTGCGTTGACGAATACACTGCGTTCACGGGTGCCTCAAGAGGCCTGAAGGAGATCGAGGATGACCTTTTCCGGACGGCCGACCTTGTCGTCGTGTCGGCTGAGAAGCTTCTTCGATCAAAGAAACCGCTGAATCCGCATACACACCTTATCCGCCACGGCACCGATTGGGAGCATTTTCGCCGTGCTCTCGAACCAGAGATGTCGATCCCGTCGGGCATTGCCGGACTTCCACGCCCGATCATTGGATTTCATGGCTTGCTTGCCGACTGGGTGGATTACGAGTTGATCAAGAAAACCGCGGAGCGATTTTCGGACGGGTCTGTAGTGCTGATCGGCAAGGTCGCGGTCGATGCGGAAGAGAAGGTGAGAATTCTGAACGGGATACCCAATGTTCATTTCCTTGGGCGTAAGCCGTATGCCGAGCTTCCCGCGTATTGCAAAGGATTTGATGTTGCGATCAATCCGTTCGTGATCAACGAACTTACTCTGGCCGCTAATCCGCTAAAGGTGCGTGAATATCTCGCAGCCGGCCTGATGGTTGTATCGACCGATATTCCTGAGGTGAGGGTCCTTGAGAACTGTCTGGTTGCCGGCAGCCACGATGAATTTTATGACAAGATCGACGAGGCATTGCAGCAAAAGCGTTCGCGGAGCGAAATTTCAGACTCGGTTCGCCACGAGAGTTGGGAAGCGCGGGTTGAAGAATTAAGGGGGCTGCTTGAAACGGTTGAAGGCCGAGCGGCATAGGAAGTTCTTGATCGCCGCAGGTGGCCTTGGCCTCGCTTTCGCAGCGTGGATCGCTATAGCGCCATTCCTGGCTGATGCTCTGATCAAGGACAGGCCTATCGAAAAGGCAGATGCCATCGTGATCTTAAGTGGTGCGGCGGATTATCGGCAGCGGGCTGACGGCGGCGCGAACGCATACCGCTCCGGTGTCGCCAAACGGATTCTGATCACGGACGATGGCGAGCGGGGCGGCTGGGATGATCGCGAAAAGGGCAATCCGTTCTTTGTCGATAGGATGCGAGCCGCGTTGCAGGCGGACGGTGTACCGCCCGACGCGGTAGAACAGCTTCCCGGCAGGGTTCGTGGCACCGACGAGGAGGCCGAACTCGTTGTTAGGGCGGCGAAGGAGCGCGGATACGGCAGTATCGCGGTCGTCACGTCAGACTACCATTCCAGACGCGCGCTTTGGGCATTTGACCGTGCGGCGGAAAAGAATGGAGCGAATCTCGCGATCGGCCTTATCCGATCACCTTCAGGCGCGCGATATCCCGGCCGTTATACCTGGTGGTTCACGCGGCGCGGATGGCGAACGGTCGCCGCCGAATATGTGAAGTTCGGCTACTATTGGTTGTTTTTCTGATACTTAAGCTTGATGACAGGCGTTTCAACAGGGGCAATGGCGAATGATGTCGCAATGAAGCACGCGGACGAGGTTCGTCAGGGCGAGCGGTTCGAGTTTGGTAAGAATTGGGCCGCATTTTTGAAGGTCCTTGACGACGACCGGATCGAGCGCGCCGAACGATCGCTTGCCGAAATGCTAGGTTCCGACGATCTCACCGGACGCTCGTTCCTCGATATCGGTTCGGGCAGCGGGCTGTTCTCGTTGGCGGCCAGGCGTCTCGGAGCGACAGTGTTCTCGTTCGACTTTGATACGAACTCTGTCGCCTGTACCCGCGAACTTAGAAGCCGTTATTTTCCTGACGATCCGGATTGGACGGTCGAACAAGGTTCTGTTCTGGACGATGAATATCTTGCGTCTCTCGGAGCCTTCGATATCGTTTATTCCTGGGGCGTTCTGCACCACACGGGCAAGATGTGGAAAGCGTTGGGGAACGCCGCAGAACGAGTTGCCGACGGAGGCCTCCTTTTCATAGCGATCTATAACGATACGGGCTCGCAGGCCGAGCGGTGGCGATGGATCAAATCGACCTATTGCAAATTGCCTCGGCCGCTTCGGTCGCCGTTCGCGATCGCCGTTTCCTTGCCGGAAGAACTAAAGCGGTTTGCGAGTTTTGCCGTGAAAGGAAAGCCGCTTGGTTACTTTTCGCACTGGAAGAACTATCGCAATGCACGAGGAATGAGCCGCTGGCACGATATTATCGACTGGGTCGGCGGCTATCCGTATGAGTTCGCGGGCGCATCGAAGCTGTTCGATTTTTTTCGGGAGCGTGGCTTCCGGGTCGTAAGGATGAAATGTGATAACGTCGGGCTCGGCTGCAACGAAATGGTCTTTAAGCTGGCAAATGATTGACGGGAAGATACAGATAACGATAGTCGCCGGCGCCCGGCCGAATTTTATGAAGGTAGCGCCGATCATCCGGGCGATAAAGAACTCCGCTGCGCTCGGAACACCTATCGACTACCGCCTTGTCCACACCGGCCAGCATTTTGACCAAAAAATGAGCGGTGAATTCTTCACCCAGCTTGGGATACCGGAGCCGGACGTGAATCTTGGATGCGGTGGCGGTACCCAGGCTGAACAGACCGCGGCCGTATTGGTCAGTTTTGAACGTGAACTCGAAGCCCATCGGCCTGACATCGTGCTCGTCGTCGGCGATGTGAACTCGACAATGGCCTGCACGATCTCGGCGAAGAAGTTGTGCGTGCCGGTGGCGCACGTTGAGGCCGGCATTCGTTCCCGCGATATGACAATGCCGGAAGAGATCAATCGGATCGTTACGGACAGCATTTGCGATCACTTCTTTACGACCTCGCGTCACGCCGGCCGACTGCTCGTCGCGAGCGGAGTCGCTCAAGAGAGAATACATTTTGTCGGCAACACGATGATCGACACCTTGTACCAGAATCTCGATCGCCTCGAACGGCCGGCTATTTGTGATGAGATCGGTCTCCGAGAAAATGAGTATTTTTTGCTGACGCTGCACCGGCCGGCAAATGTCGATGAACCGGAGAACCTTCTTGGGCTCCTTGATGCAGTGATAGAAGGAGCGGCAGGCCGTAAAGTGATCTTCCCGATCCATCCGCGAACACGAAAATCGCTTGAGACCACCGGGTTCACCGATGACCGGCTTATCAGTATCGATCCCCTCGGCTACTTGCAATTCATCTATTTGCTCAAGTACGCGAAAGCGGTCATAACCGATTCCGGCGGTATAACAGAAGAAGCAACCGTTCTGAATGTTCCGTGCATGACGCTGCGCGATTCTACCGAGCGGCCTGAGACCGTCGAGATCGGGACAAACGAATTGGTCGGTACGGACCCGGAGCGTTTGGCGAAATATTTTGATAAACTTGCCAAAGGCGGCTGGAAGAATGGAAGCGTTCCTGAGCTTTGGGACGGGCGAACATCCGAGCGGATAGTCGATGCCCTCGTGCGAATATTCGGCGGCCAAAGTTCTCTTGGGGAATGTCGTCGCCGGGTCGTCGAGTCGGCAAAACTTTCCGAGCTCACCCAGGCCGAATAAGATGCAAAGTTGTAAAGCGTTGATCGTCGTTCTGGTCCTTGTCACAACATCGGCCGTCGTCGCGAGCTGCACAAGCTACATTTCGGGTACGCCCCTGGAATTCTCCGAGAAGACGATCACGGTTAGAAAAGGGGGCGACCTTCAAGCCGCGCTCGACAAGGCAGCACCTGGCGATACTATCGTACTTGAGGCCGGTGCGACCTTTAGCGGTGCATTCAAGCTGCCGACAAAACCCGGCAATGATTTCATTACGATACGCTCGTCCGCATCCGATACTGACCTGCCTGCACCCGGTGTCAGACTGGACCCGGCCAAGTTCGCTTCTCAGCTTCCAAAGATCGTTTCAGATGTAAAGGGCGAACCGTCCATTTCGGCCCAAATGGGAGCACACCATTTTCGGTTCGTAGCGATCGAATTCGGCCCGACGATCGAAGGCCTCTATGACATTATTCAGATCGGGTCCGGGGACGAAAAGAAGGCAGAAGACCTCCCGCATCACATCGAATTTGACCGTGTTTGGATCCACGGAAGCAAGACCGAGGGCCAGCGGCGCGGCATCGCCGCCAACGGCCGGCACATCAAGGTCATAAACAGTTATATCTCGGATATCAAGCGAAAGGGCGACGAAAGCCAGGGTATCGCGGCTTGGGCCACCGACGGGCCGATCGAGATCGTGAACAACTACATCGAAGCGGCGGCCCAGAGCATCTTGTTCGGCGGTGCCGGTTCTTATCTGAAATTGGTGCCGACCGATTGTATCGTTGATTCCAATCACCTGAACAAGCCGCTTGAATGGAAGGGAACCGATTGGGTCGTAAAGAATATCTTCGAGATCAAGAACGGCCGCCGCATCGAGGTTACGAACAACCTGATGACCAATAATTGGGCGATGGGGCAGGATGGCAACGCGATCCTATTCACGACGCGGGCCGACAACGGGCCTGCCACGATAATTGAGGACATAGAATTCTCGGGCAACATCGTCCGCGGGACCGGCGGCGGATTGAACATACTGGGAACAGAAGGGTCGGGCGGACACAGCCTTACCATTCGGAACAACATCTTCGACGATATTGATGGCCAGAAATGGGGCGGTGGCGGCCATTTTATGAAGGTCACCCAGTGGGACGGATTGGTCATCGAAAACAACACGATCCGGCAAAAGAACAACATCACGGTTGCGTACGGCGAGCCGATCACTGGTTTTGTCTTCCGCAACAACATCGTTTTTGAGAATGAATACGGATTCTTCGGCGACGGGACCGGTGTTGGCCAGATCGCGATCGACAAGTTCTTTCCCGGAGGCAAGGTCACCGGCAACCTTATCATTGGCGGGAGCCAGAAGCTCTACCGTGAACCCAATGCATATCCCGCTTCGATCGGCGACATCGGTTTTGTTGATGCGGCATCGGGCGACCTTCGCCTATCAAAGAACAGCAGGTACCTGAAGGCCGGAGCGAATGGCACTCGACCGGGTGCAGATATTGATCCGCGGACCGTCGGTACCAGACAGAACACCAAATAGCCGTTCTGTACCGACAATGGCTTGGACCGAATTTGTAACCTTTGTCACATTTGCGCCTCCGCCGTGGTGATACTGTGAAGTTTCGCGCCACCCAACGGCCCCGCGATATTTCCGGCCCGATGTTTGCAAGGTTTTCGGACGAAGATCAAATACGCAAGCTGGTCCAAGACAGAGACATGACGGAAGAAGTACTGGAACGGCCGTCGCTGCCGAGAATAAGCACAGGAAGAATAATACTGCCGACCGAGCATGGTTCGTGGAGCTTTCTTGTCGAACCGCTTCTTGCCGGAAGCATCATTGCATGGTCAGGAGCGGCGCCGTGGATCGCCCTAATGGTCGTTGCCGCGTTCTTCGCGCGCCAGCCGATAAAGGTCTTTTGGCTCTCCCGCAGGACCAACCCGCGCGTTTCGGCGTCGGCGTTTCGATGGGCGATCTTGTTTTTATTGGCTGCAGCTTTGGGCATTGTGGCAACCGCGTGGACCTCGCCCGTTGCGCTTTATCCTCTTGTCGTCGCAGTCCCGATCGCGCTCCAACAGATCTCCGCCGATCTTTCGCGACAAAGCCGCAGCCTTCGGGCAGAACTAGCGGGCGCGATCGCCATCTCGTCGTCCGCCGCTATGCTGGTGCTCGCCGCGGGCCGGTCGCCGTGGCTTGCTGTCGCCCTTTGGATAACATTTATTTGCAGGTCGCTTCCTTCGATCCTTTACGTCAGAAACAGGCTGTTGTTGGAGAAGGGCAAGCCCGCCGATACGGTTGGGCCGATCGCTGCACATGTAGCCGCATTCGCGGTTGCCGCCGCGCTTGTTGTTACTGACACAGGGTCGATCCTTGCCATGGCCTTTTTCGCCTTCCTGGCCCTCCGATCGGTGATAGGTCTGTCGCGGTATCGTTCAAAAATGAAGGCGATGAAGATCGGCATTTGGGAGGTCGTGTATGGCGTGGCAACGGTTGCGGCTGTGATCTTCGGACATTACTTCGGCCTTTGATGCCGGCTCGGCGTAAACTCTGGGAATGCATAATGTTGACATCGATGTAGTGGAGCTAACGCTTGACGTGACGAAATTCGCGATCGGGCGGATCACCAATTCTGACCCGCCGCTCGGCGTGCCAAAGAGTGAGAGCGAGTTAAGGTCAATTGTTGGCGAAACGGTCACGCCAAAAGGGATCGGCGGTGAGAACGCATTCAAGCTCTTCCGTGATGTACTCGTTAAGGCAAGCGTAGCGATCGACCATCCTCGGCATTTGGCTTTTGTTCCCGCATCGCCAACACGGGCGGCTGTGATGTTCGACCTCGTAACCAGCGCCGCAAGTGTGCATGGTGCTTTTTGGCTTGAGGGAGCCGGCTGCATCTTTGCCGAGAATGAGGCCATGCGATGGCTTGTTTCGCTCACAGGGCTGCCCGAGGGTTCGTTCGGCGTATTTACGACCGGCGGAACGGCGGCGAATCTATCGGCGCTTGTTACAGCACGTGAAACATGGCGCGAGAAAGATGCTTCGCGAGCACGTGAGCGCGGTGTGATCGTTGCTTCGGCCGGAGCTCATTCTTCAGTTCGGGCGATAGCAAAAGTAATAGACGTTGACCTGCTGCTCGTCGATTCTGAAGAACGGTTCGAAGCCCTGGCGCTGAGAACGGCGCTTGAGAACGCAGCGCCAGAGGTCCTGGACCGACTCTTTGCCGTTGTGGCCACTGCGGGGACGACAAATGCCGGGATCATCGACGATCTTCGAGGCATCGGTGAAGTATGTCGCGATCGCGACATCTGGTATCACGTCGATGCTGCTTATGGCGGAGGAGCGCTGGCGGCACCATCGGTCAGACACCTTTTCGACGGGATCGAACTGGCCGACAGCATAACCATAGACCCGCACAAGTGGCTCTTTTCGCCTTACGATTGCGGGGCCATTATCTATCGTCGGCCCGAGCTTGCTCGAAAGGCCCTGGCCCAGGGCGGCTCATACCTTGATTACTTTCACGAAGACGTCGCCGTTGGCTTCAGCCCGGCCGATTATCAGATCCAGCTTACGCGGCGGGTGCGGGGTTTGCCGCTTTGGTTCTCGCTTGCGATGCACGGGACCGACCGTTACGCCGAGGCGATCGAGCGCGGCATCGAGCTTGCTGGGATCGCGGGACGGTTGATCACCGAAACTTCCTATACGGAACTCGTTCGCGAACCGAGTTTATCGTGCGTTCTGTTCCGCCGGCCCGGCTGGACGCACGACGACTACAAGCAGTGGACACACCGGAACCACCAACGGGGCTTTGCCCTGGTCGCACCGACAAAATGGAAGTCGAATGGAATCGTCGAGACGGTCGCGCGTTTCTGTTTTATAAATCCCGATACGACAGAGGATGATATACGCGCCATCCTCGAAACTATGGAGTAGCTCGCGAAGTGTGGAATTACACGCGCTAATTCGCTCTGTACGCGAAAAAATCCAGTGTATCGTACCTAGATGTTGCTTGCCCGGGACTTGTCGGCCCTAATATGCCCGTAGCGCTCGCGCACGCGTTTTGCGATCCCGAGCAGCGCGTTCTCATCAAAGTCGCGCAACGTCTCATCCCAAACACCGTAGTGAAAGAATTGCGCATCTGTGTATTCCTTTCCAAGGATCCACGCGAGTTCGTGGGAGTATTCGACATCCGGTTCCTTGCCGTTCAATTCAAGGATGATGTTTGCCGCGGCGACGCGCGCTTGACGCATTGCCATATACCCGAAACGCGGTCCCGGAAGTTCAATGATGTCGCCCGCTGCATAGATCCGTTCGTGCCCTTCGACCTGCATTCGACTGTTGACACGGGCAAAACCAATCGATTGAGCGTCGTCGAACAGGGCCTTGACCGCCGTCTGTCCGCGAAATGGCGGGACCAGCATCAGAAGATCGTAATGGAGGCTTTGTGAATCGTTCCCCGTAAGATACTGCTTCTCGAGCCTTTCGATCGTAAAGTTTTCGAGCAAACGAATACCGTTACGCTGCAGGTCTTCTTCAATATGCCGGAACAGGCCAGTTCCTGCAAAAGCACGTTCGAGGGTCTCAGGGAACACGGCCGAAATCGACACCGTATCTTCGCTGATAGCTCCTTTGAACCGACTTGCCAAAGCCAGCGCACTCTCGCAAACAGGTACCGGAAGCGGCGAACCGGAGCAAAGGCCGACGACGATCGAACCCGAGCGAAACTCGGAGATCGCCTGTTTGAAGCGAAGGGCGGCATTCACGCCTAACAGATGGTGAGCGAACTCGAAGAATCCTGAGATCGTCTCGGTTGCCAACCGACGGCCGACTGCGATCACTAGGTAGTCGTAATTTATGCTGCCGTCGATATCATCACCGGCGATGCGGACGCTTCGCGAGACCGGGTCGATATCGAGTACCTCGCCTTCAATGAAACGGACCTTTCTCTCATGCAGTTTCGGCACAAGGTCGGCGCGTATCTCTTCGGGAACGAGGTTCCCAAACACAAGGGGGACAAGGGCAGGAAAAAAAGTAAATTTCCGGCTGACCGAGACCACGGTGATCTCATGATGGTCAGTCAAGCTCATTGAGAGTTCTTCAGCGGCAATTACGCCCGCAAAGCCCCCTCCGAGTATCAGTATGCGAGACATCGGGTTTTCTCCAACTGGTTAACGATCGCCACGGATCAGGGACCGATTCATTTAACAACGAGAACCGAACTCTTGGCGTGGTGAAGAACTGCGTCAGATACAGAACCGAGCGTCAGTCTTCCCCAAAATCCACGTCCGTGGGATCCGACGACGATAAGGTCGGCGTTCCACGTTTCGGCGGTGTCGATAATTACTTGAGCGGGTCGGCCGAGTTCAACCACGCTGGAGATCTCCTTTGGCGTGTGCGGGCAGTCCTTGGTAAGCATCTTGGCGGCGCTGTCAGCGGCCTGCTCGGCCCGTTCTCGAGCAATTTGGTCAAGCTGTTCATAATATTCACCAGAAAGTGCAAAGGGTTCCGCACCGGCGGGCATTTGCGGTTCATAGACCGAGACAATTTTTACCGAAAGGTCGTCCGCCATCCCTGCGATCTCACAACATTTGCGGATCGCTTTCTCACTGAACTCGGATCCATCCGTTGCAACCACGATCTTCATGAAAAACTCCTCCTTTACCTGTGCCTTCAGCATATCTCACTGCAAATCATGTTCCTTACTACCGAAAGCTAATCTGCATGCTGGAACGGCTATTGCGTTGGATGAACCCAGGATATCTCAATCAAGGAGTGGATGGGAATGCCAGCGAGAACAACAAGAACCGAGTACGAGAAAATGTCTGGGCTAGGATCGATCCCAACCGACTACCGGACCGAAACCAACAAGTACGAAGTACAGTGCAGTAAGTGCGGTAAACAGTTTTTCATTGATGAGCAGGCGTTAGAAGATCTGGAGCATCGAATCGCAAACGAGAGCGAAGAGTTGTTTACGTGTATCGATTGCCGTGAGGCTGACCTCTACGATCTTGAGCATCGGTGAAAAGCTACTTGCCCGGCGCCTTGAATGGTTCCATCTTATACGCATTCTCCGATGCCGGCCGGTGGGACGTTGCTGGTACGCCGAGGACGGCATTCCACGTTCCGTCATCCCTCTTCTCAAATCGAAACGTACTGCCCCTTACCGGCCCGCCGGGCAGTACAGGAGCCGGGACAAACTCGACCGATGTGTCAGTTATCGTGCTGGCGGCGGAACGTTGATCATCCACCGTATGCCCAAATTCACCATCTTTCAGTTCAAAGCGGGCGGTTTCGGTCACCTTTGACATCGTCTCGTCTGCGTAGGTCTCGATTATCATCGTTGTCCCATCGAAGCGGATGGCCTCAAAGAACGGATTCTTGGCGCCCGTGCCCTTCCATGTGCCTTCCAGCCATTTCAGCTTGGCAAGGTCAGCCTCGGTGAACTGATTCGATGGGGTTGCCGCGGCTTTCGGGCTTTCCGCCGGCGGGGTTGGCGTCGTGTTGGCATTCGATGCGGTGTTGCCGATGCCAGACGAACATGCGGCGAAGGATAACGCGATAAAAAAGGCGGCTAAGGTTAACTGTGACCTTCCAAACATAGAAGCCATTATATCGGATTTTCCCAACTCCGCCTACGGCGAACCTTGTGTGTGCAACGATGCATCATAACAGGAACTCGCCCCAGAACCTTTCACTTGATCGCGGGAGGCCAAACCGATGAGACCGATCCTATTGTCCGTGACCGTTTCGGTGTTGCTAGTAACAGCGGTCACTGCCCAATCGGGCAGGCGTGTAAAGAGTCCGGCTTCGCCCGCAACTTCGGTTCCTCCGGTTCAGGGCGCGGTGGCTGGAGAACCTCAGGCAGAAGCACAGCAGGTCGGTTATTCCGAATCGGCTCCTTCGCGGGCCGTGCCGCTCGTCCGACGGAATCGGGATGGCAATAAGCAGCCAAAGGCTGAGACGACCGGGAGCGAAACTCCTGCCACAGCTAAGACCGCGGATGGAGACGATGTGATCCGGGTTGAGACCAATCTCGTAACGATACCTGTTTCCGTCTCCGATCGGAATGGTTTCTACGTATCAGACCTTCGCGAACAGAATTTCAAGATATTTGAGGACGGGATCGAGCAGAAGATCGAATACTTTGGAACGACCGACAAGCCTTTCACGGTCGTTCTGCTGATTGATGTGAGCCCATCGACGTCATATAAAATTGAGGAGATACAAGCTGCTGCTTCAGCGTTCGTCCAGCAGCTGCTCCCTCACGACAAAGTGATGGTCGTTGAATTTGATTCATCGGTCAATGTTCTCGCGGAACCGACTCTCGACCGCGACAAGTTCCTTAAAGCTATACGAAAAACGGGGTTCGGCGGCGGCACGTCTCTTTATGAAGCGGTCGAGCGCACGCTCACTCGCTATCTGGCTCGTGTGGAGGGCCGAAAGGCCGTTGTGCTATTTACCGACGGCGTCGATACAACCTCATCCGGCGCGAGCTACATAAGCACCCTCGAGGACGCCGAGGAGTCTGAGGCAGTTGTTTTTCCGATCTATTACAACACGTTCCTTCAGATGGCCGGGATAGGCGGCGGTGCACCGATGAGCACACCGCCCACCCTTGGCCTTCCGGGCTCCATAGGTATTAAGGCGACCCAGAGGATCGCCGCCGATTATTCGCGAGGGCGAGCGTACCTGAACGAACTCGCAGGTGTTACGGGCGGCAAGCTCTATCGGGCTGAATCGACTCCCGGCGGCCTTACCGTTGCATTTGAGAGCATAGCCGAAGAACTGCGACGCCAGTATGTACTCGGTTACTACCCGGAACGCGTCGGATCTGTGGGCGATCGAAAGGCTATCCGTGTTCGAGTTGACCGCCCAAAGCTCTCCATCCGCGCCCGCGACAGCTATATTGTCGGTGGAACGTCTGATGTCCAGCCGTCGAAGTAACTGCCAGGGTCGAGTCCTGCGACCGTTGAATGATAATATGAACTCGTCTCAATTCTGCCGATCCCGGACGACAAAATGCTATCTGGTCCGCATTACAATGATTTCATTCTGGAGGTTATTGCGTGTTCGATAGAGGATGCCGTCGAAGCCGAAAAGGGCGGGGCGAATCGGCTCGAGGTTATAAGGGACCTTGAGGCTGGAGGTTTCACGCCGCCACTCGATCTCGTTCGCGAGATCTGTGATAAGGTATCGTTGCCGTTGAGAGTGATGCTTCGCGAAGAACGGGGCTTTGCGTTGACCCAAAAGGGAACCATGGAGAAACTTTGCGGAGTCGCCAACGACCTGAACGGGTTGAAAGTCGAAGGTGTTGTGCTCGGTTTTCTCGATGGGACGGCGGTGAACGTTGAATTGACAAAGAAGATCCTGTCCTTCGCCCCGGACCTGAAAGCGACTTTTCATCACGCCTTTGAAGAAACCGGTGACAAGTTGGCTGCGATCAGCGAGATCAAGCAGATCAGGAACGTGGACACGATACTTTCCCACGGCGGTTTTGGGGCGCAAGCCGAACGCGTGGAAAATCTTGCAGCCTACTCCGCTGCGGCCGCCCCGAACATTTCGGTGCTTGCCGGTGGTCGGATCGACATCGCGATGATCAAAGCCATCGGTGAAGCGACCGGGATCCGCGAGTTTCATGTCGGAAGGGCCGCCCGCGAGAACGGACGCGTTTCTGCGTCTCGCGTTGCGGCATTGGTCAGTGCTGCGTTTCAGGCGAAATCGCGTCAGCTTGAACTGTCATAATCTGAGTCCCTGAGCCATAAAAGAACAAATGCCCGACTCGCGCGCCGATCTATCCGCCTTTCATTCGCCGATAACCTCGGCCTTCACCCAAGGTGATCAGGCCGTAGTGCCCTTGTGCCGTGAGCAGATAGATTTTTTTCGTGAGAATGGCTACGTGGCGGGGATTCGACTACTGGATGACGAGCAGGTCGACCAACTCCGGGCAGAGCTCGATCTGCTTATGCACCTTGAGGACGGGGAACTTGGCCTATTCTATGAGTACAACCGTAACGAATCCGGAGACCCTGGCCACACGCTGTTTCACGCACTGGGAGCCTGGCGCGTATCCCCGTTGTTTCACGACCTGCTTTGGCATCCAGGTCTCACAATGGCCGCAACCGAATTGCTCGATGGCCCGGTTCGCCTTTGGCACGACCAGGTTTTTGTTAAACCAGCCAGACACGGTGGTGCGGTCATTTGGCACCAGGATTACTCATACTGGACACGAACCGTACCGGTGGCCCATCTTACGTGCTGGATCGGGCTCGACGACTCGACCGTGGAGAACGGCTGCATCCATTATGTGCCGAAAAGCCACAATTGGGACCTTCTGCCGCGAGAGAGCTTTACAAATGAGATGGACAAGGCCCTCGATCTTCTCACGCCTGAGCAATTGCGTGATTTCAAACCTGTCCCGATCGAACTAAAGAAGGGCGAATGTTCATTCCATCATCCACTCACGCTGCATGGTTCATTTGCAAATAGCTCCGACCGCCCGCGGCGGGCCGCGATCGTCAATGTCGTTCGAGATGGTGTATTGTCCGCAACTGATGAACCGTTGCTTGCGGGCGTACCAGTTGTCCCAAAGGGGCAACCGCTGGGCGGCACCTTCTTCCCATTGCTCACACACGTGTCCGAGCCATGAACCTCCGAGCCCATTATCATACGAATCGACAATTGGCCCTGGAGATTATCGTGGTCTGGAGAATTGAAGTGGTACACCCGGCATGATTCGAACATGCGACCCCTTGATTCGTAGTGTCCTTTGTTGTGTTTTGCTGAGTGTCTGAATATTACGGTTTGTTTATTTTCGTTCCGTAATTACGGACCTTAGAAGCGTTTCGCTTTTCAGGCAGTTTTTCCCTGTGAGCCGCTGTTATGGCAAGTTCGGTTCCCATCTGGTTCCCATTTATCGGGCAACGTCATATCTGTCGCAAAGATCTTCCCCCTTCGTTAGAACGTCGCCCAACATCGCTAATGCCTCATGGCTTCGACCGTCAAGATGAACCTTTAGGCGGCCCGGAGCTGGAGTGGTTGGCGTGACCGAGAAGACAACGGCGGTATCCTCATCCTACCTTCGTGAAGCATGTTTGTATGCGTTACTAATCTCACGAATCGGCCATACTCGCATTGAACTAGTTGCAATCCGTGTTATCTCTTGCCTGGCTTCACGCGGCACGGTAGGCTCCGATCGAAGCCAGTCCTTCACTGAATATGCCGTTACTACATAATTAAACAGACAGTCGCTAATCTCATGGGGATCTTGATCTTGTACCGCAGCCTTTAGCTTTTCATAATCCCGACGAGCTATATCTAAGACGTCCTTAGTAGGAGCGATTCCGAAGGCGAGAGGATTTCTATTAACCATATAAGACGCTCCCTAGCCGTGCTGTCGCTTCAAGTTGAATGCCGGGTAGCACGTGGCTGTAAGTATCCATAGTCAGAGTAATTGACGCGTGGCCGAGGCGTTCCGATACTATCTTAGGATTTTCTCCATTCGCGAGCATGATAGTCGCCATGGAGTGCCTAAGGTCATAAATCCGAAAATCTGCCGGGAGTTCGGCCGCTTCAAGGATCCTCGCAAAGTTTCGAGTTCGTAGATTTTTCAAGTCGAGCGGTCGGCCGAATTCGTTCGCGAAAACGAGATCGCGTCGCTCGTACTCCGAGCCCAGCGTCATCATGAGCCTAAGTTGCTCTGTCCGATGTGTCTTCAGCCGCGTCATGATCTCGTCTGGCATCGGAACCGTTCGCCGCGATTTCAGGGTCTTGGGTTTCGCGAAATACCAACCACCGCCACTCATTTTGCTTCTAACGAGGACCCGCTGAACCGTCGCAGTTCGTCTATCGAAGTCAATATCCTTCCATTTCAAACCAAGGTACTCTTCGGGCCTCATGCCGCTGACCAATCCGAAGGCGAAGACTAGGCCGAGCCGATCGGTATTGCAGGCCTCAAGAAATCGCCGACCCTCTTCCGGCGTAAACGCTTTCATTTCCTTGTGCTCAATTTTTGGTCGGTCAATGTCAGTACAGGGATTTACGGCCAATATATGCCAGCGAATCGCCTGTCGAAAGGCGCCTGAGAGAATGCTAACAATATACCGGACCGTCCGAGGCGACCGGCCTTCTTTTGTCAGTTCGGCGATCAGTTTTTCGATATGAACGAGCTTCAGTTCCGAAAGACGCTGCGATCCGATACGAGGGCGGACGTAGAGTTTTAGAAGGTACTCGTAATTTTCGAAAGTCGATTTCGCTAGCCGCGGCTTTGCCGACTCGTTTAGCCACTTATCCAGGTATTCGTCGAGCGTCATGGCCGCAGGCAAGATCAGCGTTCCAAGATCCTTTTCCCTCAGTTTTTGGGTTAGGAACGCTTCGGCGTCCTTCTTGCTTCCGTGAATCGTTTTGTTAAAAGTGTCGCGTTTCCCGTCCGGTCGCCGGCCGAAGGTGATGCGAACACGCCATGTATTTTTACCGCGTTTTGAGATGTGTCCAGCCATGAACGTAACTATACCAAACCTAGAATAAAAAAAACAAGGAAATACTGCAAAGTTAAGTAGGGTTTGTGCCGAGAATCTGGTAGTGTGGTTGAATGGACCTTATTACTGTACGCGAAGCAGCCGAAGAACTCGGACTTAGCATCCGGCGAGTGCACCAGCTCATTGTTACGGGCCGTCTTCGAGCGACAAAGATCGGGTCCTATTACGTCATTCGGCGAAGAGATCTGGCTGACGTCGCATTTCGTAAACCCGGCCGTCCCGCAAGAAACAGAACGGACTGACTTACGATAGATCTGGTGTTCATCTGGAACGGACTGCAGCAAGTATCCTCGCCCACTTTTTTTGTTGACCTTGATTGCGTACTGTGTGGTCTTAAAAGCCTGTGGAAGCCTGTCTGCGAGATTCCCACTCTAAACGAAAGTGAGTGGCTTACCCGAAAAAGGAGAATTGACTCCAAACTTAAAGGCATGAAACCGCCTTGGAAAATCGTCAAGTTCATTAACGGTATGGATATCTCCGCACTTGATCGCTGCGCGATCGAAGAGTTGCCGGATGAATCTTACGGCCACTTTGTCGGCTCTACAAACGGCCTAAGTATCGTTCGCTGGCACGGTCAACCATCCGGTGCCATCTCAAGTATCGCCTTGTTGGTTTCCCGCGGTAATACTTCTTGCGTGGTTCTTTATAGCGCATGAACGCTAGCGCAAACGCTCTCCAGTTCTTTGAGATCGCCTGACTCTGATAAAGGGCATTCGGATACGCGGTTCGATGGAGAAAATAGTTGTCGAATCGATACAACTTTCGACAAAGGCGGCGTGTTGAAGGACAGACAAAATACCATACCTTCCCAACACCGAGGTTGCTGGGTTTGGCGGTCAGTTCGATCCGGCATCGGACCGTTCTCGAGTCCGTCGGATAAACTAGGATCATGTAGGGGGCTGCGGTCGCCAAATTCACTAGAACGTCGAGGGAAAATTCGGTGTTAAACCCTAACGGCCAGGTTAACGTCTTAGACCTGATCTGACCGGATTGCATAAGCCCGACTTTCTTCAGATCTGAGATCCGCAGCCACATTGCCTCTTCGAATATCGGAGCGAATGTAGGAAATTTCGGCACGATGACAATGAGTTTGTTGTCTTGGGAAACCTAAATCTTTAGCGAACGGTGTCAGTTTTCTTCATTCTAACACCCTCACTTGCCACCTGACAGAATCCACGAAACCTACGATATTTGTTGAACAAGACACGTTCAGGTCTTCGGTATATTTCACTTATCGCTCATTTCTCGGACTGCACCGTTTTAGACACTAAATGCCTCTCTAAATATTAGAGATACCAAGCAGCGATAAAGTCGAATTAACGAATTCGGCTGACGAAAGGTACTGCTCCGTAGCCTCTTCGGACAAGCCGCCTTCCGTGATCATGATTGACCTTCGTTCGTCGCGGAGGTTGTGAAAGTGAGCAAGGAGTTCAGGATCATCATTGACGAACTCGATCAATTCGTTGAGATGATTGATGCGTCTCTGAATATTAACCAAAAGGTCGGCAAGGTCGGTTCTTACGTCCCTCCCAGGGTCCCATGTCATTTCCTCGATCAAATTCGACACCCTTACGTCCATCCCGAAGGCCCGGCAATCTCGCCCAACCGCCGACCATTCCTTATATCCATCGGCGTCCGGCCAAAGTACGATCTTGTTCAATAGCCCTAGCCGTCGGATCTTTTCAGGCTTCAGCCAACTCTTCGATCCCGTGGCCAGCCAAACACAATCCTGAGTAAATGCACCTTTACAGATCGAGGCGATTACCGCTGTCTTTTCCGATTCCACGATCGAGACAACCGCGTTAGATCTCTGCATTAATAGGTGCTCACCGAAGAACACTCTCTTATCCGTTTCAAAGTTATTATTGAGGTTTCCGGCCTTTTTCAGCTTCGCTTCGAGGGAACTGATGGAATAGCCTTCCTTGATCCGTTTCCCGGTCAGCGGGTCGAATTTCATTAGCTTTGCCTTGCAGAGTTTTCCGCTTCGGCTAATGTATGGGAGCGACGTGAATCCATCCAAGGTTCCGATCAAGTAATCGGCGAGTGTCTGTCGCACTGCGTCCGGATCGTTTGGAAACAGGGAGAATAGGAACTTAGTGAGGCTGTTTTGACCGTGATCTCTAAGCGTCTGTCGAAGTAGCTCAGGGTCGAGATACTCGGCCTTTGGACTTCCCTGAAATGGGTATTTCGCTGAGGGGGTTCTCCGAAAGAAGCGCCGTGAACCGGCTCTGTCAGCGGGCGAGATCCGTTTCATCTCAGTAAGATATTCCTTCCAGGTGTACTGATACCCGCAACTTGACTCGTGGTCGCAGCGGCCGACTTCGTATGGGAGGTGTTGGCCGGTCAATTGATCTACGACCCGCTTATAAGATTTGCGGGCGCATTGTGGGCATTTGATCTTTCTGGACGTTCGTTCGAGTGAATAACGGTACATAAGCCGAAACAAAATGTTATTTTAAAACCCTAAAAAGTCTAAAAAGTCTAACTTTGAGTAGAGTTTTTAGACTTTTTAGACTTTTTATCTAAACTTTTTTTCGCCGCGATCGGCCTTTTCGAGGGCGAAAAATGGTCGATACGATTCGATTCGTGGGATGCCCAGTGCCTCCAGCCTCCGGCAGAATTTATTCCGCCCAAGTGCCCGGTAAGTGTTGTCAAAGCAGTAGGTTTTGTACTGGCCGTAAATCTCATTGACCGCCAGTCTCGAACTCTCGCTCTTGACGAAACCCTCGTCCGCCAGGAACATTGCGACTGAGTCGCTTTCCATTCGATATTTCTCGAGCATTTTCGTTACGGCTTCGCACGGTGAGAAGCCGCCCTGTGCCAGCAATCGCTCTAAGCCGGCGAGCAGCCAGTTAAACACACCGCCTAGCTCCCTCGCGATGATTTTCGACGCTAGGCTTGGATCTCGACGCGATTCATGAATCGTCACGGGGAATGGAATGATAAGAAATCGGCGAAAGAAGGCTTCACTGTGCTCGACATCGGTTGGCAAGTCGTTGCAATTGAAGGCCAACCTTGCATAGCCCTCAAGGATCATCGGCTGTCCGTATGGCAGCCGTGCCTCGATTGGTTCTCCGCTGGTCAATTGTTTGAACTTATCCGCCTTTAACCGTCCGGAGATCTCAGGCGCGTAGTTCAGAAGTTTGTTGGCGATGATCGCCCTGTAATGCTGGTCTCCTCCCAAAGACTCGAGTGACACGTTCGAGACATTGTCCCGACCGAGGAGTGCATTGATCACTTCAAAGACCACACTCTTTCCGTTGGCACCCGAACCCAACAAGATGAGCGTCTTTTCAAGCTTCAGACCTTTTGCAAAGACAGAGCCGAAGTATTCCGCAAGGACAAGCTGGCTTTGCTTGTCGGGCAACACTTCATCGAGAAACCTTTGCCATTGAGGGGCCGTGGCTGTTTCGTCGTATTCGAACGTGAGTTGATAGGTCAGGAAATCCTGCCGATCGAATGCTCGCAGGCGATACCCGGAGCTCGAGAATTCGACCGTTCCGTTTTGGCAATTTATCAGGACCCGGTCGGTGGATCGTCTCGGACCGGACATTTGGCTTTGTGTCAGAAATTGTTTGAGGAGTTTGCCCTTGAACTCATAGTCAAGCGATGTGATCCTCCCAACACCAAGTTTTTCTGCAGCTTCGCCTAAGAAGGCTTCGAGCTCATTTCGGTCCAGCAGCTGCCAGAATTCACCGTTGAAGGCGTATACAAAGTCCTGATTCCGACAAAGGCCGCAGTTCAACTCGCTTGCGGTTCGCAGCACTTCTTGAACGGTGATCACCCTCTGTTGTTTCTGAGTTGGACGCTGTTCTGGCGGCAAGCCGGCCAATTCGTTAAAATCGATCCGCTGAAGATTGTCCAGGATCTCACGTAGAACAACCGAGTGATCCGTCCGCTTTTGAGATGCCAGAACTGCGTCGAATGCCTGTTCGATCTCGGTACGGCCGATGCACATCTTATCGTCGAACGCCATGTGAAGCACCTCCTCGGCGATTTGAGCATGAGTTTTGGGTATACCGCTGCCGGGCCCTATGTTCTTCCAATTGCATGCAGTCGACGCACACTCCGTCGATCGCGTACCTTCCGTAATCTGATCGACACCTAACGCATTGAAATATCCGGAGACTTCCGCTAAAATTCCTAAACGAAAGCCCCTTTGAATTTCCGTTCGGGAGGTTTTCTCTTGAGCCGAAGTTCGCAGCTTCGGCTTTAATTTTTTTCATTTGGCACCTCCAATGATCGCCGGCCCGACCCGCCGGAGGCGATCCACTCGGTAAGCAGCTCCGGGTTGTAGCGATAGGTACGCTCCCCGATCCTTACGAGAAAGGGCAACTCTCCGGCCCGTGACATTTCGTAAACTCGTGCAACCGTCACGCCAAGCCGATCGGCCACATCCTTCACTCGCAAAAGTCTTTGCATCGCATTTAACCTCACAAAAATGAAATTTCGGTACAGAGATCAACTCCATACCGAAAAATTCTATCGTGCCCAAACTCAATAACAGAGTTTTCGAGGTCGAAAACTTCTCCCCGTTATTTCGGCCTGGAAGTTTTCGACCTGCGAACGCCTTGCATCCGCCACGGCCGGACGGGCAGTCCGTGCTTTCTCAACTTTTCAAACGCTTTCGATAAGCGATCTGTCGCCGACTTTAGCTGCCCTGAATTGTTCAGATCAACGGTTTCGAATTCTTCGAGCCGTGACAAGATCTCCCACAGATTCTCAAATCCGCTTAGATTCCATCGTAGCAACCAGGTTATGGGGGTGAGTTCGACTTTCCTCGATTCGACATATCCCTTTTTTTTGAATCGTTCAACCGAAGATCGTTTGTATTCGAGGAGCTCGTCCTCGAGCGCGTTTCTAACTTCGGCAGCATAGTCTTCAAAATCCCGATCACCGTTCCAATTTGGATAGGTGAAGTAAAAGTCGTTGCGCTTCGCGATCACCCAAGCGTCTGAAATCACTTCTGTGGAAGAAGGGCCGTCGATCAAAAACCAGCCATAAGCTTTGAGTCTCGAGTAAGTCCTGTGCCTTAGCCATTCTGGATAAAGGATCCACCGTTCGACAAGTTTATGAAATCCCTCCTTCAGGGAGGTCACGTAACGGAGCTGACGCGGGCCCAATTCGCTGTAGGCGGCTTCCGCTTCTTCGGCACGTTTCTTGAGCAATGAAAAAACGAACGGGTCTTCCTCTTCTTCGGTTTCGACGCCGAGGATCCAGTCAACCAGGGGGTCGAAATCAATGACAGGATCGCGCCGCTTCATCGCCTTGAACCACGTTGGGGCCAGTGCCTGCAGTTCCTTGTCAAACCCGGGCTCATCAAAAAGCTGCGAAAAGTATTCACGTTGGAACCTGGCAGCAGTCTCCTCTGGATTTCGGAATTTCATGCCTACTGTCCTCCTTCGGTCCGGACCGATAAAGATGTGGCGATCTGGAACTGGCACCCCCAACAAGCGGACGGCTCGCCGGGAAGATACTCTACCAGGCTATTTTGTAATGGCCGAAGCCGTATGCCGTCGATTCGCCTATATGAAATAGTTCGCCGAGAAGCAGGATTTCCATCAGTCCGCGAAAGTCGCCTTCAGCCTGGAGCCTCCCGATAAACCCTTCCATCGCCACGGGATCATTCTCGCCTTCATCACATCGATACACTTACGAACAAATTCTTTTTTTTCTCTATGTAATTGTAGGAGTCTCTTAATCCGGGCTTACCAACTTTACTTGGCAACCGGTTTTTGATTCGTCGTTCGATCTGATTAAGAATCACCCTGACGCCGACATTCTTTGCCTTTGCCCGGCGTCAGTTCCCAGGCGGTACATCGATTCTAAAAACCATTCACGAAACAAAAGCTGTCTAGCTACTGCTGCTACTTCATCCGGGAAATGGCGGCGGAGGTAGGTGAATTGTGATAACTGATCCTTCCTGACCAACGGACTTAGATGCTCCCTATAATCGAGCTCATTGATTGAAAAGCTGTACGTAAATCGCTCTAGGGCGACCATTGCTAATCTCTCAAGTGCTTCTTCCTCGGTTATATTCCCGAGTTCCAATTCCCTATCTATCTCTCCTAGTTCGCGTAGCAAATTAGGGTTTGAAACATAGGAGTCCGAATCGGCGACTTCAATCTCGACTAAATACGTTAGCTTACGGACGTTGCCATGACGTCCGTTTTCGTTTACTAACACCTTGTCTGGGATAAGGATTGCGCGTTCGGGCAACCAAGCGACGGTTTTCATCAATATTCTTTCTTGGAATCTAGGAACACGAGGCCATGAACCTTCAAGCAGTGGCCAAAACGGGACGGTGAACGTACTTGTTATCGAGATGAAGATGGCTTTCCGGTTCGAGACCCCACGCTGATCCGCCGCCCCCCAGCCCTTTTGCATGGATTGCCATCTGCCATTACACGAACATCGGCCCGCTACTGACGCGGGCCGATGTCAGGCCCGGTATCCTGAATTGATCTTTTCCGTTCATCAACTCCTATTTTGGTCGCATTGACGTTAGTTAAAACCGTCCTTGTATTACGGCTTCAATCTCGGGACGCGAAAGGCCGGCCGCCTGTCCGATGATGAAAGCACGCTTGATGCCGGGCGGATGCGTCGCGTCACTCGCATAAGGCTGGATGTTTGCCATATGCCAAATCGCGGCATACGCGACCGAAATATCGACTTGCGCGTACGTTCGAGCGGCGAATCTGTCCGATGCGATCTCGTCGCCCGTACGTTGGTAGATGTGACCATACTCGTGGGCAATGACAAATGCGATGAGCTTTGCGGGGACCTGTGACGTGTTTCGTGGGTTGTAATAGATAGCCCATCCGTCGGTCCACGCCAGGTCATTTTGCGCGAAACTCGGTATGACTGGAACCGGGCGTGGCGGTCGCCATTCACGAAAGTTGCGATCGAATATCGAACGAGGAATGTCGTCCGCTATAGATGTCGATGCCGTTGTGGCGGATGAAGGCTGGAAACCGTGGGTGGTGACCGACCGTACCGGCGTCGTAATGACAGACGAGGCCAGAATGGTGATCGAGATGAACTTGATGATTTGTCTGATTACAGTATGCATTTGTTGGTCCTCCAAAAGAATTTATTTCAACTGCCGTGCTGTGAGCACTTGCCATAGAGTGCGTGTGGGCACGATTTGGTTACAGGAAGGTCCAAATTCACTTGAAAATGCTCAAATTTGTATTATTCTTCTGGGCAGACCCAGCTAACCTGTAACCCTTTTCTCGCTATCCGTCACTTGGTTATGCGGGTTGCTCTGCTGTTTACGAAATAGCAGTTCGGTATTGGCGGCCGGCGGAAATTGACCTGTGGAGGCGGTGAGTGAAATGGCGAGTATGAGAGAGACGGAACATATTTCGGGTAGCGGCTGCGGCCGTGCGTGGCGATGGTGTTATTCGGCGGCCTTGTGGCTTGCACTTGCGTTGACGGCCACGCCCGATCTGGCAGCACAGCGGGCTGAACTTGTTGTCGAGACCGGGCACTCGGATCATGTCAATTCCGTAGCGTTCTCGCCAGACGGGAAACGGATCGCTAGCGGGAGCGACGACAAGACGATAAGGATCTGGGATGCAGAGACGGGGACGGAGATCAGGAAGCTCGAAGGGCATACAAGTTTTGTCAAGACTGTAGCCTTCTCGCCGGACGGAAGACGGATCGCTAGCGGGAG
>WBZY01000281.1_pt1 | contig 42057 bp, 31 predicted proteins | sample 5204191 | NCBI WGS metagenome assembly WBZY01 (sample SAMN12344363, study PRJNA552823) | activated sludge metagenome | biome: Activated sludge suspended growth; feature: Anammox Sidestream; material: Wastewater; isolation source: activated sludge from anammox sidestream of wastewater treatment...
GCCGCCGGCAACCGGGCCATGGTCAAGCCCTCCGAGTTCACCCCGCGCAACTCCGCGCTCCTCGCGGAGCTTTTCGGGCGCTATTTCAGCGAGGAGGAGATCGCGGTGTTCCCCGGCGGGCTCGAGGTCGGGGCAGCGTTCTCGGCGCTGCCCTTCGATCACCTCATCTTCACCGGCGCCGGCTCGGTTGCCCGGCACGTGATGCGCGCCGCCGCCGACCACCTGGTGCCGGTCACGCTCGAGCTCGGCGGCAAGTCGCCCGTGATCGTGAGCCGCGAACTGCCCTTCGGGCTCGACCGCGTCGCGATGAGCATGCTCGATTTCAAGATGAGCAACGCCGGGCAGATCTGCATCGCCCCGGATTACGTATTCGTTCCGGAGGAGTCACTGCGGCCGCTGATCGACGCCCTGCGGCGCGCGTTCGCACGCATGTATCCGCGGCTCAAGGACAACCCCGACTACACGTCGATCGTCAACGAGCGTCACTACGAACGGCTGAAGGGCTACCGGGACGCCGCGGTGGCGGCAGGCACCGAGGTCATCGAACTCAATCCCGCCGGCGAGGACCTGTCCGACCCGGCGGCGCGCCGGATGGCGCCCTGCCTGATCGTGGACCCGGTGGCCGACAGCCCGGTCATGCGCAACGAGATCTTCGGTCCGCTGCTGCCGATCCTGCCGTATCGGCATGTCGACGAGGCGATCGCCTTCATCAACCGGCGCGACCACCCGCTCGCGCTCTATTATTACGGCCGCCCGGGCAGCGCCGAACTCGATCAGGTGCTGTCCCGCACCCAGTCCGGTGGTGTGACCGTGAACGATGTCGCTGCGCATACGGGTTGCGAGAGCCTGCCCTTCGGCGGGGTGGGGCCGAGCGGCATGGGCGCCTACCATGGCTTCGAGGGCTTCAAGCGCTTCTCGCACGCGCGCGCCGTGTATGTCCAGTCGAGGCTCAGCCTCGCGGACCTGTTCGGGCTCAGGCCCCCGTACGGACCGCGCTATCGTGCCGTCATCGACCGCATGATGAAGTGAGACGGCGCGGGCGCCCCGGGGACCCGTCAATGACCGCTGGCGGCGCTCGTCGTCGCGATGAGCCAGGTCAGCGCGATCGCGATGCCGATCGCAGTCAGCTGCTGCAGGCGGGTCCACTGCAGGATGGTGCCGTCCATCAGCGCGATGCCGATCGCAGTGGCCACGAACCACACGGCGCTCTGCAGCGCGACTCCCGCGATGCCGATGCCCTGCATGAAGCGGACGGCGACCACATAAAGGGACACGCCGACGACGAAGGACGCCAGCGACGCCGTGGCCGCACCGGGATCGAGGCGGCCGCCGGGCCAGGCCCGTGCGGCGTAGACGAAGCCCCGTGCGTCGAAGAGCCCCGACGCGAGCGTGAGCGCGAGAACCAGTGCGAGTCCGGCAGCCTTGGGCATGATTTCCCCTGTTCTTGTGCCGCCAGCATGCCGGATTCTGGAACCCGGCGGCAATCCGCTATAATCCGCGCCCCTCGCGCAGAGCCGACCGGGAAGCCAGGGCGAAAGTGGCGGAACTGGTAGACGCGCTGGATTTAGGTTCCAGTGGGGCAACCCGTGAGAGTTCGAGTCTCTCCTTTCGCACCAGTCAGGCAGGGTAGCAAAAGATGCAGGTTTCATTGACCGCCACCGGTGGTCTCGAGCGCAGGCTCGAAGTGGCCGTTCCGGCCGACAAGGTCACCGCCGAAGTGGACGAGCGGCTGAAGAAGCTCGCGCGTACGGCGCGCTTCAAGGGTTTCCGCCCCGGCAAGGCGCCCATGGGCGTGGTGCGCCGCGAATACGGGACGCAGGTCCACTCCGAAGTGGTAAACGACCTGCTGCGTTCCTCGTTCGCCGATGCGGTGACCCAGGAGAACCTCAAGCCCGCCACCGGGCCGCGCATCCAGCCGATCGCGCTCGATCCGGGTGCCGACCTCAAATATGTCGCCACCTTCGAGGTGCTGCCGGAGATCCGGCCTGCACCGCTCGAGTCGCTCGCGATCGAGCGCCCCACGGCGAGCGTCACGGAAGCCGACGTCGACGAAATGCTCGAGTCGCTGCGCAGGCAGCGCCCCGTGTACACGCCGGTCGAGCGCGGCGCGAAGACGACCGATCGCGTGGTGCTCGACTTCGACGGCCGGATCGACGGTGCCGCCTTCCAGGGCGGCGAAGGCCGCGACGTGCCGGTGGTGCTCGGGGGCGGCCAGGTCCTCGCGGAGTTCGAGCAGGCGCTGTCGGGCGCGAAGCCTGGCGAGACGCGCACGGCGGTCGTGCACTTCCCCGACGATTACCACGGCAAGGACGTCGCCGGGAAGACCGCCGAGTTCACGATCACCCCGAAGAAGGTCGAGGAAATGAGCCTGCCGGCGCTCGACGATGCGTTCGCAGCCGAGTTCGGCGTCAGGGAAGGCGGTCTCGAGCAACTGCGCAAGGAAGTGCGCGAAAGCATGGAGCGCGAGCTCGCCGATGCCGTGCGCAATCAGCTGCGTACGCAGGTCATGGATGCGCTCCACCGCGAGAACCCGATCGAGGTGCCGCAGGGCCTGGTCGAGGAGGCCGTGCAGGAGATGCAGATCGACATCGGCCGGCGCATGGGCGCAAAGGACGTGAGTCAGCTGCCGCCGCGCGAGCAGTTCGAGGGCCCGGCGCGTCGGCGCGTGGCGCTCGGGCTCGTGATCGGCGAGCTGATGCGCGGCGCGGATCTCAAGGTCGATCGCGCGCGCGTGCAGGCGCGCCTCGCCGATCTCGCCAGCACCTATCCGAACCCCGACGAGATGCGCCGCACCTATCTGCAGAATGCGGACGCGATGCGCCAGATCGAGGCGTCGGTGCTCGAGGAACAGCTGATCGAGTGGATCGTCACGCAGGCCCGCGTCACGGACAAACCGTCATCCTTCAAGGAACTGACCCGCTTCGGGCAGAATAGCGCGCCATGAACGAGCAAGCCCTGAACCTGGTGCCGATCGTCGTCGAGCAGACGGCCCGCGGCGAACGTGCGTACGACATTTACTCGCGACTCCTGAAGGAGCGCGTGGTGTTCGTCGTGGGTCCCGTCGAGGACTACATGGCGAACCTGATCGTCGCACAGCTGCTGTTTCTCGAGTCCGAGAACCCGGACAAGGACATCTCGCTCTACATCAATTCCCCGGGTGGCGTGGTGAGCTCCGGGCTCGCGATCTACGACACGATGCAGTTCATCAAGCCCGACGTCAGTACGATCTGTGTCGGCTCGGCGGCCTCGATGGGCGCCGTGCTGCTCGCGGGCGGCGCCAAGGGCAAGCGCTTCATGCTGCCGAATTCGCGCGCGATGATTCACCAGCCGCTGGGCGGCTTCCAGGGGCAGGCGACCGACATCAGCATCCAGGCCCGCGAGATGCTGCGTACGCGCGAGCGATTGAACGAAATCCTCGCCCGCCACACGGGCCAGCCGATCGACAAGATCCAGCAGGACACCGAACGCGACAACTACATGGGCGGCGAGGAGGCCATCGCCTATGGCCTCGTCGACCAGCTGCTCAACAAGCGGATGCCCACCCCGGCGGCCACGCCGGCCAAGTGAATCAATGGCTTGGATGTGACCGGGGCCTTTTGCGCCCCCGGCCCCCCCATGCTATAAATCCCGGCAGCATGGCGACAGGTGCCCCTGAATGACCGACGAGTCCCGCGGCCGCAACGACGACGGCAAGCTGCTTTATTGCTCCTTCTGCGGGAAGAGCCAGCACGAAGTAAGGAAACTGATCGCGGGCCCTTCGGTGTTCGTGTGCGATGAATGCGTCGAGCTCTGCAATGACATCATTCGCGAGGAGCTCGAGGACCGCGCCGACCGCGCGCGCGACAAGCTGCCAAAGCCCCACGAGATCAAGAAAGTCCTCGACGAATACGTGATCGGCCAGGAACGCGCCAAGAAGGTGCTCTCGGTCGCCGTCTACAATCACTACAAGCGCCTGCAGACCCGCAGCGGCAGCGGCAGCCGTTCGAAGGAAGAAGTCGAGATCGCCAAGAGCAACATCCTGCTGATCGGCCCCACGGGCTGCGGCAAGACGCTGCTCGCGGAAACCCTCGCGCGCCTGCTGAATGTCCCGTTCACGATCGCCGACGCGACCACGCTCACCGAAGCGGGCTATGTCGGCGAGGATGTCGAGAACATCATCCAGAAGCTGCTGCAGAAGTGCGATTACGACGTGGAGAAGGCCCAGACGGGCATCGTCTACATCGACGAGATCGACAAGATCTCGCGCAAGGCCGACAACCCGTCGATCACGCGCGACGTCTCGGGCGAGGGCGTGCAGCAGGCGCTGCTGAAACTGATCGAGGGCACGATCGCCTCGGTGCCGCCACAGGGCGGGCGCAAGCATCCGCAGCAGGAGTTCCTGCAGGTCGACACGTCGAACATCCTCTTCATCTGCGGTGGGGCGTTCTCCGGACTCGAGAAGATCATCCTGAACCGCACGCAGAAGGGCGGTATCGGCTTCACGTCCGAAGTGCGCGACATGAACGCCAAGGGTGGCCCCGACGTGTTCCACGAGGTCGAGCCCGAGGACCTGATCAAGTACGGCCTCATTCCCGAGTTTGTCGGCCGCTTGCCGGTGGTCGCGACCCTCGAGGAACTCGATGAGGCGGCGCTCGTCTCGATCCTGACTGAACCGAAAAACGCTCTCACCAAGCAGTACAAGCGCCTCTTCGAGATGGAGGGCGCCGAGCTGGAATTCCGCGAAGACGCCCTCAAGGCGGTGTCGCAACGTGCCATGCAGCGCAAGACCGGTGCGCGCGGGTTGCGCACGATTCTCGAGACCGTCCTGCTCGATACCATGTACGAGCTGCCCTCGCTGCGCGGTGTGTCGAAGGTCGTGATCGACGAAACCGTGATCGACGGCCAGACAAAGCCGTACATCGTCTACAAGTCCGATGCCGACGAACCGCCGCGGCGCGCGCACGGTATCGCGAGCTGACGACCTGCAGCGTGCCCGTGGCGCAGGGCGCCTTGAAATGACGGCGGCGCACCCCCACCTGTGAGCTAGACTATATCCGCCAGCTGCGTGAGGGCCCCCCTGTGTCAGAAGCTTCCCCGACGACCAAGATCACCGCCATCGAGAATCTGCCGGTCCTGCCGCTGCGGGACGTGGTGGTGTATCCGCACATGGTGATTCCGCTCTTCGTCGGGCGCGAGAAGTCGATCCAGGCACTCGACGTGGCGATGAAGGCGGACAAGCGCATCATGCTCGTCGCGCAGAAGCAGGCGGATGTCGACGACCCCAAGGCCGATGATCTCTACCGCATCGGTACCGTCGCGACGATCCTGCAGCTGCTGAAGCTGCCGGACGGCACCGTCAAGGTGCTGGTCGAGGGCGTCGACCGGGCGCACATCGAGCGGATCCACGGCGGGGAGTTCTACGCCTGCGATGTCACGCTCGCGCCCGACAGCGAGACTTATGACGAGCGCGAGATGGACGTCCTCGGGCGCTCGGTGATCTCGCAGTTCGAGCAGTACGTGAAGCTCAACAAGAAGGTGCCGCCCGAGGTCCTGACGGCGCTCGCCGGCATCGAGCAGCCCGGTCGTCTCGCCGACACCGTGGCGGCGCACATGGCGCTGAAGCTTCCCGAGAAGCAGAAAGTCCTCGAAATCCTCGATGTGAAACCGCGCCTCGAGCACATCCTGGTCGCCATCGAAGGCGAGATGGACATGCTGCAGATCGAGAAGCGCATCCGCGGTCGCGTGAAGTCGCAGATGGAGAAGAGCCAGCGCGAGTACTACCTGAATGAGCAGATGAAGGCCATCCAGAAGGAACTCGGCGACATGGAGGAGGGCGCCAACGAGCTCGCGGAGATCGAGCAGAAAATCCAGAAGGCCGGCATGCCGAAGGAGGCCCGCGACAAGGCGATGGCGGAGCTCGGCAAGCTGAAGATGATGTCACCGATGTCGGCGGAAGCGACCGTGGTGCGCAACTACGTCGACTGGCTGGTGAAGGTGCCGTGGAAGAAGCGCACCAAGGTCATCAAGGACATTGCGCGCGCCGAGAAGGTGCTGGACGAGGACCACTATGGCCTCGAGAAGGTCAAGGAGCGCATCGTCGAGTACCTCGCCGTGCAGCAGCGCGTCGACAAGCTGAAGGGCCCGATCCTGTGCCTCGTCGGCCCGCCGGGCGTCGGCAAGACCTCGCTCGGCCAGTCGATCGCGCGCGCGACGAACCGCAAGTTCGTGCGCATGTCGCTCGGCGGCGTGCGCGACGAGGCCGAGATCCGCGGCCACCGCCGCACCTATATCGGCTCGATGCCCGGCAAGATCGTGCAGAACATGGCGAAGACCGGCGTGCACAACCCGCTCTTCCTGCTCGACGAAGTCGACAAGATGTCGATGGACTTCCGCGGCGACCCGTCGTCGGCGCTGCTCGAAGTGCTCGACCCCGAGCAGAACGCGGCCTTCAACGATCACTACCTCGAGGTCGATTTCGATCTCTCACAGGTCATGTTCGTGTGCACCGCGAACAGCCTGAACATCCCGGCGCCGCTCCTCGATCGCATGGAAGTGATCCGCCTGCCGGGCTACACCGAAGACGAGAAGATGAACATCGCGCGGCGCTACCTCGTGCCGAAGCAGATGAAGAACAACGGCGTGAAGCCGGACGAGCTGAAGGTCAGCGACGAGGCGCTGCTCGACATCGTGCGCTACTACACGCGCGAGGCGGGCGTGCGCAACCTCGAGCGCGAGATCGCCAAGATCGCGCGCAAGACCGTCAAACAGCAGCTCCTTGCGAAAAAGGACAAGGCCGTCTCGGTCACCTCGAAGAATCTCGACAAGTTCCTCGGCGTGCGCCGCTTCCGCTACGGCAAGGCCGAGGAAGAGAATCGCGTGGGCCAGGTCACCGGACTTGCGTGGACCGAGGTCGGTGGCGAGTTGCTCACGATCGAAGCGGCGGTGGTGCCCGGCAAGGGCAAGCTGCAGCACACGGGCCAGCTCGGCGAAGTGATGCAGGAATCCATCCAGGCCGCCATGACCGTGGTGCGCAGCCGCGCCAATGTGCTCGGCATCGAGCCCGATTTCTACCAGAAGCACGACGTGCACCTGCACATGCCCGAGGGCGCCACGCCGAAGGACGGCCCGAGCGCCGGCATCGGCATGTGCACGGCGCTCGTCTCGGCGCTGACGAAGATCCCGGTGCGCTCCGATGTCGCGATGACCGGCGAGATCACGCTGCGCGGCGAGGTGCTGCCGATCGGGGGTCTCAAGGAGAAGCTGCTCGCGGCGCATCGCGGCGGCATCGAGACGGTGCTGATCCCGATCGACAACGAGAAGGACCTCACCGAGATCCCCGACAACATCAAGGGCAACCTCAAGATCAAGCCCGTGAAGTGGATCGACGAGGTGCTCGAGATCGCGCTCGCGGCGCGCCCGGTGCCGCTCGCCGCGGCGGCCGATGCCGCCACGCCTCCGCCAGCCGCCGACCCGAAGCGCGCGCGGCGCGCGGCGCGAAGGGCCGGAGCGCATTAGGAAGCGAACAGCGCGTGGTGCGCGGGGAGCGGTGAGCGGTGATCGGCCGCGCCACCCCGCGGGCCGCGATGGGTCGTGGCCGTCGTCAGTTGGCGCGGTTCATTCCGGCCACGTCAACAGGCGGACCGATTTCGCGGATTCGTCCGCCTGTTGACGTGCCCCGCCGGCGGCGGCAGCACGCGGCAGGGTGCACCGCGAGCCACGCGCGCCGCGTGACGAGCCAGGCGAAGAGCGCGAGCAGGGCGCCACCCGTCGCGCCGCCGAGCGTGCCTCCGCCGCCATCACCTCCCAGGCCGGGCGGCGACGGAGCCGGCGTGGCCGGTGGCGTCGCGCTCGTCTCGTTGCGCTTCAGGAGAAAGAGCCCGTTCGAAATGTCGCTCACCGCGAGCGTGCCCGAGGGCAGGAACGGGTAGACGCCCCATGCGCCGTCGGTGCCCGCCACATTGGCCGCGGGCAAGAGGAACGTGTCGAACCAGCCGACTTCGCGCAGCGCGCGCGGGTCTGCGAGATCGTGGATCACGAGGCCGCGGCGATAGTGCGCGAGGTAGTAGCGGTCGCCGACCGTATAGCCATTGTGGTCGGTCGTGGTATCGGCGCCGGTGAACGAGGTCGTGATGGTCGGTGCGCGCAGGTCGCCGATGTCGAGCGTGTAGATCGACGTGTGGAGGCCGGGTATGCGCAGCTCGTCGAGCTCGTCGTGCACGATGACGTAGCGCTGATCCGCCGTCGGCCAGCCCGAGTGGATGTAGCGCGCGTTCGGGTAGGTCGCGGATCCGAGGAATGCGGGTGCGGCCTTGTCCGTCACATCCCACAGGTCGACGCGCTCGACATTGAAGTCGATCAGCACCTCGCAGGGGTTGTGTGCCGCCGCGCATTGCGTCGTGCGGTTGTCGGTGAGCAGCACGCTCGTCGAATCGTGCATGTACGGAGTCGGCGCGCCCGGCGCGCCCGGGTTCGTCGCGACGAGCGTCGGGTTCACGGGGTCCGCGAGGCTGTAGATGCGGTAACGGCCGCCGAGCAGGTCGGCGCCCGCGACATACAGGAACGGGGTTGCTCCGGGCAGCGCCATGCCGGTCGCGTAGTCGACATTGGCGAGATAGAGCGTGTGCGAAGTCGACAGGTCGTGCAGCGTGTTCGCGAGCGTGGCCGTCGCCGGCAGGTCCGAGAGATCGATGATCTGCAGGCCCGCACCGGCGCCTTCGGTCGTGATGTACGCATACGCGCGGTGCCGGTTCGCGGCGGCATCGAATACCTGGTAGACCTTCACTTCGCGCCACGCGTTCGTGACACCCGGTATCGTCGCGACTTCGCGCGGGCTTTCCGGAGTCGTCACATCGACCACGGCAGTGCCGTTGCGCAGTCCGACGATCACGTACTCGCGGTTGTCGTCGCGGTCGACGAAACCCCACAGGTTCGCGACGCTGAGCGGTTGCGTCGAGAACGACGTGAGCGGGATCTGGGCGAGGAAGTCGATATTCCAGCAGGGAAACGTGCCCGCGAGGCCACCGCTGCAGGGAGTCGCGGCCTGCGCCTGCACTTTTTCGCGCGGGATCGGCACGCCCGCTTCATCGACCGGCGTGAATCCGAAGGCGATCAGCGTCTGGACGAAGCGCGGGTCCGCGCCGCGCACGTACGCGCGATGCGCGACCGGGTCGTCGGTCGCGAAGTCGTCGGCGGCGCTGTAGCCGGCTCGCAGCCCCTGCTTGCCGAAGAGCAGTTCCTCGAGGTTGAAGCCCGAGAGGTCGTAGGTGCCGGCGCCCACCTTGATCGCATCGCCGGGGCGCAGCTGCGAGAACGCGTATTCGAGCGTTCGGCAAGGCGCATCCCGATGGTCGCAGTCGTCGCTGTCGACGCCCTCCGGGGCGACGTAGCGCGTGCCGGCGACATCGTCGTGGGCGGTTGCAACGCCGGCGGCAAGAGCGGTGGCGACGGTGGCGGCGAGGGCCGGAAACTGGTCCAGAAACCGTCTGGCGCGTCCTTGCGGGGTCTGCATGGACGGAGTTTACGCCTGTTCCCTGAACGGCTATCATCCGCGCCCTTCTGACGCTTGAAGGGTGCTTAGCTCAGCGGTAGAGCGTCGCCCTTACAAGGCGAGGGTCGGGGGTTCGATCCCCTCAGCACCCACCATGTGGAGCGGTAGTTCAGTTGGTTAGAATACCGGCCTGTCACGCCGGGGGTCGCGGGTTCGAGTCCCGTCCGCTCCGCCACCTGGTCATTGTGAACCGGCGCACACGCCGCCGCGTTCCCGGTGCCGCAACTTCGTGTAAGGTGCGAGCCGATGCATCGGTTCAGGGTTGTCACCCCGCTCATCTGGATTCTGTGCGTTGCGTTCCTCGCGGCGCGCGCGGGCGGTGCGCACCTGCATCTGTGCCTCGATGGCCTCGAGGCGCCCGTCACGGTCCATGTCGAGGGGCACACCGGCCAGCACGAGGCGGAAGAGGTGGGCACGTCGCACAACGATGTCGATGTGCCGATCGTCGCCGAGGCGCTCGCCAAGTCGTCGAAGGCGCTGGCGGATCCCGAAGGCCTGGCGCTGCTCGCGCTGTCCCTGTTTTTCCCGCTCGCGCGGTATCCCTCGCGCGTCCGGCCTGCGCGCGCACGCGCGTGCGTCCCGTTCTCTCCGCCCCGTCATTTCCTGCCTCCTGCGCACGCGCCCCCGCGCTGATACCTCCATTGCTCCTGCCTTGAGTTGACGCCGGCGGCGCCTCGCGCACCGGCCCTGGAGGTTTCATGAATCCGCTCGTCGCACGCGCGCTCGTCGCGTGTGCAGGTATCTGGCTGACCGGCGCCGGCCATGCCCTCACGCTCGACCGTGCCGTCGAACTGGCGCTGCAACGCAATCCCGAGCTCGCGGCGAGCGCCTGGGACCTCGTTGCCGGACAGGCGCGTGTGGCGCAGGCGAACCTGCGCCCCAACCCCGGACTCGCCATCGATCTCGAGAACTTCGCCGGCCGAGGTGCGCTGCAGGGCACGGACGCGCTCGAAGCGACGCTCAGCCTGAGCCAGGTGATCGAACTCGGCGACAAGCGCGGCCGGCGCGTGACGGCCGCGCGCGCCGCATTCGATCTCGCGAGTGTGGAGCGCGAGGCCCGCCAGCTCGACGTGCTGGCACAGGTCACGACGCGCTTCATCGACGTCGTGGCGATGCAGGAGCGCGTGCGCCTTGCGGGCCACTCGCGCGACCTCGCGGCGCGCACGCTCGAAGCCATTGCGGCGCGCGTTGCCGCGGGCCGCACGCCGGAGGCCGAACGCAGCCGGGCGCAGATCGCGCTGCTGCGCGCGGAGATCGACGAGCGGCAGTCGCAAAGCGCACTGCGCGGCGCGCGCCACGCGCTCGCGAGCCTGTGGGGCGATGCCGAACCGGGGTTCGGAATTGCTCAGGCGGATCTCTACGCGCTGCCACAAGTCGCGCCGTTCGCGGAACTCGCGGCGCGCGTCGCACGCAATCCGGACATCACGCGCTTTGCGACGGAGGCGCGCCTGCGCGACGCGGAGCTCGCGCTCGCGCGAGCCGGGTCGCGGCCGGACCTCTCGCTCGGGCTCGGCGTGAGACGGTTCGGAGAGACGAGCGACACGGCACTGGTAGCGGGGTTCTCGCTGGCGCTGCCGGTCTTCGATCGCAACCAGGGCGCGATTCGCGAGGCAGAGGCCCGGCGGGCGCAATCCGCGGCCGCCGGGGAGGCCGCCCTGATTCGTTTGCGCGCCACGCTGTTCGGGCTCCATGAGCAGATGTCGGCCGCCCGCGATCGCGGCGATGCGCTGCGCGATCACGCCGTGCCGCAGGCACGCATCGCCCTCGAGCAGACCCGATACGGCTATGACCGCGGCCGCTTCTCGTTTCTCGAGCTCGTGACGGCGCAGCAGGATCTGCTCGATCTCGAAGCCGCCGCGATCGACGCCGCCACCGACTACCACCACCTGCTCGCCGAGCTGGAACGCATCACGAGCGAGCCGCTGACTGCCCGCGTTTCCGAGGCACCTGTGCCATGAAGCATCTCATTGCTGCCCTGATGGGTATTGCCATCTTCTCCGGTGGCTGCTCGGATTCCTCACCCACACCGCCTGCCGAATCGCAGGAACATGGGGCCGTCGACGACCACCGCGAGGGGCGCGTCACGATACCTGCGGAGACCGCGAAGGAAGCGGGTGTCGTCGTCGAAGCGGCGGGCCCCCGCACGATCGAGGATCTGCTGCCGCTCTACGGCGTGATCGCGCCGGATCCGGAAGCGGTCCGCGCCGTATCGGCGCGCTTCCCCGGATCGATCCGCACGATCGCCCGATCGCCCGGTGAGACGGTGAAGCGCGGTGACGTGCTCGCGACGGTCGAATCGAACGAGAGCCTGCAGACCTATGCCGTCACCGCACCAATCGCGGGTGTCGTGACCGCGCGCCACGCCAATCCGGGCGAGATGGCGGGCGATGGCCCGCTGTTCGTGATCGCGGACCTGTCGCGGGTCGTGGCCGATCTCGCCGTGTTTCCGCGTGACATCGCCCGCGTGCGACCGGGCCAGCGTGCGCGCGTGCGATCGGTCGATGGCGGCGTCGCACACGAGGGTCGCGTGATCTTCGTGAGTCCCGCAGGCGCGGGTGCGAACCAGGCGCTCACGGTGCGCGTGCAGCTCGACAACGCCGGCCGGCACTGGACACCGGGCGTGTACGTGAACGCGGATCTGCTCGTGGGCGGCACGACGGTACCGGTCGCGGTGCGCACCGATGCCGTTCAGCGCGTTCGCGGCGTGCAGGTCGTGTTCCGCAACGACGGCGACACCTACGAGGTGCAGCCGGTCGAACTCGGCCGCAGCGACGGCGAATGGGTCGAGGTTACGGCCGGCCTCGCGGCGGGCGCGGCCCATGTCGCGCGCAACAGCTTCCTGATCAAGGCCGACATCGAAAAATCGGCAGCGTCACATGAGCACTGAGGCAGTCGACGGACTCATCCGCTTCGCGGTGGCGCGCCGCTGGATCATCCTGTTCCTGGTGCTGCTCGCCGCGGCGGTCGGCGTGTGGAGCTACCAGCGCCTGCCGATCGATGCCGTGCCGGACATCACCAATGTCCAGGTGCAGATCAACACCGAGGCACCCGGCTACTCGCCGCTCGAGGCCGAACAGCGCATCACGTTTGCCATCGAGACGGCGATGGCCGGGTTGCCCGATCTCGATTACACGCGCTCCCTGTCGCGCTACGGCTTGTCGCAGGTCACGGTCGTGTTCAAGGACGGGACCGACATCCACTTCGCACGCAATCTCGTTGCACAGCGCTTGCAGGAAGCACGGAGCCGGCTGCCGGCAGGGATCGAACCGGGCATGGGCCCGATTGCGACCGGCCTCGGGGAGATATTCATGTACGTCGTGACGGCCGAGCCGGGGGCCCTCCAGCCCGACGGCCGCCCGTATGACGCGACGGCGCTGCGCACCGTCCAGGACTGGATCGTGCGGCCGCAGCTGCGACAGGTGGCAGGCGTCAGCGAGGTCAACAGCATCGGTGGCTACACCCGCCAGTACCACGTGACACCCGATCCGGGAAAACTGCTCGCGTACGGGCTCACGCTGCAGGATCTCGCCGCCGCGCTCGAACGCAACAATGCGAACGTCGGCGCGGGCTACATCGAGCGTGCCGGCGAGCAGTACCTGATCCGGGTTCCGGGGCAATTGCGCGACATACCGGACATCTCGCGCGTGGTCGTCGCGCGGCGCGCCGGTCTGGCGGTGCGTGTCGGCGACGTCGCCGACGTGGTGCTCGGCAAGGAATTGCGCACGGGGGCTGCGACGCAGGACGGCGACGAAGTCGTCCTCGGTACCGTGTTCATGCTCACCGGCGAGAACAGCCGCACGGTCAGCCGGCGCGTCGCGGGCAGGCTCGCCGACATCCGCAGAACGCTCCCGGCGGGTGTCAGCGCGCAAGCGGTCTACGACCGGACCCACCTCGTCGACCGCACGATCGCGACCGTGCAGAAAAACCTGTTCGAGGGCGCGCTCCTCGTGATCGTCGTGCTGTTCGCGATGCTCGGCAACCTGCGCGCGGCGCTCGTCACCGCACTCGTCATCCCGCTGTCGATGCTGCTGCTCATCACCGGCATGGTCGAGCAGAAGGTGAGCGCCAACCTGATGTCGCTCGGCGCGCTCGATTTCGGCCTCATCGTGGATGGTGCCGTCATCATCGTCGAGAGCTGCCTCTCGCGCCTCGCGGAGCGCCAGCATCGCCTCGGGCGGGCGCTCGACACAGAGGAACGGCTGCACACCGTCTACATGGCGACCCGCGAGGTGTTCACGCCGAGCCTGGTCTCGGTGCTCGTCGTCGTGCTCGTCAACCTGCCGATCTTCGCGTTGACCGGCGTCGAAGGAAAGATGTTCCACCCGATGGCCTTCGCGGTCGTGACCGCATTGCTCGGCGCGCTCGTGCTGTCGCTCACGTTCGTGCCGGCCGCGCTGGCGCTTGCGCTGCGGGGTCGCGTTTCGGAACGGGAGAACCCGATCGTCGCGTTCCTGCGGCGGGGTTATGAACCCGTGCTGGGCGCTGTCCTGTGCGCGCCGTGGGTCGTGGTGGCAGTGTCCTCGGTGCTCGTGATCGGCTGTGCGCTGCTCGCGACGCGCCTGGGCACCGAGTTCATCCCGAGCCTCGATGAAGGCGACATCGCGCTGCACGCGCTGCGCATTCCGGGCACCGGACTCGAGCAGGCGGTCGGCATGCAGTCGCAGCTCGAACGGCACCTGAAGGCGCGCCCGGAAGTCGCGCGCGTGTTCTCGAAGATCGGCACGGCGGAGGTCGCGACCGATCCGATGCCGCCATCGGTCGCCGACACGTTCGTCATGCTGAAGCCGCAGGAAGAATGGCCGGGCCCGTCGAAGACGAAGGCCGCGCTCGTGGCCGAGCTCCAGGCGGTCGCGGCGGGCGTGCCGGGCAGCAATTACGAGTTCACGCAGCCGATCGAGATGCGCTTCAACGAGCTGATCTCGGGCGTGCGATCGGACCTCGCGGTCAAGATCCATGGCGAGGATCTCGAGACGCTCGCGGCGCTCGGTGAGCAGGTGGCCGCGCTGCTCGAGCGCGTGCCGGGTGCGGCCGACATCCACGTCGAACAGGTCGCCGGGTTGCCGATGCTGTCGATCCACCCGAAACGTGAAGCGCTTTACCGGTACGGCCTCAATGTGGCGGATATCCAGGAGGTCGTGGGTATCGCGCTCGGCGGGCAGACGGTGGGGCAGATTTTCGAGGGCGATCGCCGCTTCGATCTCGTGGTCCGCCTCCCGGAGCACCTGCGCCGCGACATCGCTGCGCTCGAGCGCCTGCCGGTGCCGCTGCCGCAAGGGGGCGGCCATGTACCGCTCGCGGAAGTGGCGAGCTTCGACATCGCGCCGGGTCCCAACCAGGTCAGCCGAGAGAATGGCAAGCGACGCATCGTCGTCACCGCGAATGCGCGCGGCCGCGACCTCGGGTCTCTCGTGCAGGACGCGAAGACGCTGATCGATGCGCAGGTTGCGCTGCCGGCGGGCTACTGGCCCGAGTACGGCGGCACGTTCGAGCAGCTGGAATCGGCGAGCGCCCGGCTGCGCCTGCTGACCCCCGTCACGCTGCTGCTGATCTTCGGCCTGCTGTTCATGACCTTCGGTTCCGCGCGCGACGCGGCGCTCGTGTTCAGCGGCGTGCCGCTCGCGCTGACGGGTGGGGTCATTGCGCTGTGGCTTCGCGGCATTCCGCTGTCGATCTCCGCGGGCGTCGGCTTCATCACGCTCTCGGGCGTCGCGGTGCTCACGGGTGTCGTGATGGTCTCCGCGATCCGCGACCGGTTGCAGCAGGGTGCTGCCATCGAAGACGCGATCCGGCAGGGCGCCCTGCTGCGGCTGCGCCCGATCCTGATGGTCGCGCTCGTGGCGGCGCTCGGCTTTCTGCCGATGGCGCTGAACACCGGGACGGGTGCCGAGGTCCAGCGCCCGCTCGCCACGGTCGTCATCGGGGGCATCCTCTCGTCGACGGTGCTCACCCTGCTCGTGCTGCCGGGGCTCTGCCGCATGACAGCGCGGGCGCACCCCAGTAGACTACGCGACCCGCAAAATTCCGCGTCTCCGGGTTGACAGATGCTTCAGAAGATCCGCGATCACCTGCACGGTGCCATCGGTTACACGATCCTCGGCGCGATCGCGCTCGTATTCGTGGCGTGGGGCGCCTACGGCATCGTCGACGTCGGCATCGGCCGCAGCGCGTTTGCCGCCAAGGTCAACGGCGAGAAGATCCCGCTCGAGACGGCCCGCCAGGCCTGGCTCGACCAGCAGGCGCAGGTCGCACGGGCCTTCGGTGGCGAGATCCCCGCGGAGCGCCGCGCGGAACTGCAGCAGAGCGTCCTCGAGGGCCTGATCGCACGCACGATGATCGACGCCCGGGTGCACGATCTCGGCTACCGCGTGACCGATGCGCAGATCAGGGAGGCGATCGAGCACGAGCCGGCGTTCCAGGTCGACGGCAAGTATTCCGCGACGATCGCCAAGGCCCGCCTCGCGCAGGTCGGCCTCAGCGTCCAGGCTTTCGAGGCGGACCTGCGCACCTCGCTCGCGCGCCAGCAGTTGCAGCGCGCGATCGGCGTGTCGGAGTTCGTGACGAAAAAGGAACTCGATCGCATCGTTGGTCTCGAGGACGAGCAGCGCGAAGTGACCTGGGCGTTGCTGACGGCCGCGGATTTCGCCCCGGCCCGGATCGACGAAGCCGCCGTGCGCGCGTACTACGACGCAAATACGCAGCAGTACATGACCACCGAGTCGGTGCGGCTCGCGTGGGGCGAGCTGAGGCTCGACCAGGCTGCCGCGCAGATCACGGTCGTCGACGAGGACCTGCGCAAGCTCTACGCGGAGCACAAGGATCGCTACGTCGAGCCCGAGCGCCGGCGCGCGCGCCACATCCTCGTCGCGGACGAAAAGACCGCGGACGACGTGCTCGCGAAGCTGAAGGCGGGCGGCGATTTCGCGGCGCTCGCGAAGCAGTATTCGAAGGATGCCGTGTCGGCCGCAAACGGCGGCGACCTCGGCTTCGCGACGCGCGCAACATTCGTCGCGCCGTTTGCCGACGCGGTTTTCGGCATGAAAGTCGGCGAGCTTCGCGGGCCGGTGAAGACGCAGTACGGCTATCACGTGATCCAGCTCGAGGCGATCGAGCCCGGCAAGACGAAGACCTTCGAGGAAGCGCGCCCCGACCTCGAGGCCCAGTATCGGCGCGAGCAGGCGGCGGATCGCTTCGGTGACGCCGAGGAGCAGTTGCAGACCCGTCTCGAACTCCCGGGCGCGACGATCGAGTCGCTCGCGAAGGAATTCGGTCTCGCGACCGGCGTGGTCGACAATTTTGAACGCGGTGCCGGCGGTGGCGTGCTCGGCGGCAGTCCCGCGCTGCAGGACGTCGTGTTCAGCGATGCGGTATTGAACCAGGGCCGCGTCGGCGGTCCGGTGGCGCTCGGCGAAGATCGCGTCGTCGTCGTGAAGGTGCTCGAGCACCGCAAGCCGGTGGCGCGCCCGCTCGCCGACGTGCGCGATCAGGTCGTCGCGACGCTGAAGCATCAGCAGGGCCTCGATGCAGCGCGCGCCGCGGCACAGGCCGCGCTCGGAAGATTGCAGGCGGGTGACGCATTCGCGGTCGCGCTCGCGGGCCGCAGGATCGAAGGACCGCGCTACATCGGGCGCACCGACCCGTCGGCGCCGGCGGCCGTCCGCACCCGGGTTTTCGCGACACCGCGGCCGCAGGGAAAGCCGATCTACGAAGTCGTGCCGACCGACGACGGTGCGGCGGTGGTCGCAGTGCTCGAGTCGCGGGCCGACCCGGCACCGCTCAGCGCCGAGGCGCGGCAGGAGCGTGTGCAGAACGTCGTCAGCCGGCTCGGCACGGCCGACATCGCGGCCTATGTCGCCGAGGCGCGGCGCAAGGCCAAAGTGACAGTGAACCCCTCCGCGTTCGAGTAGCGCGCCGCACGGCGCGCGTCCGGCCGCGGCGCCGGGCCTAGTCGCCGTCGAGCGAAAAGTTCATGCCGACACTGCTGTAGCCGTTGTCGACGTAGAGGATCTCGCCCGTGATGCCGGCGGCGAGGTCCGAGCAGAGGAAGGCGGCGGCATTGCCCACATCCTCCGGCGTGACATTGCGGCGCATCGGTGCGACATCGGCCACACGGCCGAGCATCTTGCGAAGGCCCGCAATGCCTGCCGCGGCGAGCGTCTTGATGGGACCCGCCGAAATGCCGTTCACGCGGATGCCCTTCGGGCCGAGGTCCGCGGCGAGGAAACGCACATTGGCCTCGAGGCTCGCCTTGGCGAGGCCCATCACGTTGTAGCCCGGGATCGAGCGCACGGCACCGAGGTAGCTGAGCGTCACGACCGCGCCGTGGCGACCCGCCATCAGCGGTGCGGCGCCCCGCGTCAGGGCGGTGAGACTGTAGCTCGAGACGTCGTGAGCGATGCGGAACGCTTCACGGGTCGTCACGTCGACGAACTGTCCGGCGAGCGCCTCGCGCGGCGCAAACGCCACCGCGTGCACCAGCACGTCGAGGCTGCCCCACTCGCGGCCGAGCAGCGCGAAGGCGGCGTCGATCTCGCTGTCGACCGTGACGTCGAGCGGCAGCGTGAGTGCGCCGAGCTCGGCGGCGAGCGGCAGCACACGCTCCTTCAGCTTGTCGTTCGCGTAAGACATCGCGAGTTGCGCGCCCTCGCGATGCATCGCCTGTGCAATGCCCCATGCGATGGAGCGGTCGGTCGCGACGCCCACGATGAGCGCGCGCTTGCCGGTCATGAAGCCCATGCGTTTACCCGCGTTTCTTGACGGTGAGTTTCTGTCCCGGCTTGATCGCTTCCTGCGCGGAAATCCCGTTCCACGCGACGATCTGCGAGACCGTGATGCCGAAGCGGCGCGCGATCGCCCACAGCGTATCGCCCGAGCGGACCGTGTAGCTGCCGCCGGCACTGCCGCTCGCGCTGCCGCGGCTGTTGTGACTGCTGCTTGCGGACGACGCCGCCGATTTGCTGACCACGAGGCGCTGGCCGGCGCGGATCGTGTCGTTCACGCCCATGTGGTTCAGCGCGGCGAGCGTGCGCACATCGATGCGGTTGCGCCGCGCGATCGCCGACAGCGTGTCGCCGCGACGCACGACGTGCACACCGCCGCGCGCCGGCCCGCCGCGCACACCCCGGTCGACGCGCAGTGCGGCGAGCTGCACCTTCGCCGGCAACTCGGTGACGCCCGACGGTACGCGCAGGTCGTCGCCGACGGCGAGGCGGTCGTTCGCGCGCAGGTCGTTCAGCTCGCGGATCACGTGGGTCTGCGTGTGGTATTCGCGGGCGATCTCCGCCACGGTATCCCCGGCGCGCACGCGATGGTGGATGACGCGCATGCGCTCGTCGGGAGTCAGCTGTTGCACGCTCTCGCGAAAGAGATCGGCCGTGTCGGCCGGCACCAGCAGGCGGTGCGGGCCGGACGGATCGGTGGCCCAGCGGTGAAACGCGGGATTCAGCGTATAGAGCTCGTCATACGAAATGCCCGCGAGGTCGGCGGCGAGCTTCATGTCGATCTGGCCGAGTGTGTCGACACTCACGAAGTACGGCTCGTTCGGCACGGAGCTGAACTCGATGCCGTAGTCTTCGGGCGAGAGGAACAGGCGTGCCATCGCCAGCAGCTTCGGCACATAGGCGCGCGTTTCCTTCGGCAGGCGCGACCGGATCGAGAAGAAATCGGTGTCGTGGCCGGCGGCCGCACTGGCGCGCATGGCGCGCGCGACATTGGCTTCGCCGCAGTTGTAGGCCGCGACCGCGAGCAGCCAGTCGTCGAACTCGTCGTGCAGGAACTGCAGGTAATCGAGCGCCGCGCGGGTCGATTCGATGACGTCGCGGCGACCGTCGTACCACCAGTCCTGCTTGAGGCCGAAGCGCGAGCCGGTCGGCGGAATGAACTGCCAGAGGCCCGAAGCGCGCGCGCGCGAATAGGCGTAGGGCTCGAAGGCACTCTCCACCACCGGCAGGAGTGCGAGTTCGAGCGGCATCTGCCGCGCTTCGATTTCACCGACGATGTGATAGAGGTACGGCCCCGCACGGCCGAAGACGCGGTCGAGGTATTCGGGGTTGTTCGCGTACCAGCGGAACTCGCGGTCGATGGCCTCCGACTCCACGTCGGGGAGCTGGTAGCCGGCCCTGATGCGGTCGAAGAGGTCGGCATACTTTTCCGGCGTGATGCCCGCGACGGTGACCGGCACTTCGGGCGGCGGCGCGACGAGCGGTGGAGCGGGAGTCTCGAGGACAGCGGGCGAGGTCGGGGCGGGGGTCGGGGCAGGCGGCGCTGGCTCGCGCATCGTGGCGCAAGCGCTGAGTGCCAGGGCGGCCAGCAGGCCCAGTATCCGTTTCAAAGATCATCCCCCGTCGGCGAGGTGGCTGCAGCGTTAAGCTACCCCCTTGAAACGGCGTATTTAACCTGTAAGTTCACATATTGGCTAGCATTTTTGTGTCCCGGTTCACGTAACCCATGTCGATCGCCCCGCCGTCCGTACTGCTCGAGGCCGAAACGGCGCTCCTCGTGGAGATGCTCGACGATGTTTTCGGCTGGGAACTGCTGCAGGTCGGGCTCTGGGGGCCGCCGCGCGGCCTGCTCGGCGGGTCGCGCACGCGACAGTGCACCGTGATCGCCGAGCGCGCGCTCGGGGGCGTCGACCTGGTGACGCGTCTCCCGCAGTTGCCGATCGCGGGCGGTACGGTCGATGCCGTGCTCCTGCCGCACACGCTGGAGAACCTGTCGGACGCGCAGGCGATGATCCGTGAAGCCGACCGTGTGCTGGCCGGTGACGGCAAGCTGATCATCGCCGGGCTGCGGCCCTTGAGCGTGTGGGGCCTGCGTGCGCGCCTGTCGCGCGGGACATTTCCGGTCGCGCCCAAGCGCCTGCTCGCCGAGCGACGCATCTGCGACTGGCTCGGGCTGCTCGGGTACGAGATGATCGCGACCCGTCACTGCCTGCACGGCGCGTATATCCTGAAAGCCCGCAAGCGCCTCTACACGATGACTCCCATCCGCATCCGACCGCGTGAACGCGCCGCCGTCCTCGGCAGCCTCGTCAAGCCGACGTCGCGCACGCGTTCATGACGGCGGTCACGATCTATACCGACGGTGCCTGTCGTGGCAACCCCGGCCCGGGGGGCTGGGGCGTGCTGCTGCTGGCCGGCGCGCACCGGCGCGAGCTGTCGGGCGCCGAGCCTGCGACGACCAACAACCGCATGGAACTCACGGCCGTGATCCGCGCGCTCGAGGCCCTGAAGCGCCCGGTGGCCGCGCGGCTCTACACCGATTCGGAATATGTGAGGCGTGGCATCGGCGAATGGCTGCCGGCATGGAAGGCGCGCGGCTGGAAAACCGCGGCGAAAAAGCCCGTGAAGAACCAGGACCTGTGGGAAGCGCTCGACGCGGCTGCGAGTCGCCATCGCGTGGAATGGCACTGGGTCAAGGCCCACTCGGGCATCGAGGGGAACGAACGCGTCGATGCGCTCGCGAACGAGGCGATCGATGCCATGCTCGCGCGCGGCTTGCAGTAGAATCGCGCGCGATGCGCCAGATCGTCCTCGACACCGAAACCACCGGCCTCGAAGTCGAGCGCGGCCACCGCATCATCGAAATCGGCGCGGTCGAGCTCGTGAACCGGCGTGCGACGGGCCGCACGTTCCATCGCTACCTCAATCCCGAACGCGACATCGACGAGGGCGCCCGGGCGGTTCATGGCATCTCGAGCGCCGATCTCGCGAGCGCGCCGCGCTTCGCGGACATTGCCGCCGAAATGCTCGCATTCCTCGCGGGCGCCGAGCTCGTGATCCACAACGCGCCCTTCGACATCGGCTTCCTCGACGCCGAACTCGCGCGGCTGCCCGAGGCCGCGGGCCTCGCGCGCCGGATCTCGGCCCTGTGCACGGTCCTCGACACGCTCGCGCTCGCCCGCGAAATGCACCCGGGCCAGCGCAACAATCTCGACGCGCTCTGCAAGCGCCACGGCATCGACAACTCGCACCGCGACCTGCACGGCGCGCTGCTCGATGCGCGCATTCTCGCCGACGTCTACCTCGCGATGACCGGTGGGCAAAGCACGCTGGCGCTCGACGCCTCGCATGGCACAGCCGCCGCCGATTCCCGCAGCGGCGGTGTCCACGCGCTCGTCCGTCCCGCCGCCGGCCTCGTGGTCCGGGGGGCGTCCGCGGAGGAACTCGCCGAGCACGACCGGCTGCTCGACCTCATCGACAAGGCGAGCGGCGGGCGCTGTGTCTTCCGGCAATGCGACCTGGATCGCGTTCGGCCGGCCGTGAACCACCAATAATTGACCGTTATGGACTTCAGCATGCGCAAATGTCGGATCGGCGTGGTCGGCCTCGGCTATGTCGGATTGCCGCTCGCCGTCGAATTCGGCAAGCACTACGAGACGGTCGGCTTCGACATCAAGCCGGAGCGGATCGCGGAACTCTCGAAGGGCCGCGACAGTACCCTCGAGGTCTCGCGCGCGGAACTCAAGGCGTCGAAGCGCCTGTCGTTCACATCCGACCTCGCGCAACTGCGCAGGTGCCGCGTCTACATCGTCACGGTGCCGACGCCGATCGACAACTACAAGCGCCCCGATCTCACGCCGCTCGTCAAGGCGAGCGAAACGCTCGGCAAGGTGCTGAAGAAGGGCGACATCGTGATCTACGAGTCGACCGTCTATCCCGGCTGCACCGAAGAGGAATGCGTGCCGGTCCTCGAGCGCGTCTCGGGGCTCACGTTCAACAAGGATTTCTTCGCGGGCTACAGCCCCGAGCGCATCAACCCGGGCGACAAGCAGCACCGGGTGACGACGATCAGGAAGGTGACCTCCGGCTCGACGCCGGAAGTGGCCGAATTCGTCGACAAGCTCTACGGCTCGATCATCACGGCCGGCACGCACAAGGCCTCGAGCATCAAGGTGGCCGAAGCCGCGAAAGTGATCGAGAACACGCAGCGCGACGTCAACATCGCGCTCATCAACGAACTGGCGCTGATCTTCAACCGCCTCGGCATCGACACCGAGGAGGTGCTGCTCGCGTCCGGCACCAAGTGGAACTTCCTGCCGTTTCGCCCGGGGCTCGTCGGCGGGCATTGCATCGGCGTCGATCCGTACTACCTGACCCACAAGGCGCAGGAGATCGGCTACCACCCCGAGATGATCCTCGCGGGGCGACGGCTCAACGACAACATGGCGCTCTATGTCGCGGGCGAAGTCGCGCGGCTGATGACCCAGCGCCGCATCCACGTGAAGGGCTCGCGTGTGCTCGTGCTCGGGCTCACGTTCAAGGAGAACTGCCCCGACATCAGGAATTCCAAGGTGGTCGACGTCGTGCGCGAGCTCGAGAAGTACGGCGCGAAGGTCGACGTGCACGACCCGTGGGTCGATGCGCGCGAGGCGCGGCACGAATACGGCATCCGTCCGGTGAAGGCGCCGAAGGCGCGCAGCTACGATGCGGTCGTGCTGGCCGTAGGCCATCAGCAGTTCAAGGACCTGGGCGCCTCGGCAGTTCGCCGGTTCGGCCGCAGGAATGCGGTCGTCTACGACATCAAGTACGTCTTCAGCGCCGACCAGGTCGACGGGCGGCTGTAGGCGGCATGAAGATCCTCGTCACCGGCGCCGCGGGGTTCATCGGGTCGCACACGGCGCAGCGCCTGCTGGCGCGCGGCGACGAGGTCGTCGGGCTCGACAACCTGAACGACTACTACGACGTGAACCTCAAGCGCGCGCGCCTCGCGCGCCTCGAGCCCGAGCCGGGCTTCCGGTTCGTCAAGCTCGACCTTGCCGACAACGGCGGCATGGCGAACCTCTTCAAGCGCGAGAAATTCCAGCGGGTCGTCCACCTCGCCGCGCAGGCCGGCGTGCGCTACTCGCTCGAGAATCCGCATGCTTACGTCACGAGCAACGTGACCGGCACGCTGAACGTGCTCGAGGGTTGCCGTCATCATGGCGTCGAGCATCTCGTGTTCGCATCGACGAGTTCGGTGTACGGCGCGCACACGAACATGCCGTTCAGCGTGCACGGCGACGTCGGCCACCCGCTGTCGATGTACGCCTCGACCAAGCGGGCGAACGAGCTGATGGCGCACAACTATGCGTGGCTCTTCCGGCTGCCGGTCACGGGGCTGCGCTTCTTCACGGTCTACGGCCCCTGGGGCCGGCCCGACATGGCGCTGTTTCTCTTCGCGAAGAACATCCTCGCGGGCAAGCCGATCGACGTCTTCAACCATGGCCACCACAAGCGCGACTTCACGTATGTCGACGACATCGTCGAGGGCGTGGTGCGCGCGACGGATCGCATCGCGCAGCCGAACCCGCAGTGGGACAGCGCGAACCCCGATCCGGCGACGAGCAGCGCGCCGTTCCGCCTCTACAATATCGGCAACAACCGGCCGGTCGAGCTCTTGCGCTACATCCAGGTGATCGAGGACTGCCTCGGCCGGAAGGCCGCGATGAACCTGCTGCCGTTGCAGCCGGGCGACGTACCGGATACCGAGGCGGACGTGCAGGAGCTGATCGACGAGGTCGGCTACAAGCCCGACACGCCGATCGAGGTGGGCGTGCGCCGGTTCATCGATTGGTACCTCGAATACTACCGGGGTGGGGCGCCGGGCGAATCGCGGGTGACCAATCTCGGCTAAACTCGCGGGATGAAAGTCCCGCTGCTCGACCTCAAACCCCAGTATCGCGCGCTGAAGGCCGGCATCGACGCCGCCATCGAAGCGGTCAGCGAGTCCCAGCATTTCATCCTCGGCCCCGCCGTGCGCCAGCTCGAGGCGGACGTGGCGGCGTATACCGGCACGCAGTTCGGCGTCGGCGTGTCCTCGGGCACCGATGCGCTGCTCGTTGCGCTCATGGTGCTCGACATCGGGCCGGGCGACGAGGTGATCACCTCGCCTTACACCTTCTTCGCGACGGCGGGCACGATCGCGCGCGCCGGCGCGCGGCCCGTGTACTGCGACATCGATCCAGCGACCTTCAACCTGTCGCCGGCCGCCGTCGAGCGCTTCATTGCGCGCGACTGCGAGGTCCAGGGCGGCCGGCTCGTCAACAGGCGGACAAAGGGCACCATCAAGGCCCTGATGCCCGTGCATCTCTACGGCCAGGTGGCCGACATGGATCCGCTGGTGGCGATTGCGCGAAAGCACAAGCTGCGCGTGATCGAGGATGCCGCGCAGGCGATCGGCGCTGCGGACGCTCAGGGCCGGCGCGCCTGCGCCTTCGGTGACATCGGCTGCCTGTCGTTCTTTCCAACCAAGAACCTCGGCGCATTCGGCGATGCCGGGATGTGCGTGACGAACGATGCCGCGCTCGCGGAGCGCCTGCGGATCTTTCGCGTACACGGCGGCGAGCCCAAGTATTACCACGCGTTCATCGGCGGCAATTTCCGCCTCGACGAGCTGCAGGCCGCCGTGCTCAACGTGAAGCTGCCGCACCTCGATGCCTGGACCGCGGGGCGGCAGCGGAATGCGGCGTACTATGACGCGGCCTTTGCGAAGGCCGCGCTCGGCGCGCAGGTCGCGCCTCCGGTGGCGATGGCAGGCGCGCGCCACATCTACAACCAGTACGTGATTCGCGTTGCGCGTCGCGACGCGCTGCGCGCGCATCTCGCGTCGCGCGACATCGGCACCGAGATCTACTACCCGGTGCCGCTGCACCTGCAGAAGTGCTTTGCGTACCTCGGCCACGCGGCGGGAGATTTCCCGGAGTCGGAGCGTGCGGCTGCCGAAACGCTCGCGCTGCCGATCTTCCCCGAGCTCGAGACGGCGCAACTGCAGCACGTCGTCGACAGCATCGCGGGGTTCTACGCGTGAGCGGCAGGGTATGAGCAACCCGCAGCCGCCACGCATTGCCGGGCCCGAAACGCGGCCGTGGCAGCGGCTGCGGGAACTCGCGACGACGGTCGGCGCGCAGCACTTGCGGGATCTCTTCGCGAGCGATGCGGAGCGGTTCGAGCACTGTTCGGCGCGTGCCTGCAACCTGCTGCTCGACTACTCGCGCCAGCGCATCGACGCCGAAGTGTTCGCCGCGTTCGCGGCGCTCGCGGACGCGGTCGACCTGCGCAGCGCCATCGCCGCGATGCGCCGCGGGGATGCGATCAACACGACGGAGAAGCGGGCAGTCCTGCACGTCGCGCTGCGCCAGCGTGCTGGACAGCAGCTCGGGGGCGCCGAGGTGGAACGCCTCGTGCTCGCCGAACGCACGCGCATGCTCGATTTTGCGGAGCGGATGCGCCGCAAGTACCGGACCGTCGTCAATATCGGCATCGGCGGCTCGGATCTCGGGCCCGCGATGGCGGTCGGCGCGCTCGCGCGCTACAGCGAAGGCGCCCCGCGGCTGCAATTCGTCTCGAATGTCGACGGGTGCCAGATCACGGACGTCATCGCCTCGTCCGATCCCGTCACGACCTTGTTCATCGTGTCGTCCAAGACCTTCACGACGCAGGAGACGCTCGCGAACGCGCACGCGGCGCGCGAATGGATTGCGGGCGCGCTCGGCGAAGCGGCCGTGCCGGACCATTTCGCAGCGGTGTCGGTGAACACCGCCGCGATGAACGCCTTCGGCGTCCACCCGGATTACCGCTTCGAGATGTGGGACTGGGTCGGCGGCCGCTACTCGATCTGGTCGTCGATCGGGGTGTCGCTCGCAATCGCCATCGGCGCGCAGCATTTTCTCGCGTTCCTCGACGGCGGGCGCGACATCGACGAGCACTTCGCGTCGGCGCCATGGCATGCGAACCTGCCGGCGATCGCGGGCTTCCTCGGCGTGTGGAACGCAAACTTCCTCGGGCTGCCGACCCTCGCGGTATTGCCGTACGACCAGCGTCTCGCGCGTTTTCCCGCCTACCTGCAGCAGCTCGAGATGGAGAGTCTCGGCAAGTCGGTCACGCAGGGCGGTACGGCCGTGCAGTGGGGCACGGGGCCCGTGATCTGGGGCGAGCCCGGCAACAACGCACAGCATTCGTTCTTCCAGCTGCTGCACCAGGGCACGCCGCGCGCCGCGCTCGATTTCCTGCTGCCGGCGCGCAGCTCCTGCGGACGGCAGGGCCAGCACGATCTCGCGATCGCCAACTGCCTCGCGCAGGCGGAGGCCTTCGCGTTCGGCCAGCCGCTCGATGTCGCGGGCTCGGTGTACAAGGTCCACGAGGGCAACCGCCCCGCGTCGATCATCGCGTTCGACGCGCTCGACCCCGCGACGCTCGGTCGCCTGATCGCGCTCTACGAGCACAAGGTATTCACGCAGAGCGTGATCTGGGGCATCAACGCCTTCGACCAGTGGGGCGTCGAACTCGGCAAGAAGATGTGCGCCGGTCTCGTGCCGGCGGTGACGGGGCAGGGGACCGAGGCGTCAGCGGGCGCGGCGCCGCCGCATCTGGGCCCGCTGCTCGAGACTTTGCGCGGGTGGAAGCGTTGACCGGTTTTTCGCGGCCGGTCGCCGGCGACGTCAACAGGCGGACATGTTCGCGCGTTTCGTCCGCCTGTTGACGGGCGGACGGAGCAGGCAGGTAACGTGGCGGCTCGCGCCCACACGGTGCTGATGTTCTGGCACGGCCCTGCGCTGTCGCGCATGGAGCAGCTCGCGATCGCGTCGTTCCTGCACCACGGCCACCCGGTCGACCTGTATGTCTACGATGAGCCGCGCGGCGTGCCGCACGGCGCGTGCATTCGAGATGCCGGCGAGATCCTGCCGCGCGAGGCGCTGTTCATCCATCGGCGTACCGGTTCCGTCGCCGTGTTCGCCGACTGGTTCCGCTATCGGCTCCTTGCCGAGCGCGGCGGCATCTGGTCGGACATGGATGTGGCTTGCCTCAGGCCGATCGACTACCCGCAGGCCGAGATCTTCGGCTGGGAGGACGAGCGCTGCGTGAACAACGCCATCCTCGGGTTGCCCGCTGGGCACGCGCTCGCGCGCTGGCTCGCCGCTTGCTGCGAGAGCCCGAATCGCGTCCTGCCGTACGACAGCTGGCGCCTGCGGCTACGCAAGTGGCGGCGCCGGCACCTCCAGGGCGATCGCCGCGAACGTGTGCGCTGGGGCGAACTCGGGCCCAAGGGCCTGACCGCCGCAGCCCGGCACCTGGGTTATCTGGACCGCGCGCTGCCGCGCACGCACTTCTACCCGGTGCGCAGCGAGGACTGGCGCGTGCTGTTCGAGCCCACGCGCGGTGGCATGCTGCCGTGGCGTGACGAGAGCCGCGCCGTGCACCTGTGGAACAACATGGCCGCGCGGGCCACGCACTTCGACAAGAACGCGCGGTTCGAGAGTTCGCCGTTCGAGATTCTCTGTGCGCGCTACGGAGTCATCAGCGCGGTTTGAAGTCAGCAACCTCAAGAATTCTTTGAAGTCGCCGGGTAGCGTCATCGCCATAATTGATACGCCGCAATTGTTCCACGACACGAAGGCGCTCGACGACGGTCAACGATCGCCAATAGGCACGATCGTCGATCTCTTGCCCCAGAGAGGCCACGGAAAACGCTGTTCGGTCGACGCGGTCCACGTCGCGATGCTCTCAGAATCGAAAGCTGAAATACAGCGCCGCGCTCGCGATGTCATAGAAACTGTCGGGCCGCCCGCCCACCGGGTCGCCGGCGACGAGATCGTCGCGCGCCACCTTCGATGCGTAGCGCAGGTCGAGTGACAGGTCGAGGCGCGGCAGCAGATCGCGCCACTGCGCGCCCGCACCGAGGTACACGCCGTACGCCGGTGTCGCGAGGTCGTAGCGCGCGGCGCCGATGAAGCCGGTGAGCGCAATCGGGCCCGCGAAGCGATAGCGGTAGTCGAGTGCGCGCACGCCGAGGAGCGCGTGGCCGTCAATGTCGTCGTACTCGATTCGCGCGCCGAGATCCTGATGCGCCGTGACGCTGCGGCGTGCACCGATGCCGAAGTGCGGGGCGGCTTCGCGGTCGGTCGTCGTGCGGGGAAGGTTGTCGTCGAGATCGATCCTCACTTCGTTCATGTTGGCGCCAATGTCGACGAACAGCTCGGCGCCGTCGGCGCGTTGTCGTGCGGCCGGCTCGATGGGCGTCACGCCATGCGCGGAACCAGCAGCGCCCGGCGCATAACGCACGAAGGCCGCGACACGCGAGTAGTCCTCGCCGAATACATCGCGGCCGGCATACACCTCGCCGCCCACGGAGAATTCACCGACCGGGCGCGCATAGCTCAACGTGAGGTCGTAACCGCGCGCGTAGTCGACGGCCGAGTACGACGCGTTCTCGATCACGCGGCCGCGCAGCGCGAACTGCCCGCCAAACGCCGGTTGCCAGCCGAGCCGCGCCATCGCGCTGCGCGCACCCACTCCATCGCCGGGCTCACGCTGGTCCGCGCCCCAATGGCCGATCACGCGCCGCTCGTTGACGAGACCGTCCTGGTACACACCGTGGACATACCAGCCGTTCTGCCATTCGGAGGCTTCCAGTGTGAGGTCGAACCGGCGCCACAGCTGCGGGAAGTCGATGCCGAGCGACAGGGACGAATTGCCGAGGAGATAGTTGCGGCCGCGCGAGGTGTCCTCGCCCGCGTACTCGGCGTACACGGAGAAGGGCACGGCGCCGGGAAACACGAAGCGGCTCGTGAACGACGCGGCCTGGTTGCCGAACTGCGGCTCGCCTGCATTGCTGACATTGTCCTGGCCGGACGGATTGAAGAACGCATCGAGCACATCCCCGAGCGAACTGCCGCCGCGGGCGCCACCCCCAAACTGCATGATGCGGTTGAAGCCGAGCGACCAGCCACTTGCGGGCTCGATCGAGAGGCTCATACCCGCGAGCTGCGGATGGCCCGACGTGTAGCCACCCTCGAACAGGATCCGGTCGGACGTCGACATCTCCGCGAGGAACGCCTCGTAGCGCAGACCGAACCGCGTCATAGGCACGTAGTTCGACAACGTCACCGACGGCATCGTCGGCGCCTCGGTCGACAGCAGCATTGCGCTGTCGGCGAACGGCGACAGCCAGTGATCGCGAAAGCCGGCGTCGAGCTGCGCGAAGCTCCAGCCGAGGCTCAGCAACGAGCCTGTGGGCGTCGCCTCGCCGTCGTACGCCACGCCGCCGAGCGCGAGCAGCGCGTGGTCGAATGGCTGCCAGTAGACGCGAGCGGAGGCTTCCCACGCGCTGTCGGTTGCCAGTCCGTGCCGGTTCGGGATGGCACGTTCGGCGCCATCGGTAACCGCGCCGGAGATCGACAGGTCGGTCACGCCGGCGCGCTGCATGTAGCGCCCGAGATAACGCTCCACGCTGCGGCACAGCGCCTCATCCCGCGCGCAGGCGGCGGGCAGGGCATCCCAGACAACCGCGGCGGCGATCGGCCGCGTGAGGTACGGCTGGTCGGCGAGCACCAGCACCTGCTCGATCTGTCGCTCCATTTCCGGGTCGAGATTAAGGGGCAGGTAGGGTGACACGCCGCGCGCCAGCGCGGTGCCACACGACAGGGCCGCGAGGAAACTAAGCAGCCAGGCGCGCAAGGGCTTCCACCGCGGTATCGAGATCGTTGCGAATGGGCCGCTCTGCAATCCGAGCCTCCTGCTGCGCGCGCCGCGCACCGTCGTGGTAGAGCTCCTCCGCCGCGAGCGCGAGGGCGACATCATCGAGCTCGACTCCGGTCGCAATGCCCACGTCCGCGCAATGCCGGATGCGGTTTTCCTGGTCGTGCGCGAGCGGTGCCGCGACACACACACGCCGGAACGAGAGCGCCTGCAGCAGCGTATCGCCGCCGTTGGCCACCACCACGCGTGCGCGCGCCATGAGAGCCGCGAGATCGCGCAGCGGCAGATGCGGCGTGTGGCGCAGTCCCGCCGTGTCGTCCAGCCGGTGCGGCCCGACGAGCAGGGTCGGCTGGCCGCGTCGTGCAAGCCGCAGGGCCGCCGCGGCCATGGTCTGCGGGCCTTCACTGGCCCCGGGATGCGCGCCGCCTCCGCCCGGCACGACGAGTGTGAACCCGTCGGGCTCGAGGCCGTAGCGCTCGGCTACGTGCGCGGATTCCTCGGCGGAAGGGTTCGGGATAATGGCGTCGATGAATCGCACCGTGGGCCGACGTGCGCCCCAGCGCAGCTTGATCCGCTCGGTGGCACTCAACGAGCCCGCCATGAATTCGGGCCATGCGATCCAGTGCTCGTCGAGCAGCGGCAGCCACTTCAGGCGAAAAGCCTTGCGCCGCTGACGCGCCCGCGAGCTGATGTAGACGACGCGTGCGCCGCTCTCGTGGGCCGCGCGCAGCTGCGCCGTGCGCCCGGCGTTGTCGAACACGACGAGGTCCGGACTTCTTTCCCGGATCAGTGCCGAGACTTCGCGCGGGTGGAAGGTCGGCGACGAAGGCAACAATACGCTCGGGAACGGCACCGAGGTGGCATAGGGTGCGTGCCGGTTCAGCACGAAGGAGATGTCGGCGCCGCCGTTCATCGCGCGCAGCGACTGGGCGATGGCGATTGAGCGGGAATATTCACCCGAGCCGGTGGGCGCGGAGACCGGGATGAAAAGGATGCGCATGCAGTGCAAAGCGTACCCTGAAATCTACCCTCGCGTGATGTCAGACTATGACGACATCTTCACGTTCGAATCGGGTAATCTTCGCACCTTTCCGGCGGCTGCCGGTAGAAAACCGCCGTGAGTAATTTCGAGTATGGTCAAAATTAGCCGTGCCCGGCACCTGCTGGCGCTCGCGATGATATTGGCTGTGCCGGGCGTCCACGCGGCGCCCTGGCTCGCGCCGGGCGACCTGACGATGCGCCACGATATCGAGTTGCTCGCAGACGCAGGAGTGATCCGCGGCCCCGTGACCACTTGGCCGATCTCCTGGCCCGACATCGCCCGCGAAGTCAATGGCGCGCAGTTGCCGGATGACGCCAGCCCGGCCCTGTCACAAGCGCTGCGACGCGTGCAGAGCGCGGCGAGGCGCGAGGCCCGCTCGGGACCCAGCGGACTCGATTACCGTGTCTCGGGCGCGCGCGATCCCGATCCGCTGCGCACTTTTTCGGACACGCCCCGCGAAGAGGGCGAACTCGAACTGCGCGCCGGCTGGATGGGCGACCGGCTCGCGGCGAACCTGCAGGTCACCGGTGTCACGGATGCGAGCGACGATCAGAGCGCGCGCTTCGACGGTAGCTACGTCGGGCTCAATGTCGGCAACTTCATGATCTCGGCCGGCTGGATGGAGCGCTGGTGGGGGCCCGGTTGGGAGGGGAGCCTCATCCTCGGCACTGCGGCGCGGCCCATCCCGAGCGTGCGTGTGGAGCGCAATTACACCGACGCCTTCGGGACGAAATGGCTCCGCTGGATCGGGCCCTGGCGTGCAAGCCTCGAACTCGGCCAGCTCGAAGGCAGCGATGTCCCCGTGCCCGACGTGCGCTTTCTGGCCGCGCGCGTCAACTTCAGGCCGCGGCAGTGGCTCGAGTTGGGACTCAGCCGCACGGCCCAGTGGTGTGGTGAGGGGCGGCCGTGCGGGTGGCGGACATTCCGGGATCTCCTGATCGGCCACGACAACGCGGTCGATGCGAGCGGTGGCGCCAATGACCAACCCGGCAATCAGTTGGCGGGCTACGACTTCCGCGTCAGCTCGCCGTGGAAATCCGTACCGCTTGCATTTTACGGCCAGTTCATCGGCGAGGATGAGGCTGGGGGGCTCCCGGCCAAGTTCCTCGGTCAGGTCGGTGCGGAGGGCTGGGCCTCGACACGCTGGGGCGCGCTGCGCGCGCATGTCGAGTACTCGGACACGAGCTGCAATTTCTCGCGCCGCCATCCCATGTTCGACTGCGCTTACCGAAACCAGATTTATCCGCAGGGCTACACGTTTCGCGGGCATTCGATCGGGCACGCAATGGACAGCGATGGGCGGATGTATTCGCTCGGCGTGCTGCTCGTGCGCCCGGCGGGCGATGCGCTGAGCGTGCTCGTCCGCAAGACTGAACTCAACCGCGGCGGCGCGATGCCGGAGCCCGCCCACACGCTTTCCGCCACGCCGAATGAAGTCAGGAACGTCGAGGTCCAGTACAATCGCGCCTTCGCCCGGGGCGAGCTGCGGCTCGGCCTCGGCTACAGCGATTTCGACACCGAGCCGGTGGAGGGGGCGGACCTCACCGGCTTCATTGAATGGCGACAAGGGCTTTGATGCGCAGACTTGCCTCCTTCCTGCTCGGTCTCATGACACTGCCGGCGCTTGCGCAGATGCCGACCGCCGAGCAGATCCAGATGCTGCAGAACCTGACGCCCGAGCAGCGCCAGATGCTGCTCGATCAGCTCGGTGCTGGTGCGCAGGGCTCGCAGGCCAAGTCCAGCGCCAAGTCAGCCGAGGGACAGTCGCCGGAAGCGGAGCGGCAGAAGACGAACGCGCAGGCGAGCGCCGAGATCGCGCAGTCGCTGGCGCGTGAGGCTGCGCTCAAGGGCGAAGACACGGTGATCGTTTCTGTCGGCTTTCCTGAGCCGCAGGTGAAACCCGCGACGCAGGAGGGTCAGCCGCCGCTCATCATCGATCCGACCAAGGATTGGGACCCGCTCGAGAAGGAAAAGCTCGCGAAGACGATCGAGCGCATCCGCGCGAAGAACCCGTACCGGCTGAATCGCGTGGGCGAGCTCCTCATGCCGGGGTTCGCACCAATGCTGCTGGCGGGCTTGTCTGAAGAGCAGGCGGCGCTGCGTTTGTCCGCCGAGCCGGGACTGAACCGGCTGATCGTCAAGGTCACGCGGCTGCCGCTCGAGCGCCAGGGCCCGGCGGGCCTCAAGCCCTTCGGCTACGACCTGTTCAAGGACGATTCGGTTTCCACCTTTGCACCCGTCACCGACGTGCCGGTGCCGGCGGAGTATGTCGTCGGCCCGGGCGATGAATTCGTCGTGCAGCTCTACGGCAACCAGAACCGCACGCTGCGCCTCACGGTCGATCGCGACGGCCGCGTGAATTTCCCGGAACTCGGCCCCATCAGCGTCGCCGGGCAGCGCTTTCGCGGCGTACAGGCGACGCTGGAAGAACGCGTCGCAAAGCAGATGATCGGCGTCACGGCGAGCGTGTCGATGGGCGACATCCGCGCGATCCGCGTATTCGTGCTCGGCGAGGCGATGCGCCCCGGTACGTACACGGTGAGCGGACTCGCGACCATCACCTCGGCGCTCTACGCGGCGGGCGGCGTCAAGCCGATCGGCTCGTTGCGCGATGTGCAGCTGAAGCGCCAGGGCGCGGTCGTTCGGCGCATGGACCTCTACGACCTGCTGCTGCGCGGCGACACGCGGGATGACGCGAGGCTGCTGCCGGGCGACGTCATTTTCATTCCGCCGGTCGGTCCCACCGTATCGGTCGACGGCGAAGTCCATCGTCCGGCTATCTACGAGCTGAAGGGAACGCCGAGCGCCGCCGATGTCATCGCGCTTGCGGGCGGGCTCACCCCCGAGGCCGACCCGCGCACAGCGTCACTCACTCGCCTCGATGCAGCGAAGCGACGCGTCGTCGTCAATGTCGACCTCGCGGCGGCGGTAGGTCGTGCGCAGCCGGTGGGCAATGGCGACGATCTGCGCGTGCCGCGCCTGCGGCCCACGCTCGATTCGGGAGTCACGGTTGCCGGCCATGTGTACCAGCCCGGCGCGGTCGCCTACCGCGACGGCTTGCGGCTGTCGGATATCATTCCGTCGATCGATGACCTGAAACCGAACGCCGACACGCACTACGTGCTGATCCGCCGCGAACTGCCACCGGATCGTCGCATCGTCGTGCTGTCGGCAGACCTCGCCGCAGCCCTGCGCGCGCCCGGCTCCGATGCAGATGTTGTACTGATGCCGCGCGATCGCCTGACCGTGTTCGATCTCGAGTCGGGCCGTGAAGCGGTGATCACACCGCTCCTCGATGAATTGAAACTGCAGTCGAGCGCCGCGCGCCCGACCGAATCGGTGCGGGTGGACGGTGCGGTGAAGGTGAAAGGGATCTATCCGCTCGAGCAGAACATGCGCGTGGCGGATCTCGTCCGTGCGGGCGGCGGCCTCGACGATTCCGCCTATCCTTCGGGCGCCGAGCTCACGCGCTTCCGGGTTGTCGGCAATGTCCGCGAGACCGAGACGATCGATATCGATCTCGAGGCCGCATTGCGAGGCGACGCCGCAGCCAATCTGCCGCTGCAGCCGTTCGACATCCTCGTCGTCAAGGAAACGCCGGAGTGGCGCGAACAGGAAGTGGTGCGCATCGAAGGCGAAGTGCAGTTCCCGGGTGAATACCCGATCCGACGCGGCGAGTCGCTTCGCTCGGTGCTCGAGCGCGCCGGCGGTTTGACCCGATTCGCAGCGCCACGGGCGGCTGTCTTCACGCGGGACAGCCTGCGAGAGCGCGAGCAAGTGCAGATGGACCAGCTCACCGAGCGCCTGCAGGTCAATCTTGCGACCGCCGCCCTGCGCGCCGCCAACATGAACCAGACGGGCGCGAGTACGGCGCTGTCGGTCGGGCAGTCGCTGCTGACCCAACTGCGCGCCGCCAGGGCCGTGGGGCGTCTCGTGATCGACCTGCCTTCTGCCATTGCCGCGACGCAGGGATCCCCCGATGACATCGTACTCCAGGATGGCGATCGGCTGCTCGTGCCGAAGCAGCGCCAGGAAGTGACAGTGCTCGGCGAAGTGCAGAACTCCACGTCGCACTTCTATAAGCCTGGCCTGTCGCGCGACGACTACATTTCCTTGTCGGGCGGCGTAACGCGCCAGGCAGACGAGAACCGCGTTTATGTTGTGCGTGCCGATGGCAGCGTCGTTGCACGATCTTCGAACCGCTGGTTCAGCCGTGACGCACAGGTACGGATGGAGCCTGGTGATACTGTCGTCGTTCCGCTCGATACCGAGCGCCTGCCGCGACTGCCGCTTTGGCAGGCGGTGACGCAGATTCTCTACAACGTGGCCGTCTCAGTCGCTGCAGTCAATTCTTTTTAGTTGACAATGCCGGCTGCTGCTGGGGGGGCAACTCAACCTGCGAGGTTTCATCGAATCTGCGCTGGGTCAAGACCCATGCTCGAGTTGCAGAAGGAGCGGATCTTCAATTAAGTACGAGTCTCGAAGTTCCGATTCTGCAGTCGGCTCGTGGAGAAAATGATGAACGACCAAAGCATCCCTTCTAATGCATTGCGCCGAACGCGCCGGACATCCGCGCCTCAGCGCGAAGTCGAAAGTACAATCAAAGGCCGTCGTATTAAAATAGGAGTGATCGGCTGCGGGCGCATTTCCGCTAACCATTTTAGGTCGATCGAGGCGCATGGCCACGAACTGGAGCTTGCGGCGGTATGCGACACGGACGCTGCAACCTTAGGGGCGGCGAGCAAACAATACAAAGTGCCCGCTTTTGGGAGCCTCACGGAATTATTGCGTCACTCGGAAACAGACGTTGTGGTCCTGTGTACACCGAGTGGACAACATCCTCGCCAGGCGATCGAGATCGCCCGCGCCGGGCGACATGTGATCACAGAAAAGCCTATGGCGACGCGCTGGAATGACGGTTTACGAATGGTTCGAGAGTGTGATCAGGCAGGCGTCCACCTGTTCGTTGTGAAGCAAAACAGGCGCAATGCGACATTGCAGCTTTTGAAGCGCGCCGTGGAAGGCAAGCGGTTTGGCCGAATCTACATGGTTACGATCAATGTCTTCTGGGCGCGGCCGCAATCGTACTACGACAGCGCGAAATGGCGCGGCACATGGGAGTTCGATGGCGGAGCACTCATGAATCAGGCGAGTCACTACATCGATCTCGTGGATTGGCTCATAGGTCCCGTGGAGAGTGTGCAAGCCTACATTGCTACACTCGCCCGAAACATTCAAGTTGAGGACACGGCGACGGTCGGAGTGCGCTGGCGCTCAGGTGCGCTGGGTTCCATTAATGTCACGATGCTGACTTGGCCGCGAAATTTGGAGGGTTCAATTACCATCCTCGGTGAGCGGGGATCCGTGCGAATTGGTGGGGTCGCAGTGAACGAAATTCAACACTGGGAGTTTGCTGACAAGTCTCCGGAGGACGAGAAGGTCAAGAGTGCAAACTACGAAACTACATCGGTCTATGGTTTTGGGCACCCGCTTTATTACGAGAACGTCGTGAAGACTTTGCGCGGCGAGGCCGACCCAGAGACAGACGGGAGAGAGGGATTGCGATCGCTCGAGCTATTGATAGCCAGTTACATATCTGCGCGAGACGGTCGCCGCGTAGCCTTGCCGCTGGAGTATTGACGTGGGTGTCAGTATTCACCCAACTGCGATCGTCGACAAAGGGGCGAGCATCGGCAATGGCAGTCGAGTATGGCATTGGGTGCACATCTGTGCCGGAGCCAAGATCGGCGAGGACTGCTCGTTCGGTCAGAATGTTTTCGTGGGGAATGATGTCGTCATCGGCAACAACGTAAAGGTGCAGAATAACGTCTCGATCTACGACGCAGTGATTCTTGAGGACGACGTTTTCTGTGGGCCGAGCATGGTGTTTACGAACGTCGTGAACCCGCGCAGCGCCGTCAGTCGGAAGTCCGAGTACCGCCGGACACGTGTGGGACGTGGGGCATCGATCGGAGCCAATGCGACCATCGTCTGTGGTCACGACATCGGCGAGCATGCATTTATCGGCGCCGGTGCGGTTGTTACGTCCAATGTCCCACCCTACGCGCTGATGATGGGTGTCCCGGCAAGGCGGGTAGCATGGATGTGTCGGTGCGGCACGCGGTTGCCGGGGCGCGGCCCATTCGTCAGCTGCGAAGCGTGTGGTGCTCGGTACGAGGCGTCGGAGAAGGCATGCACGTCAGTAGCATAAGTGAGACATCTGATCGTTCGGAGGATGATTCGAGTTTAGGTGTTGTCCCACACTGAGGGATTCGCTGTGCCGAAACTTTCGGCGTTCCTGGCGAACGTCATGACAGTGTTAGTTGGCACGGCGCTGGCTCAGGCTCTCCCGCTGGGGATATTGCCGATACTGACTCGTATCCTGCCTTCGGAGGCACTAGGCCACTATTTTGTTTGGTTCGGCGCGGTCAGAGTGCTGTTGGTGGTTGCCACTGCAAGGCTCGACATTGCAATCTTCTCGGCGCGGACGCAGCAAGAAGTCGAGGCATTGCTTCGGACAGTCATTGCTGTCAGTGCAATGGTGGCTTGCGCAGCGCTAGTGGCGACCTTTGTTTACGCATGCGCAACAGGTACCCTCCCGCTCTCTGACTTCTCAACGGGCTACTATGTCTCCGGCGTGGTCTTGGCTTGGATCCTCGCCATCAACCAGACGCTTGTGGCGATCTTCGTCTATCGGGCGGAGTTCAGACGGATGGCGCGGGCCAAGATTCTTCTGGCAGCGGGCGTATCTGTGGCGCAGCTTGTTCTGTGCGTGGTGGGCGCCGACCTCGCCGGCTTGGTCTACGCTCATGTCGGAGCTGCGTTGGTTGTGACACTGATCCTGTTGCGGGAGCTCGGTCTGTCAGTGAGTCGGGTGGTGAGAGAACTCAGCTGGCAAGAAGTGCGAGCCACAGTGAAAGCGTATTACCGTTTTCCAGTATTCTCATTGCCATCGGATCTTGCGAGCTCGCTTTCGGCACAGATTCCACTGTTCCTGATTTTGCAACGTTTCGGGGCTGCACAGGCAGCCGCCTATGCGCTCACATTCAGGATCCTCGCCGGTCCGGTCGGGTTGCTCGCGAACTCGGTATTGGCCGCGTTCAAGGAACAAGCATCACGAGAGTTTCGCGAGACAGGCAACTGCATGGGCGCATACTGGCAAGCGCTTCGTTCGCTGAGCGCGCTGGCAGTGGTGCCCTTTGCGCTGGTGGGTGTTTTTGGTGAGTGGGCATTTGTTGTCGTGTTTGGACACGACTGGGTACAAGCGGGTCGCTTCGCCCAGATTCTTGCCGTGATGTTCGCGTTGAAATTTGTGGCGAGCCCATTGAGCTACACTTTGTACATCACGAACCGTCAGGTTCATGATCTTATGTGGCAGATTGCGCTCTTGATAATGACGGTGACAATCTTCACCTTTGACGCAGACTTGATTGAGCTGATCGTTGTCTACTCTGCCGGATACTCCGCGCTTTACCTGGCGTATCTTGTCATCTCATATGGCGCAGCGCGGGGAGCACGTCCATGATTGTCATTGTTGACTACGAGGCTGGCAATATCGCCTCGGTCCTCAATATGATTCGGAAAGCGGGCGGTGACGCGATCGTTTCTGGGCGAGCTGATGACATCAAGCGAGCCAGTAAGCTAATTCTACCTGGTGTCGGTTCGTTTGATCATGGAATCACTCATCTGCAGGCTAAGAGTCTGCCATCCGTCATGAGGGAGCGCGTGGTGGCCGGCGTCCCGCTTCTCGGCATCTGCCTGGGAATGCAGCTCCTTGCCTTGCGAAGCGAGGAGGGAGTGCAGCCTGGACTCGGATTGATCAGGGCTAACTTCAAGAGATTTGGCCGCCCGGATCTACGTGTTCCTCACATGGGTTGGAACACATTGAACGTTACCAGGAAGCATCCGCTGCTGGATAACATCGGCGAGGAGGATCGTTACTACTTCGCCCACTCCTACTATGCGCTCTGCGAGGACCCGGCTGATGTGCTGGCGACCACCGACTACGGTGGGCCGTTCGTGTCTGCGTACGCACAAGCCAACGTCGTTGGCGTACAGTTCCATCCGGAGAAGAGCCACCGCTTTGGTCTCCGGCTGATGAAGCGCTTTTTGGAAATGTGACATGTTGAAGCATCGCGTGATTCCTTGTCTGCTGCTGAGGAATGGAGGTTTGGTCAAAACCACCAAATTCAGGGATCCGAAGTACGTTGGCGATCCTCTCAACGCGATTCGCATCTTCAACGAGAAAGAAGTGGACGAATTGATCGTCCTGGATATCGAGTGCAGTCGGGTGGGGCGCGAACCTGACTACGCTCTCATCGAGGAATTTGCGGGCGAATGCTTTATGCCTCTGGCGTACGGCGGTGGTGTGTCGAAAGTGGAACAGGCAAAGGAGCTATTTGCGCGGGGTGTGGAAAAGCTGTGCATCCAGACGGCGGCGTTGGCGGACCTGTCGCTGATTCGGCAGATCGCGGACCGGTTTGGGAGCCAAAGTATCGTTGTTTCTGTCGATATCAAGAAAAGCCTTCTTGGAGGCGCCCGTCACTATTCTGCGGCGCGACAGCGGACGTTGGCTGGCTCGTGGACGGAGTTTATCCGAGCTGCGGCGGATGCGGGCGCAGGCGAGATTCTTCTAAATGCGGTGGATCGCGACGGAACGCTGTCGGGTATGGATGTCGAGATAATCCGCGAAGCGACTGCGGCCTGTTCCGTACCCATTATCGCTGCTGGCGGTGCGGCAACGCTGGCGCACATGCGGGCGGCAGTGGACGCCGGTGCAAGCGCTGTAGCCGCTGGCGCGATGTTTGTTTTCCACGGGCCCCATCGGGCGGTTCTAATCACATATCCACGATATCACGACTTAATTAGTGCATTGGACCGATGATGGGCGACTACACAATCTGCGTACGCTGCGTGATGGATACCAGCGATCCGGAGATCGAGTTCGACGGGCAGGGCGTATGCAACCATTGCCGCAAGTTCGACCTTGAAGCGCCGAGACGCTGGTTTCCGAACGAGGAAGGGGCGCGCCGCCTCGCCGCGACGCTCAACACAATCAAGGCTGAAGGCAAAGGTAAGCCTTATGACAGCATTCTCGGGTTGAGTGGCGGCGTGGACAGCTCCTTTCTGGCACTCATGTTGCATCGATGGGATCTGCGCCCGTTAGTCGTGCATGTCGATGCGGGTTGGAATAGCGAACTTGCTGTCGCTAACATTGAAAAGGTTGTGAAACACTGCAACTTTGATTTGCATACTCACGTCGTGGATTGGGAAGAGATGCGCGATCTGCAGCTTGCGTATCTGAAGTCGGGAGTGGCAAATCAGGATGTTCCACAAGACCATGTTTTTTTTGCATCACTGTATCAGTACGCAGTGCGCAATGGCATACGGTTCGTAATTTCTGGTGGCAACTTCGCTACTGAAGGGATCTTCCCAACTTCTTGGCATGGCTCCGCGATGGATTCCATCAACCTGCGGGCAATTCATCGGCAGTTTGGAGAGCGCAAGCTAAAGAGTTACTCGACGATCAGCTTCTTCGAGTACTACATCGCTTTCCCGTTTCTGCGGCGGATGCGGGTGATTCGACCTCTGAACTTCATTCCCTACACGAAGACGCAGGCGATTGAGCAGCTGGAGGCTATTGGTTGGCGTGCGTACGGACGAAAGCATGGCGAATCTGTGTTCACTAAATTCTTCCAGAACTACTATCTCCCAACCCGCTTCGGCTACGACAAGCGTCGGCCGCATCTGTCGAGTTTGATTGTGTCGGGACAGATGAAGCGGGAACAGGCGATCGCGGAGCTGGAGGAGCCGCTGTATGACAAAGTGGAGCTGGAGCGCGACATAGAATACTTTTGCAAGAAGGTCAGGGTGTCGAGATCTCAATTCAAGGAGCTAATGGCTGCGCCTTTGCGGCACTACACGGCATTTCGAAATTGGGATAGTCGGCACCGACTATTGAAACGCCTGCAAGGTGCAGTGGAGGCAGTGACGGGAAGGCGCGTAGGAACTTATTCGTAGTATGGTCGAAAGGGGATTGTTGAATGCGCTAGTCGTTAGTAGGGCGCGGCTGTGGATGGCAGCATGCGTAGTCGTAGTTGCCGGGCTGCTTCAGGCAATTTACATCGTCCAACTACAATACACCAACTCGTACTTAGGCTATCAAATTTACGCTGGCTCGCCGTGCCAGATCCTAACCTCGATGGGGATGGTACTGGTGGTGATTTGCATAGTGCCGCACAAGATTTCGCGTCCGTCCGACGTCTTCTTGCTCTTCTACGGTGTGATTGTTCTGATGTCTTGTGCTGTGTTTAGTCAAGTGACCGGTGCCTTGGGCTGCGGGGAGTCAGTGGCCCTATTTGTGACGTTGCTTGTCCCGGTAATGGCCGTATTGGTGCTGCGCGGCGTTACATTGAGAATCGCTCCGCTCCTTAGCCTTCCGCCCGTGGTGGTCTATGGTGGAGTTCTCATGTTACTTGCCGTGGCCTTCACTTATGGGTACTCATATGGGGGCGCGGGGGGATTTGACTGGACTGCCATGTACGAAAGGCGCTTGGAGGGCCGCGAGCAGTTTGAGTCGGGAAGCTTCGGAGCCTACCTCTTGAATATGGCGACCAACGGATTGACGCCGTTCGTTGCGTTTGTAGGAGGCACCCGCAGGAGCACTGCCTTGGTGGCACTCGGCGTCGGAATGGGATGTTTTTCATTTTGGCTGCTGGGACTTAAGGCGCCAGCTGTTATGTCACTGTTGTTCGCGGTGTTGGGCTATTTAATGCGTTCCGGTCGCATGCAGCGCCTGCCGCGGCTCGTTATTGGGGCGGTCTTGGGGGTTTGTGCGCTCGCGCTATTGGAGCGGCAATTCTTCGAGAACTCTCTAATCGCCGAAGTAGTCGTGCGCCGAGCCTTTGTTGTGCAAGGTGCGCTGCAGAGTTACTACTGGGATGTTATTAGACGAGCCATGGAATCTGGTTTCGATTCATTCATGCTCGGTTGGGACTTTTCCAATTATCAAGGTGTCACATTTTTTGTCGGCTCAGAGT
>WBZY01000282.1_pt1 | contig 42053 bp, 35 predicted proteins | sample 5204191 | NCBI WGS metagenome assembly WBZY01 (sample SAMN12344363, study PRJNA552823) | activated sludge metagenome | biome: Activated sludge suspended growth; feature: Anammox Sidestream; material: Wastewater; isolation source: activated sludge from anammox sidestream of wastewater treatment...
GAAGCCGATTCGCCGGGCGCGAGCGTCACGGTGGCGGGCGAGAGTGCAATCGATGTCAGGCTGGGCGGCGGCGGCGACTGCGTCGATCCGCCCCCACCGCCGCCACACGCGCAGAGCGCCAGTACGAGCGGCAGCAGGAGGCCGGCTCGAAGCCACCGTGGTCGAAGAATCCAGGTTTCGGAGTGCGGCATTGATCAGACAACGAGCTTGGGCGGTCCGGGTTGACGCATCGTTCAACCTACGCCCCGGGGCGCGTCTCAATCTGCGACCGGCGTATCATTCGGAGTCGATGAAAGCGACCATCTGGCACAACCCCGCCTGCGGCACCTCGCGCACCGTGCTGTCGCTGCTGCGTGAGGCGGGCATCGAGCCCGTGGTCATCGACTATCTGCGCCATCCGCCGTCGCGCGCGGTGCTGCTCGGCATGATCCGCGCTGCCGGCCTGACCGTGCGTCAGGCGCTGCGGCAGAAGGGCACGCCGTACGATGAACTCGGCCTCGCCGACCCGGCGCTCACCGACGACCAGCTGCTCGATGCGATGATCGAGCACCCGATCCTGATCAATCGCCCGTTCGTCGTGACCGACCGGGGCACGCGCCTGTGCCGGCCGTCGGAGACCGTGAGAGAACTGCTACCCTGAGAGTCTCGAATGGTGCCGGGTTTTCGGTTATTCGGTTATTGCCCCGGCGCAATAACCGAATAACCGAAAACCCGGCACCAGGCCTTCCCTTACCGCAGCTCCGCCGCCGTCACGAAACGCGGCGCGATGTCGATCGGCACGCCGCCGAGGCGGTCGAGCACGCGCTGCACTTCAGGGCGAATCACGACCTCGCGCGCGAGCAACGCCTTCACGCCGGCGTAATCGCCGTGCGCCTGCAGCGTCATGATCTCGTGCGTGAGCCCGGTGACGGCCTTTTTCGTCTTCGGCAGGTCGAGCGTGAAGAGGCCGTCGTCGCCGACCTTGATCGCGCCGTGATCGAGCAGCCAGTTCACCTGCAGCGCCATGCCCTTCGCGTGCGATTCATTCAGGCCGAAGCGCAGCGTGCGGAACGAGGACGCGAGGAACGTGACGTACATGCTGCGTTCCTGGCGCTTGTCGATCACGCCCTTGTCCATCAGCTGCTGCAGCGCCCAGAGGCCCGAGATGTCGGCCTTCGCTTCCTCGAGCGTGCCGTTCAGCTCCTTCAGCTCCTGGCGCACGGTCGTCGCGCGGCCATCGACCGTGATCGTCTGCGGGCCGAGGCCGTGCATCAGCTCGTGCATCAGGATGTGCGTGAAGAACGGCTCGAACGCGACGAGCGGCCGGTCCTCAGGCGTGAGCGCGATCGCCGCGATCGGCATCAGCACCTTCTCGAACTTCGCCTGCTGGTAGTTCTTCAGCATCACGCGCTTCGAGCCCTTCGCCGCGACGACGCGCTCGTCATTCGGCAGGTTGAATGCCGCGGTCTGGATGCCGTGGTTGCCGTCGCCGGCCGACATCACGACGTTGACGACGCGGATCGGCGCGAGGCCGCCGAGCTTCGCGCGCCGGAACTTCGGGTCGATCGGCAGGCGGTTCTCGAGCCCCTGCAGTTCCTTGCCGAAGCGCGCGAGCTGCGCGGTCTCCGTGGGATCCGTCACCGCGATGAACGCCTCGAACGCGGCCTTGTAGTTGAACCACTCGTCCTCGTAGACCTCGTAGGGTCCGATCGTCGGCTCGATCGAGGCACTGAGCTCCATCCACGCGATGTCGCTCGCGTAATAGTCGTTCGACAGGAACGCCGCGGCGCGCGTCTCGAGATAGCGCTTCAGCGTGGGCTGCGTCGTCAGCGCCGCTGCCTCGCGCAGGAGCCGCGCGAGCTCGCCGAGCTCACCCTGGTATTCGAGCGAATAGGGCACCGCCATCAGCTTGCCGTCCGGCGCGCGGCGGATCGCGGTGAAGAAGCTGGTCGCCGCCGCCCGCTCGGCGTCGGGCAGGCCGCGGATCCACGCGTCGACTTCCTCGCGCGTCGCATCGAGCGGGTAGAAGTTCCCGCCTCCCGGCTTCAGCGCGGCGCCCGGCAGGAACGGGCGATCGTGATCGAGCTCGGACCACGGCCCCTTGTTCAGCACGAAGTACGCGAGGCGCGCGCGACCGAGCGGCGAATCGTCGCCGGCCAGCGCGAGCAACTGCGCGGTCGTCTGCGGTGCGCGCTGGCGCAGGAAGAGCGCATCGACGATCCGCCCCGCCTCGACGAGGTAACCGAGGGCTGCGCGCTCGTTCGCGGGCAGCGCAGACAGATCGACGCGGATATCGACCGGCGCAAAGCGCGCCGACATGGTCGCGAGTTGCGCGGCATCGGGGCTCGGTGCTTCGGCGGCGCCCGCAATGGCCGCCCCGAGACCGAGGACAAGGATAGTCAGGCAGGAGGTTTTCATCGGGCGATTGTAGTACCCGGGGCCGCCCGTCAGCTGCTACATCGTGCGACGCCCACGTCCCCAGGACTTCTCGGGCTGCCGCCCTGGCAACTCCCCGAATGTCCCCACCACAGGCATAATTGCATGCAAGAAACGGCTGCCTTGTGGGTGACATGTAAGAGAGGCTCGTCCTCCACCTGCCTGGCGGCCACTTTTTTTGGTCGGCAGTAATCGGCGATCAAGGACATCCTGCGTGCTCGCGCCCGGATCACTTCGCCGCCGAAAGACTCTCGTACGGCCCGACTTCCCGGCGCTGCCGCGTCCACGCCCGCGCGTGATCCGCCGCGTCCTCCTTCCACGGCGCCGAGAAATCCTGCGAGCGCGCCATGGCTTCGTACCAGACGTTCCAGCCGCGGGAGAGGCCGGCGAGGATCGGAGAGGTGGTCCAGAGGTTGATGAACATGTGGCACTCCTTCGCGTGTCGTCGATCAGTCGATGGAGTGCATGATGGCCGCGCGAGGGGGCCTTTGAGTTCCGAAATTCTCGTCGCGGCATAAGCCCGCCTTAAGGCTCGGACCGGGCGCCACTAGGGCCAGCAGCCGTCCTCGATGACGCTGCGGGCGACCCGCTCGTAGGCTGCCCACGCGGCTTTCGCGAACCCGCCGCCGACACTGACCCGGCGCACGCCCGCCGCCGCGAGTTCCGGCACTTTCATCGCCGGGTCGATCAGCAGCACATTGACCGGCGTCGGCGCGACGGCCGCGACGAGCGCCCGGATGTCGGCGAGCGAGCGCAGGCCCGGCGCATAGACGCAATCGGCGCCGGCCGCCGCGTACGCGATGAGCCGTTCGACGGTCGTATCGATGGTCGTGTTGCCGAGCAGGAGCCCTTCGCTGCGCCCGACCAGGATCACGTTCTCGCCACTGTGGTCGATCGCCTCGCGCGCCGCGCGGATCCGCTCGGTGGCGGCGCCGATCGGATAGAGGTCGACGCCCTTGCGATCTTCGATCGACAGCCCCGCGACCCCGGTGTCGATGCAGAGCCGCACATTGGCGGCCACGGCGGCGGGTTCCGCGGCGAAGCCGTCCTCGAAGTCGGCGTTGACCGGCAGCGACGTCGCGCCGCAGAGCATCGCGAGATGCGCGAGCGCTTCGTCGCGCGAGACCTGGTTGTCCTCGCGGCCGAGCGACCACGCGAAACCCGCGCTCGTCGAGGCGATGGCCCGGTAGCCGAGTTTCTCGGCGCGGCGCACGCCGCCGATGTCCCAGGGGTTCGCGAGCACGAAGCAACCCGATTCGTGCAGGCGGCGAAACGCATCGCGCGCGGCGCGGATGTCCTTTGCGGGGGTGGTCATGGCGAATGCTCCGGACGCCGTCAGGCGGCGTCATCGAAGATTATCCCCAACGCACGGCACGCGCCCGACCGGTTGCACCGGGCGCTCAGGGGCACGGCCGCGTCAGGACGCCTCGCGCGCGAGGAGCCTGCGCTTGCGCTCGATGCCCCAGCGATAGCCCGACAGGTCGCCGTCCGTGCGCACGACGCGGTGGCAGGGGATCGCCACGGCGAGGTGATTGGCGCCGCAGGCCTGGCCGACCGCGCGCACGGCCTTCGGCGCACCGATGCGCTCGGCGATCTCGCGGTAGCTCGCGGTCGCGCCCGGCGGTATGTCGCGCAGCGCCTGCCACACGCGGCGCTGGAAGGTCGTGCCGCGCACGTCGAGCGGCAGGTCGAGGCCGAGCGCGGGCGCTTCGACGAAGCCGACGACCCGGGCGACGACCCGCTCGAAATCCGCATCGCCGCCGATCAGCTCGGCCTTCGGGAACTGATCCTGCAGCTCGCGCGTGAGGGCGGCCGGATCGTCGCCGAGCAGGATCGCGCAGATGCCGCGCGCGCTCGCCGCGACGAGGATCGCGCCGAGCGAGCACTCGCCGACCGCGAAGTGCATCGCCGTATGCGTGCCGCCGGCGCGATAGTCGGACGCGGTCATGCCGAGCATTCCGTCCGCGTCGGCGTAATAGCGGCCATTCGAGTTGTAGCCGGCGCCATAGATCGCCTCGGTCACCGAGCCACTGCGCGCGAGTTCACGCCGCAGCCGCTCGCTGCGGCGGGCGGCCGCGTACTGCTTCGGCGTCACGCCCGTGACCGCCTTGAACGTGCGATGAAAGTGAAACGGGCTCACGCCCGCGGCCGCGGCGAGGGCTGCGAGGCTCGGCGCCTCGTCGGCCGCCTCGATCTGCCGGCAGGCCGCCGCGATCCGCGCGGCCTGCTCCGCCGCGGGAGATTGCGCATCGGGACGGCAGCGCCTGCAGGCCCGAAAGCCCGCGCGCTCGGCAGCCTCGCGCGTGTCGAACAGCCGCACGTTCTCGGGCCGCGCGCGGCGTGACGGGCACGACGGGCGGCAGTACACACCGGTCGTGCGCACGCCGTACACGAAGCGGCCGTCCGCAGCCTTGTCGCGCGCGACGATCGCGGTCCAGCGCGGATCGTTTATCGTGGCAGGGGTCATGGCGTCGTTCCTCGGTTCACTCCTCGATGGCTGCGAGTTTCCGCCGCTGTGCGCTAGCAAGCACTCCGTGTCTTGCGGTCGTATTCAAGCACAGGTCCGTCCGCCGGGCCCGTACGGCGCATGAGGCATGATCGGCGCATATTGCAGCACGTTCGCGCGGGAACGCAGCGCAATCCGCGCTTTTTGCGCCTCGGGCGAGCGGTCGAGCCCCCGCCGGCCCTGCAGGCCACGCTGCGGGAGGTCTTCGGCGACGCGGTCAGCGAAGTGCGCGTGATCGAGCACTCGTGGTTTGCGTGGTGGCACGTGCGGGCGTTCGCGACGACACGCCGCCGGCGCATTTACCTGCGCGGCGCCGCTGGCGCGTTCTTCGCCGATCCGACGATCGTGCTGCACGAGTACTTCCACGTGCTGCACCAGTGGGAACCGCGCCGATTGTCGGTGTGGCAGTACGGACTCGAACTCTTCCGCCGCGGCTACTGGGACAACCGTTTTGAAATCGAAGCACGCGAATTCGCCGACGATCATCGCCACCGCTATTGCGCGCTGCTCGCGCGCCGCGAAGCCGAGGAACGTGCACCACATGCCTGAGCGCACACGCGCCTGCGCGCGCGCGGTCCTCGCGCTGCTCGTCGCCGCGGCGGCGCTTATGACCCCCGGTCCCGCCGCACACGCCAACGAAACACCGCTCCCCGACAGCTTCCTCGCGGCGCTGCGCACGGCCGGCATCCCGCAGTCCGCGACGAGCGCGGTGATCCAGCCGCTCGATGGCGGCGCGCTCGTCGCGGCGCTCAATCGTGACGTGCCGAGAAGTCCCGCCTCGACGATGAAGCTCCTGACGACGTACGCGGCGCTGCGCACGCTCGGCCCGGCTTATGCGTGGCACACGGACATTGCGCTCCTCGGTTCGCGCGACGGCGCGATCGTGCGCGGCGATCTCGGCCTGCGCGGCGGCGGCGATCCCTCGCTCGTGATCGAGCAGTTGTGGCTCCTCGTGCAGAAGGTGCGCGGCCTCGGCGTGCGCGATCTGCGCGGCGACCTCGTGCTCGATCGCTCGGCGTTCGCGTTGCCGCCGCACGACAGTGCCGCGTTCGACGGCGAGGCGCTGCGCAGCTACAACGTGGGCCCCGACGCGCTGCTCGTGAACTACGGCTCGATCGCGTACACGTTCGTGCCCGACGTCGCGCGCAACACCGTGCACGTGCTCACGCTGCCGCCGCTCGCCGGTTCGCAGGCACCGGCAACAGTGCGCGCCGCTGCGGGGGCCTGCGGCGACTGGCGTGGCAAACTCCGCGCGGATTTCTCGCGGCCCTTCGTCCCGGTGTTCCGCGGCGCCTTTCCGCTCGACTGCGGCGAGCGCAGCTGGAACCTCGCCCCGCTCGCGCCGACGCCGTATGTCGGCGCCGTGTTTCGCGCGTTGTGGGAATCGAGTGGCGGACGGTGGTCCGGCGAGGTGCGCGAGGGCCTGGTGCCCGCCGGCGCGCCGCTCCTCGCGACACATCTGTCGAAGCCGCTCGCCGAAGTCGTGCGCGACATCAACAAGTACAGCAACAACGTGATGGCGCAGCACCTCTTCCTCACCTTCGGCGCCGAGCGCGCCGGCTGGCCCGCGAGCTTCGAGCGCTCGCGCACCGAACTGCGTGCGTGGCTCGACGCGGCGGGACTGCCGATGCCCGAACTCGTGATCGAAAACGGCGCCGGCCTCTCGCGCGTCGCGCGCGTGAGCGCCGGCAGCCTCGCGCGGCTCCTCGCGGACGCGTACGCGAGCCCCGTGATGCCGGAACTGATGGCCTCGCTGCCCGTGGTGGGCGTCGACGGCACGGCGGCGAAACGTGGCGGCGCCGTGGGCGCCGCGCACGTGAAAACGGGGCTCCTCGACGACGTGCGCGCCATCGCCGGCTACGTGCTCGCTGCGAGCGGGCGGCGCTATGTCGTCGTCGCGATCGTCAACCACGAGCGCGCGGGCGGTTCACAGGCGGCGCTCGATGCGCTGCTCGAATGGGTGCACCGCGCGGGCTGAGGGCTATGATGGTCGCGCGGCGAGCGCGAGGCGGATGCCGAATGCGATGAAAAGGCCGCCGGTGATGCGATCCAGCCAGCGAACGAGCGTCGTGTTGGCGAGCAGCCTGGAAAGCGGCTGCGTGGCGCTCACGAGCATCGAGAACCAGAGCAGGCCGAGGAGTGCGTGGATCGCCGTCATCAGGAGCGTCATGGCGATGACATTGGCGCCTGGCGGGATGAACTGCGGCAGGAAGGAAACGTAGAACACGCCGACCTTCGGGTTCAGCAGGTTGGTCAGCAGGCCGCGACGGAACCAGTCCGATGCCGCGCGCGGGTCGACGTGCCCCGGGACCGGGCGGGCGCCCGGGCGAAGCAGGCGCAGGCCGAGCCACGCGAGATAGGCCGCGCCGGCGATCTTCACGAGGTCGAATGCGAACGCAGAGAGCGCAATCAGCGCACCCAGCCCGAAGGCGGCCAGCAGTCCCCACGTGAAGCATCCGATGACGATGCCCATGCCCGCGCGCAGCGCGGGGCGCGCCCCGACCGCGATGGCGGTGCGCAGCACGAGCGCCGTGTCGAGCCCGGGCGTTGCGGTCAGCAGGGCGGCCGCGGCGGTGAAGGCGAGCAGCGACTGGCCGATGGTCATGAGCGCGCCTGCCGTCGTCGTGCCTTCAGGCGAAGAGGTTCAGGAACACCGTGATGATCAGCGCGTTCGTGAAGTCGATGAAGAACGTGCCGACGAGCGGCGCGACGAGGAACGCGCGCGGCGCTGCGCCGAAGCGCTCGACGAGCGTGCGCATCACCGCCATCGCGTTGGCCGTGGTGCCGAGCATGAAGCCGACGAACCCGCCGCTCATCACCGCCGCATCGTAGTCGCGGCCCATCAGGCGAAACACCGGCACGCACGCGACGGCCACCAGTACGATCTGCGCCACGAGGATCACGATCAGCGGCAATGCGAGCCCGGCGAGTTGCGTCAGGTCGAGCGTCATCAGCGCCATCACGAGGAAAAGCGACAGCGTGATCGCGCCGAGCGTGTCGATCGTGCGATGGGCGAGCCCGAGCCAGCCCGTATAGTCGTCGATGCCGCGGGCTACGGCGGCGGCGATCATGGCGCCGATGTACGCGGGCAGCGTGAGCCCGGCCGCACCGATCAGCGCGCTGATCCATTCGCCGACCCACATCGCGGCGAGCACGATCACGAGGGTCTTCAGCGCGTCGTACGCTTCCGCCGATTCGTCGTCGCTGCCGGCGTGCGGCGCCGGATCGGGCGACTGGATGTCGATGGCCTCGGGCCGCGCGGCGCCCGCGCGGCGCTTCGGGCCGTGCACGTGGTAGCGGTCGATGAACCAGGTGGCGATCGGCCCGCCGACGAGTCCGCCGAGCACGATGCCCGCCATGGCGGTCGCGATCGCGATCGCGGGCGCGCCCTCGATGCCCGCCTGCTCGAAGAGCGGCGCAAACGCGAGCCCCGTCGCGGGGCCGCCGGTGAGCGTCACCGAGCCGGCGAGCACACCGAAGAGCGGCGGCAGGCCGAAGAGGCTCGCGACGCCCGCACCGACGAGGTTCTGCAGCACCGCGAAGACGCTGCCGATCGCGAGGAACACCGCGACCTGCGGGCCGCCGACGCGCAGCAGTTTCAGGCTCGCCGCAAAGCCGATGGACGTGAAGAACGCGATCATCAGCGGCTTCTGCAGCGCCGTGTCGAACTCCGGCAGCGGCAGGCCCTGCGTGCGCGCGACGAGGACCGCGACCGAGACGAGCAGGCCGCCGATCACGGGCGCGGGTACGTTGAGGCGCGCGAGCGGCGGCACCAGGTGTCGCAGCCCATAGCCGAGGAAGAGCGCGAGCCCCGCGAAAGTCACCGTCTGGACGAGATCGAGTGTCATGGGCGGCAAGAATACCGGGCGCGCGGTCAGCCGAGCAGTGATTCGCGGCGATAGAGCCGCCCGGCGAGAAGCGCGAGGGCGACGCCGAGGGCGAGGCTCGACACTGAGGAGACGGCCGCATCGAGCGGTGCGATGGGGTCGCCGCGCAGCAGAGCGGTGATCAGGAAGTGCTGGCCGAGCGACGGCACCGCCATCAGCGCGTGGCTCGGCTGCAGGTCCGCGAGGCCGACGAACACGATCGGCAGGGTCGGCACCAGCATCACAATGCCGAGCCAGGTCTGCGCCTCGCGGTAACTGCGCGTGAAGGACGCAACCACGGTGAGCAGCGCCGCGGCGGCGAGCGCGAGCGGCGCCGTCGCGAGGATGATGCGCGCGACGACACCCGCATCGAGTCGCGCCGTCATGCCGAAGTTCTCGAGCTGGACGAAACGCAGCGCAATCGCGCAGGCGATCACGGTGAGCACGAGCGACAGCAGCATGAAGGTCGCGGCGGCGAGGATCTTGCCGTAAATGAGGTGCTCGCGCGGCACCGGCGTCGTCAGCAGCGGTTCGAGCGAATGCCGCTCGCGCTCGCCGGCCGTGGCATCGATCGCGAGGTAGAGCCCGCCGAGGATCATCGCGAGCAGCACGAGGTAGCTCAGCATCCCGAGCACCGTGACCGAGCGGCTCTGCGGCGTCGATACGTCGATGTCCTGCACGGCGAGGGGCACCTGCAGCAGCGGGTCGACGCCGCGCGCCTGCAGGCGCAGGCGCCCGATGCTGGCCCCGTACTGGCCGATGAGCGCCTTCGCGCGCGCACTGTCGCGGTCGGTGCGGCTCGCCGAGGCGTCGCTGTAGAGCTGCAGCGAGGCCGGGCGCGCCGCCGCGAGGCGCGCAGCGAAGTCCTCCGGGATCGACAGCACGAGCGGGTGCGTGCGCTCGCGCACCGCGCGGCGTGTCGCCGCGTCGTCGAGCGTCACCCGCGTGACCTCGACATTGCGCCCCTCGAGATAGGCCATCAGGTTCGGCGCGCGCTCGGCGTGGCGCACGGCGAGCACGAGGCGCTGGTCGGCCTCGTCGGCGGTGCGCTGGACCAGAAACTGCAGGGCTGCCGCGAGGATCAGCGGGCCGAAGCGCGGCCCGAAGAGGAGCGCCGAGACGAGCGTGCGCCGGTCGCGCAGGTTCTCGCGCACTTCCTTGCGCCACACCGTCGCGATGACGCGACACGCCGCGCCCATCAGCCGAGCCCCTCGTCGCTGCCGATCAGCTGCACGAACGCATCCTCGAGCGACGCGCAGCCGGTGCGCTCGCGCAGCTCGTCGGGCGTGCCGCGCGCCACGACGGCGCCGCGCGCGAGCACGATCACGACGTCACACAGCGCCGAGACCTCCTGCATCACGTGGCTCGAAAAAAGCACGCAGTGACCGGCGTCGCGCAGGCGACGCAGCAGGACGCGCAGGTTCCGCACCGCCATCACGTCGAGGCCGTTGGTCGGCTCGTCGAGCAGCACGTTGCGCGGCCCGTGCACGAGCGCACGCGCGAGCGCCGTCTTGATCCGCTGGCCCTGTGAAGAGCCCTTGGCGCGACGGTCCGCGAACGCGCGCATCTCGAGCCAGTCGATCAGCTCGTCGGCGCGCTGCTCGCGCGCCACGCGCGCCATGCCGTGCAGTTCCGCGAAGTACAGGATGTTCTCGCGGGCCGTGAGATGCGGATAAAGGCCCGAGTCGTGCGTCAGCACGCCGAGGCGCCGGCGCGCCTCGAGCGGTTCGCGCGCCGTGTGCGCGCCGTCGATGAACGCTTCGCCGGCATCGGGCGTGAGCACCGTGCAGAGCATGCGCAGCGTCGTCGACTTGCCCGCGCCGTTCGGGCCGAGGAGCCCCGTGATCGCGCCATCGCCGGCCTCGAGGTCGACGCCGCGCACCGCCGCGACACCGCCGAAGGATTTCGCGAGGCCCGTCGCGGAGATCATCGGATCGTGCTCACGGACCGGGGCCCGCCAGCGTCGTGAAGAACGGCATGGGGCGCACGCGCGCGACGCAGCTGCGATCGAGCTGCGTGGTCGCTCCCGCGCGCAGGAAATCGGCGATCAGGCGATCGACGCACGGCGCGCCGATCTGGCCGTGGCCCATGCCCTCGACGACCACGTGCAGCGCATGGCGAAAGCCGGCCGCGGCGCGCGCGCCGTCGCGGGCGGGCGTCACCGGGTCGGCGCTGCCCGACAGCAGCAGCGCGGGCACCTCGCTCGCGAGTGGCGCGTGCAGGTCCGCATCGATGATGCCGCGTGGCCACTCGCGGCACAGGGCCGTGAGCCCGTCGAGCTGCAGGGCGCCGATGTACGTGGCCGCGAGCGCCGCACGATCGACGGGCGTGCGCTCGAACCACGGCGCATCTTCCGTGCACACGACGCTGTGGTGCATGCCGTAGGCCATCTGGCCGGCGAGCGTGTCGGTCATCTGGAGGTACGCACCCGCGAGCGGCACGAAGTTGCGGTGCATGTGCGCCTCGTAGAGCGCGAGCGGCAGCAGCGCGGCCTGCTCGGCGCTGTAGGTCGAGAGGCGCAGCACCGTCGCGAGGTGCGAGGCGCCGAACTCGAGCGCCACGCGTTCGCCCGTGCGCGGCGCGGCGATGACGACGCCGGCGGGTTCGGCCGCAAGCTGTGCGCGCAAGCCGCGGTAGTGCACCGTCGGGTCGCCGAACGCGGCGCGGCAGTCGTGGTTGCCCGCGCAGCGGGCGAGGACCGCACCGAGCGCGGCCTCGGCGTCGATCGCGATGTCCGGACCGAGCACGCGTTCGGGTGGCACGACGCCGTCGAGCACCACACGGCGCACGGCGGCGCCATGGTGCCGCACGTACTGCTGCGCGACGCGCGTGCCGTAGGACACGCCGTAGAGATTGATGCGGGCGTAGCCCAGGGCGCGGCGCACGGCGTCGAGGTCGCGCACCGCGAGGCTCGTCGTGTAGAAGCGCGGGTCCGCATGTGCGCCGATTTCCGCGAGGCAGCGGCGCGTGGCCGCGGCGATCTCGGTGTCGCCGGCCTCGAGCATCGCTTCGTCATCGAACGCGCAGCGCAGCGCATTCGAGCGTCCGGTGCCGCGCTGGTCGACGAGGATGATGTCGCGGTCGCGGTGGACGCGCGCAAAGGCGGGCGCGACGCCCGCATAGAACTCGCTCGCCGCGGCGCCCGGGCCGCCCGCGAGCACGAACAGCGGATCGTCGGCCTTGCGCGCGCTGATCGCGGGGACCCGCGCGACGAACAGTTCGATCCGCCGGCCGGCGGGCCTGGCCGGGTCCTCGGGAACACGGAGGCGCCCGCAATCGGCGGCCACGGTCGCGATGCCGGCGGGGTGGACGAGCTGGCAGCGCGCGAAGGCAATCCCCGGGTTTTGTGCGCTCGCGGCGGGCCCGGCAAACGGCGCGCCGACGGGTGCGCCACAAAGCGCGAGGGCGAGCGCGATCGCGCGCGGGGAGCCTCGCATCAGGCCGGGATCGGACGGGCCGCCATCCGGGCAATATGCCGTACAATTCGCGGCCTGTCGTGCGATATCCCCATTCCTTCGACGTCATCGTGATCGGCGGCGGTCACGCCGGTACCGAGGCTGCGCTCGCCGCCGCCCGCATGGGCCGGCGCACGCTGCTGCTCACGCAGAGCCTCGAGACGCTCGGGGCGATGAGCTGCAATCCCGCCATCGGCGGCATCGGCAAAGGCCACCTCGTGCGCGAAATCGATGCGCTCGGGGGCGCCATGGCGCGGGCGATCGATCAGGCCGGCATCCAGTTCCGCACGCTGAATGCGAGCAAGGGCCCGGCGGTGCGCGCGACGCGGGCGCAGGCCGATCGCGTGCTGTACCGGCGCGCGATCCGTGCGCGGCTCGAGAACGAACCGGATCTCGCGCTCTTCCAGCAGGAGGCGGGCGATCTCATCGTCGAGGGCGACCGCGTGCGCGGCGTTGCGACCGTGACCGGCATCGAGTTCGAGGCGCGCGCGGTCGTGCTGACGGTCGGCACGTTCCTCGGCGGGCGCATCCACGTGGGGCTCGACAACTACCCGGGCGGCCGCGCCGGTGATCCGCCGTCGAACCGTCTCGCCGCGCGGCTGCGCGAGCTGCCGCTGCGGGTCGGGCGCCTGAAGACCGGTACGCCGCCGCGCATCGACGGCCGTTCGATCGATTTCTCGCGCCTGCCGGAACAGTGGAGCGACGAGCCCGCGCCGGTGTTCTCGTTCCTCGGCCGCGCGAGCGAGCACCCGCCGCAGCGGCCCTGCCACATCACCGCGACCAACGAGCGCACGCACGAGATCATCCGCGCCGCGACGGACCGCTCGCCGATGTTCACCGGCGTCATCGAGGGCGTCGGGCCGCGCTACTGCCCGTCGGTCGAGGACAAGGTGTTCCGTTTTGCGGGCAAGGCCTCGCACCAGATCTTCCTCGAGCCCGAGGGGCTCGATACGCACGAGGTGTACCCGAACGGCATCTCGACCAGCCTGCCGTTCGACGCGCAGGTCGGCTTCGTGCGTACGATCGCCGGGCTCGAGCGCGCGCACCTGACGCGCCCCGGCTATGCGATCGAGTACGACTATTTCGATCCGCGCGATCTCGCGCCGAGCCTCGCGGTGAAGGCGCTCGCGGGCCTTTATTTCGCGGGCCAGATCAACGGCACGACCGGCTACGAGGAAGCCGCGGCGCAGGGGCTCGTCGCGGGCATCAATGCCGCGCGCGCAGCGCGCGACGAGGCGCCGTGGATCCCGCAGCGCGCCGAGGCCTATCTCGGCGTGCTGATCGACGATCTCGTCACGCGCGGCGTGACCGAGCCGTATCGCATGTTCACGAGCCGCGCCGAGCACCGCCTGCTGCTGCGCGAGGACAACGCCGACCTGCGCCTGACGCCGGTGGGCCGCGAGCTCGGCCTCGTCGACGATGAGCGCTGGGCCTTCTTCGAAGCCAAGCGCACCGGCACCGACGCCGAGGTTGCGCGCCTCGACGCGACGCGCGTGCGCGGGGTGAGCGCGATGGAGCTGCTGCGACGGCCCGAGGTGAGCTACGCGAGCCTCGTCGAGCTCGCGGGTCCGCCGGCACCGGCCGCCGACGACCGCCTCGCGCGCGAGATCGCGCAGCAGGTCACCGTGCGCGCGAAGTACGCCGGCTACATCGAGCGCCAGCACGCCGAGATCGAACGCCAGCGCGGCCACGAGGCGCAGCAGCTGCCCGCCGATCTCGATTACCTCGCGATCGGCGGGCTGTCGAACGAGGCGCGGCAGCGGCTCGCCGAAGTGCGCCCCGGCACGCTCGGCCAGGCCGCGCGCATCCCGGGCATCACGCCCGCGGCGATCTCGATCCTGCTGATCCACCTGAAGCGGCGTGAACGGGCGGCCTGAGCGCACGCATCGGCCGGAGCGCGCGCAGCGGCCGGAGCGCGCGCAGCGGCCGGAGCCCCTTGCCCGCCGGACGTCGCCCTGGGTGGTGGCGGCGACGGCCGCCGTCGCCGCATTCGCGATCGCCGTCACCGGCTGCGCGCCGGCCGCACCGCCGGCGAGCAATGTGCTCGTGCGCGGCAACGGCCCGGAGCCCGATTCGCTCGACCCGCAGAAGGCGCGCTCGGTCGAAGCGCACGTCGTGCTGCGCGACCTGTATGAATGCCTGACGTCGCTCGCGAAGGACGCGAGCACGGCGCCCGGCGTCGCGAAGTCGTGGGACGTGAGCAGCGACGGCCGCATCTATACGTTTCACTTAAGAGACAATGCGCGATGGTCCAACGGGGATCGTGTCACCAGCGATGATTTTGTGTTCGCATTGCGCCGCCTGGTCGACCCGACTACGGCGTCCCAGTACGCGCAGCTGATCGACGTCGTCGAGAACGCGGGCGCCATTGTCGCAGGCCGCGCCGCGCCCGAGACGCTCGGTGTCAGCGCGCCGGACCCGCTGACGGTCGTCGTGCGCCTCGCCGCGCCGGCGCCCTATCTGCCCGGCCTGCTGTCGTTCCCGTCCACCTGCCCGGTGCATCGACCGACCCTCGCACGGGAGGGCGAGCGCTTCACGAAGCCGGGCGTCATGGTCTCGAACGGGGCCTTCGTGCTGACGGACTGGACGCCGGGAGTCGGCATCACGGTGACCCGCAACCGCCAGTACTGGAACGACGCCGCGACCCGTCTCGACGGCGTGCGCTACCTGCAGATCGCGGACGAGAGCACCGAGTTCACGCGCTACCGGGCCGGCGACCTGCACGTGACCGCGGTGGTGCCGCGCGCCCAGTACGACATCATCCGCCGCGACTACGCGGCCGAGCTGCACGTCGCGCCGCAGCTCAGCACCTACTATTACGGGTTCGCGCTCGACCGCGCGCCGTTCAGGGACGCCCCCGGCCTGCGCCGCGCGCTGTCGCTCGTCATCGACCGCGAGCAGCTCGCGCGCGCCGTGCTGCGGGTCGGCGAGTTGCCCGCCTACGGATGGATCCCGCCCGGCGTGCACGACTACACCGCGCAGCAGTTCGACTACGCGGGCCGCCCGATGACCGAGCGCATCGCCGAAGCGCGGCGCCTGTATGCCGCTGCAGGCTACAGCGCGACGCGGCCGCTGCGCTTCGAACTGCGCTACAACAGCGGCGAGGTGCACAGCCGGCTCGCGGTCGCGATCGCGGCGATGTGGAAGGAGGCGCTCGGTGTCGAGGCGCAGCTCACCGCCGTCGAGTTCCGCTCCCTGATGGCCGACATCGACGCGCGCAACGTCGAGATGTTCCGCATGAGCTGGAGCGGCGACTACAACGACGCGTACACGTTTCTGCAGTACCTGAAGTCGGACTTCGGCATCAACCTGCCGCGCTACGCGAACCCGGCCTACGACGCGCTGCTCGCGCGCGCCTCCGCCACCGTCGACCCCGCCGCGCGCCGCGCGCTGCTCGAGCAGGCCGAGCGCACGATGCTCGCGGACACACCGCTCCTGCCGCTCTATTTCTACGTCAACAAGCACCTCGTGAGCCCGCGGGTCGAGGGCTGGTACGACAACGTGCTGAATGTCGTCTACAGCAAGGACCTCGCGCTGCGGCCGCTGCCGCGGTAGGCGGCAGTCTCCGGAGGCCCGCGTTCAGATCACCTCGAGCCGATCCTTGGAGGCGCCGCGCACGGCGTCGATCACGATCGAGCGATCGAAGGTGACGAGCCTGCCCCCGTGCGCCACAGCGAGCGCCAGGAGGTAGATGTCGGTGATCCGGTTCGAACCGTGCACGCGCGCGTGATCGATGCGCCGCGAGTCGAGCAGACTGACATCATCGGGCCAGAACATGTGACAGGGATGGGCGGTCGCCTCGGCCAATCGATCGGCGACCACGGCGACCGGTCGTGCACGCGGGTAGCGCGCGTGCACGAGAATGCGAAGGCATCCGTTCTGGGTGATGGGGCAGGATGCCCAGCCGGCCCCTCCTTCGCGCGCAAGCCAGGCGCGGGCCGCTCCATGATGCACATGGCCTGCATCGAGCAGTGCTCGCATCAGTAGGCATCGTCCTCGCGCAGACGGTTGATCAGCTCATCCGTGACTACAGGCCCTTCCGATGGAAACGGGCGAAAGCCGTAGATCGCCTCAGACTCCACGACGCCGGCTACGGATGGCGCGCCGGTCTGTGTCAGCGAGTGGCGCGCCAGTTCCGAGATGACCTGGCCGGCCGTCTTGCCCTCGCGTCGGGCACGTTCCTTGGCGGCCTGGAGAACGTCCTCGGCAATGTCGAGGGTGGTGCGCATGCGCCAGATGATAGTACATCATTTAGGCGTACTAATGAAACAATACCACGGCTACAATCAGACACTTCTACGAAATAAACACCAATCACCCGCGTGTTGCGATCCGGCCGGTCACTTCGCCTGCGCCGCGATCCACTTGTGCATCCGCTCGGACAGCACGTCGAGCGGCACCGCCCCGCTCGACAGCAGCGCGTCGTGGAACGCGCGGATGTCGAACCGCTCCCCGAGCGCGGCCTGCGCCTCGCGGCGCAGGTCGAGGATCCGCAGCTGTCCGATCTTGTACGCGAGCGCCTGTCCCGGCCAGGCGATGTAGCGGTCGACCTCGTTGACGATGTCGGCCTCGGTTTTCGCCGCGTTCGCCTTGAAGTAGTCGATCGCCTGCTGGCGAGTCCACTTCTTCGCGTGGATGCCGGTGTCGACGACGAGCCGCACCGCGCGCCACATGTCGTAGGTGAGCTGGCCGAACTTCGCATACGGATCGTCGTAGAGGCCCATCTGCTCGCCGAGGCGCTCGCTGTAGAGCGCCCAGCCTTCGATGTACGCGGTGTAGTCGGCATTGCGGCGAAAGAGCGGCAGCGACTTGTCTTCCATCGCGAGCGCGATCTGCAGGTGATGTCCAGGCACCGCCTCGTGCACCGTGAGCACCGGCATCTCGTACTTCGGGCGCACTTCCGGCCGATAGAGGTTGACGTAGTAGTAGCCGGCGCGCGAGCCGTCGAGGGCCGGGCCCTGGTAGTAGGCTGTCGTCGTGTCGGGCGCGCTCGTCATCGGGATCGGCCGCACGCCGTAGGGCATGCGCGGCAGCTTGCCGAAGAACTTCACGAGCTCCGGGTCGATGCGCTTCGCCATCGCGGCGTAGGCTTCGAAGAGTTCGTCGCCGGTCTTGTAATAGAACTGCGGATCGGTGCGCAGGAAGGTCAGGAATTCCTCGAAGCTGCCGTTGAACCCGACCTTGCGGATCACCTCGTCCATCTCGGCGCGGATGCGCGCGACCTCGCGCAGGCCCGTTGCGTGGATCTCCTCGGGCGTGAGGTTCGTCGTCGTGTGGTAGGCCACGCGGTTCGCGTAAAAGGCGGCGCCGTCGGGCGTGTCCCAGATGCCGTCGCTCGTGCGGCACGCGGGCAGGTACTTGTCGCGCATGAAGGCGTCGAGGCGCCGGAAGGCCGGTATCACCTGCTCGCCGATGGCGCGGCCGGCCTCGCCGATCAGCCGCGCACGGTCCTCGGCGCCGATGCCGTCGGGAAAGCGTTTGAACGGCTCGAAGAACGGGCTGTCTTCCGCATTGGCGGGGATCTGCAGCGCTATCTGCGCCGGCACCCGCTCCATGATCGAGCGCGGCTGGGTCCGCTTCTCGCGGATGGCCGTCTCGAGCAGCGCGATGTTCTCGTCGATGTAGGCGCCCATCTTCGTCAGGCGCGCAATCCACGCCTCGTAATCGGCCACGGTCGCGAAGGGCAACAACTCGGCGATCTCGCTCGAGGTCTGCACGCCGTCGCGCGGGCGGGCCACCTCGTAGAGCCAGGGCTTGAACGGCTGCGCGTCGAGGCGGCGCTGGAAGTCGAGCGCAAAGAGGTCGTAGTTGAGCTTGTCGGCGTTCGAGAGCCCGGCGCGCGGGATGGCCTTCAGTTCCGCGAGCGTCGCGGCGTAGCGCGCGTAGCGTGCCGCGAAGGCGGCCGGCGTGAGGTCGGGCCAGCGGTCCGCGAAGCGGTGATCGCCGAGATAATCCGCGCTGATGGGGTTGTCTTGAAGATCCGCTTCCCATGCGGAGTCGAACAGCGCCTGCAGGCGGGCATCGGCCGCGAGCGAAGCGTGCGGGGCCGCAATCAGGCTGGCGGCGAGCAGCGCGAGCAGGGGGCGCATCCGGGGATTGTGTGCCAATCCCCGGGGGCTGCAAAGACCGCGGTCAGTCGACGCGCAGCTGCCCCATGCTCGGGCGAAAGCGCAGGTTGCGCGGGTTGCCGTGCCCGACGTCGCGCGAGACGACCGTCACGCCCGCGTCCGCGAGATACTCGCCGATCAGCGTGAGCACCGCATCGGCGGCGAGGCGCGCCGGCTCGCCCGCCTCGACGCTCGCCGCGATCTTGCCCTGCACGTCGATGCCGCGCTCCATCGCGCCCCGGAAGCGCTCGACGCAGCGATCGAGGAGCAGCAGGTCCGAGGCGAGCGTGCGATCGGTGACGTCGGTCTGGCTCGCGCCGCGCGCGATGAAGCGCAGATGCAGCAGCGCCCCGTGCTCCTCCACCGCGTCATAGAGGCAAACCGCGAGCGTCCCGTCGAGGGTCGCGGTGAACAGGACGTCGTCCGCAGTGACCTCGAAATGGTCGGGCGGGACGCAGACGATGCGTGGGTCCGGGTGCAGCACGACGCCATGGTGCGGATTTCCGGCGCCCGGAACCTTGAACTGCATCACGGGCGGCACATGGCTAGAATGGGGCGGACGGCGGGGTGCCGCCGGACGGCGACACAGTGAGGGGTACGTCATGTTCGATATCGGTTTCCTGCCGATCATTCTGCTCGTCGCGATCCTCGTCATCGCGTCCAAGGCGTGGCTCACGGTCCCGCAGGGCTACGAATTCACGCTCGAGCGCTTCGGCCGGTACAAGAAATCGATGGGCCCCGGCTTCCATTTCATCGTGCCCTTCGTCGAAGCGGTCGGGCGCAAGATCAACATGATGGAGCAGGTGCTCGACGTGCCGCGCCAGGAGGTGATCACGAAGGACAACGCGATGGTCAGCATCGACGCCGTCGTGTTCTTCCAGGCGCTCGATGCCGCCAAGGCGGCCTATGAAGTCGACAACCTGCGCCTCGCGGTGATCAACCTGACGATGACCAACATCCGCACGGTCGTCGGCTCGATGGACCTCGATGAAACGCTGTCGAAGCGCGACGAGATCAACCACCGGCTGCTCAAGGTCGTCGACGAGGCGACGACGCCGTGGGGCATCAAGGTGACCCGCATCGAGATCAAGGACATCCAGCCGCCGGCCGACCTCGTCGAGTCGATGGCCCGGCAGATGAAGGCCGAGCGCGACAAGCGCGCCAATATCCTCGACGCCGAAGGCTTCCGCCAGGCCGCGATCCTCAAGGCCGAGGGCGAGAAGCAGTCGGTCGTGCTCGCGGCCGAGGGCAGCAAGGAAGCCGCCTTTCGCGAGGCGGAAGCGCGCGAGCGGCTCGCGCAGGCCGAAGCGCGTGCCACGGCGATGGTCTCGCAGGCGATCGCGCAGGGCGATGTGCAGGCGATCAACTACTTCGTCGCGCAGAAGTACGTCGATGCGCTGAAGGACTTCGCGACCTCGCCGAACCAGAAGGTGCTGTTCCTGCCGATGGAGGCGAGCGCGCTGATCGGCACGATCGGCGGCATCGCCGAGCTGGCGAAAGACGCGATGGCGAAGCAGACGTCGGGCGCCGCAGCACCGGTGAAGCGGCCATGATGAACCTCCTGATGCATCTCGAGTGGTGGCACTGGTGGATCGCCGCCGCCGTGCTCGCGGCGATCGAGACCTTCATGCCGGGTGCCGTCGCGATCTGGTTTGCGATCTCGGCCGCGGTCGTCGGCGCGCTCGTGCTGATCATTCCGGTGCCGTGGCAGCTGCAGCTCGTGCTCTTCGGCGCACTCGGCATCGTCGCGATCGTGGCCTTTCGCAGCTATGCGAAGCGCAATCCGCAGACGACCACCCAACCCGCGCTCAATCAGCGCGGCGCGCAGTATGTGGGCCACGAATTCACGCTCGTCGAGCCGATCCAGCAGGGTTTCGGCAAGGTACGGATCGGCGATACGGTATGGAAAGTGGCGGGACCGTCGCTGCCGATCGGCGCGCGCGTGCGCGTGACCGGTGTCGACGGTGCCGTGCTCACGGTCGTCGCGAGCGGGTGAGTCGCCGCGCCGACGCGCAACTCTGGGGAGGATCGTCATGCTGGTTCGTCACGTACTCGACCGCAAGGGTCATGCCACGCACGCCATCGGGCCGGACGCCACCGTACTCGATGCGCTCAAAGTGATGGCCGAGCATGAGATCGGCGCGCTGCTCGTGATGCAGGGCGATCGCGTGCTCGGCGTGATGTCCGAGCGCGATTACGCGCGCAAGGTGGCGCTCCTCGGCCGCGCGTCGCGCGATACGCCGGTCTCGCAGATCATGTCGTCGCCACCGGTCACCGTGACGCCGGCGGACACGATCGACGGGTGCATGCGCCTCGTCACGGACAAGCGCATCCGCCACCTGCCGGTGATCGACGGCGGCCGGGTGGTCGGCGTGCTGTCGATCGGCGATCTCGTGAAGGCGATCCTCAGCCAGCAGAGAGAGACGATCGAGCAGCTCGAAGCGTACATCAGAAGCTGACAGCGGACAGCTCATGGCCGGCAGCCGGAGGCGCATGCGACTTCGACGGGTACCAGGCAGTCTCGTCGGGCTGTGGCTCTGCCTGTGCGCACCGTCGTTCGCGGCGGCCGCGGCGCAGTGCGATCAGCCGTGGTCGTGCAGTGGCGTCGCGCGCATCGTCGCGATCGGCGATGTGCACGGCGCGCTCGCCGAGTACGAGTCGATCCTGCGGGCCACCGGCCTCATCGATGACGGCGGGCACTGGGCCGGCGGACAAACCTACCTCGTCAGTACGGGCGACCTGATCGATCGAGGCCCGGAATCGCTCGGTGTCATCCAGCTCCTGCGCCGCCTCGAGGCCGAGGCGCCGGCCGCCGGCGGGCGCGTGCTGGTGACGCTCGGCAATCACGAGGCGATGAACCTCACCGGCGAGCTCGATTACGTGGTGGCGGCCGACTATGCGGCGATGGCCGCGTCCGAGGATCCGGCGACGCGCGAGGCCGCGTTCCGCTCGCTCGATGCCCACGGCGCCTTCGCGGATCTCACCGGGGAGGCTGCGCACGCCGCGTTCGACCGCCGTTTCCCGCGCGGCTGGTTCGCGCGGCAGCGGGCCTTCAGTGCCGAGGGCGAGGTGGGCCGCTGGCTGATCGCGCGTCCGCTGATGGTGCGCGTGAACGGGGTGCTGTTCACGCACGGCGGCCTGCCCCCAGGGCTCGCCACGCAGACGCTCGCTGCGCTCAACACGACGTCGCTGCACCAGGATCTCGTCGATTACACGACTGCGTGGCACGCGCTGATCGCGGCCGGGCTCCTCGATCCCGATACCTTGTTCGAGGCGCGCGTCGCGCTCGCGCAGCAGCGGCTCGCGACGTACACGGGCGAGGATCGTGCGGCGCTCGAACGCGCATTCGCGACGCTGCAGCGGACCGATACGTCGCCGGTACACAGTGTGGCGGGGCCCCTGTGGTATCGCGGCAGTGCGATGTGCAACAGCGCCTTCGAAACGGACACGGTGGCGAGCGTGCTAGGCCGGCTCGGCGGCGATTCCGTCGTGATCGGCCACACGGTCACGACGACGAAGCGAATCACCACGCGCATGGATGGCCGGGTCACGATGATCGACACCGGCATGCTGCCTGCGTACCACGGCCAGCCCTCGGCGCTCGTCATCGAAGGCGACGCACGCCGCGTGATCTACGCCCGCGCGCCGGGCGAGCAGGCGTCGCCCGAGCCCGAGGCGCGCCGCGTCGGCGATCGCCCGGGGAATCTCACCGACGATCAGCTCGAGGATTTCCTGCGCGACGCCGACATCGTCGCGAACGAGTCACCACCGATCGCCCGCGCCGGCACGCGCTGGCTGACGCTCCGCCGCGGCGATGCGACGGTGCATGCGCTCTTCATCACCGCACCGGAGCGCGGGCGCTGGCAGAACGAAGTCGCGGCCTATCGGCTCGACCGGCTGCTCGGCATCGACATGGTGCCCGTGACGATCGAGCGCACGATCGACGGGCAGGCAGGCGCACTGCAGTTCTGGATCGAGAAGGCCGTGAGCGCCGCCGTGGTCGAGCGCGACAAGGTGCGCGTGCCGCCGTGGTGCAGCCTGCAATCGCAGTACGGCCTGATGCGCGCATTCGACGCCCTCGCCGGCAACACCGTCCGCCGCGCGGAGGACGTGCTGCTCGGCACGAACGACGGTCTCGCGCGGCTCATCGACCATGCGGTGCTCTTTCCGACGGCGCGCCGGCTCGATCCGCGCGTCGCACCGCCCCCCGTGGGCGACGAGCTCGCGCGCCGTCTGCGCGCGCTCGATGCCGCCAAGCTCGCATCGGCGCTCGCGCCGTGGCTCGACCGGGCGCAGCAGAAGGCGATCCTGTCGCGGCGCGACGCGCTGCTCGGCACGCGCTGACGCGCCCTCTTCAGAACGCCTTGACGAGAATCGCGATCGTCAGCGCGACGTGGATGCCGGCGAAGAGCCACGGCACGAGCAGCTCCACCGTCGTGGTCTGCAGGTAGGTCCGCCGCGAACGGGCGGCGTCCAGCGCGGCCCATTCCGCCGTGAACGGCGCAAACGGCAGCTCGCGTTCCATCGCGACGATCACGCGGAACTTGCCGGCGTTCAGCTGCCGGTACGACAGCACCATCATCCACCACGCGACGCACATCAGCACCGCCGCGGTGGCGGGCGCGATGACGAGCGTGCGCGAAGCGATGAGACCCTCCTTCAGGGCGACCGCCAGCGCGCCGACGACGGCCGTGTTCATGCCGACGAAGAAGGAATTGGCGAGCATGCGCCGGTTGCTGACGCGGTCGGCCATCTCGACGCACATCTGGTACTGGCGCAGCGCATGGTAGCGATAGTCCGCGCCATAAGCCTCGGGCGGCGCCGCATGCAGCACGTCGGTGAACCGGTCGTCGGCGTCGTTCATGGGGACTTCCTAGTGCGAGGGCAGGTGGCGCAGCTTGCGGTCGCGATTGAGCAGCACCCAGGTCGCGTGCTCGGCGAGCGCGGCGCGCCCGAGGGAATAGAGAACCGAGCGGCGCCGGTCATCGGCGACATCGCCCTGCAGCTGCGAGCGGGCTTCGTCGAACAGCCGGTACATGTAGCCGTACTGCCGCGCGAGCTCCTTTGCCGCCGATTTCTGCAGCCACGCCTCGAGCAGGCCCGCGGCGAGCGGCAAGAGGCCCATCGTCACGACGAGCGGGGTCTTGAGGTACCCGGTATGCAGCACCGGCACGAAGCACAGCACCGCCGCGGCCGCGAGGCCGAAGACCAGCGTGACCGCGCCCGTCCGCTCGGTCAGCGCGATCATGTGGCGGCGCTGCTCGCCCGCATGCCAGAAATAGCCGAGCTGGCCCGAGCCGCGCGCCTTCACCGGATCGAGCGAGCCAACCCAGGTCTCGATCGCGTGCTCGATGCCGCCCGAGATGCCGTCGCGTCCGGCGTCGTGCATCTCGAAATCGACCGCGCGCATCGCGTTCCTGATCCAGTCGAGCTCGGGGTCCTGCCGGCGCAGGAAACTCTCGTCGCCCGTGTGCAGCCGGCCCTCGTCGCGCACGCCGGCGATGCGCAGGTAGAACTGCACGCGCAGCCCCTCGCAGAGCGCGCGATACTCGAGATGGTCGCGATGCCAGCCGCGATACTCGGCGTAACGGCTAAGCGCGATGGTCGTGAGCGCGGCGCCGAAGAACACGTAGATGAGGCCCCACATCGCCGGGATCTTGGAGTACAGCACGAACGCGCAACCCATCACGGCGCCGATGCCGTACGTCCACGCGGTGATGCGCGTGAGGCGCCGGCGGTAGAGCGTGGCGAGGTGGTCCGCGAGCGCGATGAGCCGGGCACAGCGCCGCACGGCAGGCGGTGCGCCGACGAACGGTGCGCGCTCGTCGGCCAGTGCGCCGGCAGTGGCATGTTTCGCAACCCCGTTGAACTCTTCGGTGCGCTCGAGAACGTGCAGGTACTCCTCGGGCATCGACTCCTGCAGCGTCGAGCGGCCGCCCGCGAACTCGTGCAGGTAGCCCGCCGACAACGGCTTGTGGCCGTTTGTCGGCTCGCCGTTCCTGCGATCCCGCGACACGAGGATGTGGTAGACGAGGGAATTGTCGGCCTCGCCGAGCGCGAGATCGCGCAGCTCGTCGGTGGCCGGCCGTGCGCCACCCTTCGAGGCGAGCCGGTAATTGACGACGGCGGCGGTGCCTCCGGGGCTCGCCGACGGCTTGCCGTCCCACAGGGCGAGCAGGATGTAGCAGTAGCGCGCGAGGAAATCGCCTGCGACCGCATACAGCGTGTCGCGGTCGGCCGCCGCCTCACCGTTCGTCAGGTCGACGACACGCGAGACCGCACGCAGTTCATCGAAGCGCGCCAGCTCCTCGGGGCCCGAGAACTGCGCGCGGTAGTCCGCGATCGGCAGCGGCTGCAGGAACACGAGTTCGAGGCCGAGCGCGTGCGCCTCCTCGGCGACGAGGAGGTCTGCCCCCTCGGCGAGTTGCGAGGCGACGATCAGCGGCGTGCGGGGCCAGCGATCGCGCAGCGATGCGAGGAACTCGCGCACCCGCTCGCGCGCCGCAGGCACCTCCGATTCGACGAGGTCGCGGTGTCCGGTGACACCGATGACGAGGGGGATGGCGGCAGGCAGGTCCATCGGTACGGCAGTTGTCTCCATGTCAGTGCGGCAGACGGACGAGCCGCTGCTCGAGATCGCGAGTGTAGTATCGCTGTTCGCCGAAGCGCTTGCGCACGACCGGCAGGGCTTTCGTCAGCAGGTCGCGCGCCTCCGGGTACTTCTTCTCCGCCGCGCAGGCCGTGGCGCGCACGGCGTCCTGCAGCGCGTAGCGCCAGGCTTCGCCCGGCATTTCGGCGAGCGGGTACTGCTTCTCGAGCAGCGATCGGGCGCGGGTGAGGAGCGCTTCGGCCTGGGTGGCGCGATTCGTGCGGGCGTACACGTCGGCGAGGTTGGTCAGCACCTGGTCGAGCATCCAGTGATTCTGCTTCTCGGCGATCCTCAGCGCCTCGTCGAGTTTCTTCTCCGCGTCCGTGTAATTGCGCCTTGCGAGATCGATCATCGCGAGGCTATTGAGCGGCAGGATCAGGTCGTCGTGGTCGGGGGGTTTCGTGCGACGATCGATGTCGAGCGTTCTCGCGAGATAGCCTTCCGCCTCGTCGAGCCTCCCATCGATGAGCAGGCCACGCCCGATGTTGTTCAGGATCGAGCCCACTTCAGGGTGATCCTTGCCGGCCCACTGTTCCGAGATGCCGAGGCTCTCCTTCCAGACGTCGACCGCCTCCCTGTAACGACCTGTCTGGAAATAGAGGGCGCCCAGGTCATTGAGATTGCTGCCGACCTTCCAATGCTTCGGACCCAACTGCTTTCGCCATATCGCGAGACTGTGCAGCATCAGCGGTTCGGCTTCCTGGTATCGGGCCGCGAAGAACAGCGTTCCGGCCAGCCCCTGCAGGGTCTGCGCCACCTGAACGCTTTCCGGCCCGTGCAATCGACGATCGATCTCGAGGGCGTCCCTGTAGAGTCCTTCTGCCTCCGCGTCGGATCCGAGCTGCGAGAGCGTGTCACCCAGGCCGTTCAGGTTGTTCGCGACGAGCGCGTCGCCCCCGGGACCCAGGCGTCGCGCGTCCTGGAGGGCCTCGCGGTAGAGCTTCTCGGCGTCCTTGTACTTGCCGTCGAGATAGGTGGCGGCCGCCAGCGCGCTTCGCGTTTCGGTGCTGGCCCGGCTCGCGGCCCCGAGTGTCTGCGTGCGGGCCTGCAATGCCTCGTCGAGGAGCTGGATCGCGGGCGCCGGGAGCCCGAGCCCCGTGTACGCGCGACCCATTGCCGTCATGAGGCTCGCGCGTACCGCGGGGCGGTCGGTCAGCTGCCGGCGCACATCGCTGGCGCCCCGGTCGAGCATCTCGCGCACCGTGAACTCGTTCGCGCGAGCCTTGGTGGGGTCGGCCAGTGTGAACAGCGAAACCATGAAGTTCATGGTTTCCTCCGTCGTCGACGCTTCGGTCACGGCACGCTGGCGTTGCGATGTCGCGATGACGGCCGATACCGTCGCGGCGACGGCCAGGATCGCGAGACCTGCGACTGCGGCCGCCCGTATGTTTCGCGCGCGTCGCGCCTGTGACCGCGATGCCTCGATCAGCGCGCGTTCCGTGGGCGTGATTTCGACTTCGGCCTCCACGACCGTGAGCGCTTCCTCGAGGGGGCGGCCTTTCGCCAGCAGCAGGTCCGGACGGCGGCCCTCCTGCTCCCAGCGCTCCGCGGAAACCGCGAGCCGGCCGTGGGCGCGCAGCATGTCGCGGTTGGTTTCCAGCCATTCGTGGACGCGTGGCCAGTGCCGGAGCAGGGCCTCGTGTGCGATCGACACGACCGGACGGGCATCGACTCCGAGCTCGGACACACAGAGCCGCGCTTCGATCAGTGCGCGCACGAGTTCGCGCTGCGGGCCGGCCGGAAACTCATCGAGCGCGGCGCTGCGCCGGCTGTAGGCGCCCACGCCGTCAGCGGTGACGGCAATCAGCTTGCGGAGCGTCGCCGGCAGGCTGTCCCGGGTATCGGATGGCAGCGACAGGAACACGGCCTCGGCGCGCTGTGCGAGCGCGCCTTCCACGCCGCCGATGTCGCTGTATGCGGCGAAAGTCAGCGTGCCGTCGGATGCGCGTCGCTTGTAGAGCTCTTCCAGCGCGAATTCGAGCAGCGGCAGGGCCTCGGGGCTGCGAGCCGCTTCATCGCGCAGCAGCTCGTCGAGGCTTTCGCCGCCACCGACGTGCGTCTCGAAGCGCAAGCCAGCGGCTGCCGCGGGCAGTCGTATGATCTGGCCGATTTCCGCCGGGGTCGGTGGCCTGAGGTCATACTGGCCATGCCCGGCCTTCATCGCGACGAGATCCGCGTGCTCGACGCACCGTGGATAGAAATCACTGCGCAGTGTCGCGATGACCCACACTGCGCCGGTGGCGATCACCCGCCCGAGCAGCGTGAAGAAGCGTTCGCGCTCTTCGAAGTCGCAGCGCTCGTCGGAGAACACTTCCTCGAGCTGGTCGATGACGAGGGCCATGCGCTGGTCGGGCGCGATCCCGCTTCTCACCAGCGCGATGACATCCTCGTCTCCGGTCCCCGGTTGGCCCAGCGCCCTGGCCAGGACCTCACGGAGCAGCAGGGACAGATCGTTGCGCCGATCGCGGGGGCGCAGCTCCGCGCGCATCCAGCCGGCGACTCCCTCGATGATGCCGGGCTGCGTCAGTACCGGCAGCAATCCGGAACGCACGACCGACGACTTGCCGCTGCCGCTGGCGCCGATGACCAGGAGAAACGGGTGATCGTCGGCTGCCTGCCTGCGCAGCGCGGCGATCATCTCGCCCGTTGCGGCAGTACGGCCGAAGAAAATCGGCGCATGTTCGAAGCCGAAGGGTTCGAGGCCCCGGAACGGCGACTCGTTCCACAGCGTGACGTCGGCGCGCTCCGCGCCGACCGCCTCGGGAAAGCGCCGCGCGATCAGCTTGCGGAGGTGAACCTCGATCAGTTCCTCGAACTCCGCGACATTCCCGAACGGGTGAAACGCGGCACGCAGCGTGCCGTCGGCTTCATCGTGGAACCACCGTTGCACGAACGCATCCAGCGCCTGTTTCTGGCGCAGTCGCTCGACGGATTGCTCCGTGTTGTCGACGTCGATCAGGGGCGGCGCCGTCTTTCGATACACGAGCAGCGCCGGATGCCCATGGCGGCGCAGGCCCGCGAGCGCATCCTCGAACTCGAATTCGGTGCCGGAGCCGTATGGGCTGCCATCCGGCTTGCGGAAACTCGCAGGGAGCCGGGTCCCCAGCCTCGACCACAGCACGCAGATCACCGCATCGGCACTCGCCGGATGCGGCAGCTGGTCCTGGAAGGACGCCGACGCAACCAGTGGCTCGTGTTCCCAGAAGACGGGCTCGAGTGTCACGCGGCCCGCGAATTCCGTGCGCAGGCGCTCGATGACGCTGCGGGCGATCAATCGCTCCTGGGCGACGTCACCCGGTGACGACAGGAATATCCTGAAGGCGTCCAAAGCGGCCCGAGATTACTGAAGGGATCCGCAGCGAACAATCGTCGTTGCGGGTCCCTTCAGTGGGCAATGAGGTGGGTCGCGAGATGTTCTCGCTATGCGGTCGTTCGCCTGCGCCGACGGATGGCTGCGAGGGCGATGAGGCCCGCAGACAGCAGGGCGAGTGTGCCCGGCTCGGGCACGGATGTCGGCGGTTCGGTCGTTCCGCCGCCCTGCAACAGGCCACTCCGGAAGCGGTAGAAGTAGTCGCCGCCGGTCACTACAGCCGAGGAATCGCTGAAGAGCGACTGACCATCGGCGGAAATGAACCGTTCGACTCCGGGGTAGGTGCCGCCGTCGATCCCGTCCGTGCGGATGCCGTAGCGCACGTCGAGGTCGAAGTTTCCGTCACCCAGCATGTAGATGAATGCCTGGATGGAATACGAAGGGCCCACGGCGTTGCCGGACTCGTCGTACGATCCCGCGACGTCGTTCCACCAGAGACGCACGGTCGGCACCGCATCGGCGATGTTGTACGGACCGGTGAAGTCCGGCTGCCCTTCGGCGGGTATGCCGACCCCGAAGCCATTGGTCGAGAACATCGAACCCGATTCGGTGGGCTGCGCGCCCGCGCGCGGGGCGAGCCCGGCGACAGGCAGCAGCCCGAATGTCGGGTCGACCCCGGCCGACGCACTGCAATCGCCGGTCTGCGACAGCGTAAACGTGCCGTTGGCAAACATGCAGAACGACGCGTACAGCGAACTGCCCACCTGCAGCGGCGCGACGGGCTGGAAATCGTACGAGACGTCGTTGTTCGTGCCGGAGTCGCTGTCGGGATCGTATGAACCGCTCAGCGCAAACTGCAGGGAGCCACTCCCGGGCAGCGCGGACGGGCCGAACAGGTTGATCGAACTGAATGACCAGCCGGAACCGCTCGACTCGAAGGCGCTCGGGTCGAAATCGACGCGAATATTTCGTGCTTGCAGGCTGGTGAGAGGCAGCAGCGCCAAAGCCGCAAAGACGAGTCCCCGATGCGAAATTCCCTTCCTCATGACTGTCCCCTGCCGTGCAGTGTTTTGGGTTGGGTCGTGGGACATAGCCGCAGCAAATTCGATGCCACCTCGCGTCCGCCTGTCCACAATCAATGATTTAGATCAAGATACCCGCCGCGTCGCTGGCGCCGCACGGGCAAAGTGTAAGATCCGCCGACGCGTTCGCCGCAGAGTGGACTGTTCGGGGGTCGCATGACGAGAGGGATGCAGGCGCGTGACCGGAGCGCGATCGCAGCCCAACGGGTTTTTGGTTTCGGCGTGCTGCTGGCGGCTTCCGCTGCACTGCACGCAAGTGAAGGCACCTGCACGCTCGATGCGCTGACGGCCCCCGACCTCGTGATCGAGGATGCCAAGCCCGTGCGCTTTGCCACCGACATCACGCGCAAGGCGATGGCACACACGGCGGCCGACCCCGCACCCTTCAGGATCAAGGTCCGGCGTGCGGGCAGGGGGATCAGCTCGTTCAACAACGAGCCGCGCTACGAGCTCGCCGCCTACGAGATCTCGCGCCTCCTGTTCGCGGCGGACGAGCAGATCGTTCCGGCGATCGCGCTGCGTTCGGCGCCGCTCGCGCGGTTCCAGGCGATCGATCCGGCGGCCGTCGAGGCCTGGAGCGGCACCGCTGCCACGTTCTACATGGTGCAGTGCTGGCTGAACGGTGCGAAGCCCCACCCGCTCGCGATCGACGAGGCGCGCTTCGCGGCCGACCCCGCCTATGCGCGCGCGATCAGTCGCCTGAATGTCCTCACGTATCTTATCGAGCACAAGGACTCGAATCTCGGCAACGTGATGTTGACGGGCGAGGGCGCGGCCGTGCGCGCCTGGGCGATCGACAATGGCGTCGCGTTCGAGTCGGAGGAAAGCGACGTCGGCACCTTCTGGAAGAATCTCCGTGTCACCGCGATCGATCAGGCGCTCGCGGCGCGGCTGCATGCGCTGACCCTCGACGAGCTGCGCGCGCGCCTCGCGGTGATCGCGCAGTTCGAACTCGTCGGTGACCACTGGGAGCCGCGGCCGCTCAGCGCGAATTTCGACGCCCTGCGCGGCGTGCGGCGCAAGGGCGGGCAGGTGCAGCTCGGTCTGACGGGCAAGGAAATCGGCGCGATCGAGCGGCGACGCGAGCGGCTCGTGAATCGCATCGACAAGGGCAATCTCAGAATACTGCCCGACGCATCGTGAAGACGGCGCTCGCCGTGGCGCCATCCATGTCGATCGCGATGATCTCGATGCGCTCTTCGAACGCGAGGTCCTCCGGCGCGATGCCGGTGAGCCGCGCGGCGGCGCAATCGAACGCGAGCCAGCGCGGCAAGGGAGTCCCGTTCGCGAGCCGCGCCTCGTAGGCGAGCACATCCCCGGGGTCGGGATCGAAGAACGTCTCGGCCGGCAGCGCATGGTCGATCCGCTGGCCGGGGCGGACGACGAGATCGGCCGGCTCGCGCTGGCGCAGCGGCGCCGTGTTGTGCGTCTCGGCGCGCGACAGCGCCGTGTAGCGGCGGCCGATCAGCACGGCAACCCCCACCCACGCGACGCACAGCGCGGCATTCACCAGTGCGAACCCGCGCGTGCCGAAGCCGAACACGTTGAGGCCGACGAATACCACGCCCGCCTGCACGATGTCGCCGAAGCGCCAGAAGAAGGTATCGATCGTGGTCTTGCCGTCGAACTTCTCGGCGGCGCTGGTCGGCAGATAGAGCGTCTGCTGCGTCGTGTTCATCAGCGAGTAGTTGGTCGCACTCTCGAGGATCTTCGCCACGTAGATCATCGTAAACACCGGCACGAAGGCGATGGCACCGTAGACGAAGAGTGCAATGGCCGGCAGCACGAGCAGCGCGCCGCGCACGCCGACTGCGCGATAAACGCGCGACACCACGAGCGCCTGCACGAGCACGCCGAGCAGCGTGACCCACAGCTGATAGCGCGCGTACAGCGAGCCGATGATCGCCTCGCGCTGGGCGAGCACGGCCTCCGCGCCGGCGAGCGCCTCCGCGCGCGCCTTGATCAGTGCTGCGAGCAGGTAGTCGCCGGTCGAGCCGATGCAATTCAGCAGCACGACGAAGCCGGCGACGAGCAGCAGATAGCGGCTGCGGAAAACGACCTGGAAGCCGCCGAACACCGAATGCACGCGCCCGGTTCCGGGCGCCGCCGGCGCCGCCCGCGAAAGCTCCGGGATCGCGGCGACTTCCGGCCGGATCAACGCGGTGCTGGCACCGAGCAGTGCGGCTCCGAGCAGCAGCAGTGGCAGCGGCCCGAGGCGCGTGATCGCGAGATCCGTCAGTTGCGCGCCGACGAGGCTGCCGAGCGTGGCGCCGAGCATGATCGCGGGAAAGAGGCGCTGGCCGCTTTTCGTGTTGAAGTGGTTGGCGGCGAGCGCCCAGAACTGCGCGACGACCATGAGGCCGTACACGCTCACCCAGATGAAGAACACGATGCCGAACCAGCGCCCCGAGCGAAACGGATAGGCGGCCGCGAAGGCGAGGATGTTCGCCGCGAAGAATACGCCGACGAGCCGCACGAGGCGCGCGCCGTCGATGCGCCTGCGAATGGCGCTGTAGAGCGGAATGAGCGCCATCAGCACGAGGCCGTTCGCGGCGACCGCGTAGCTGCGCACTTCGGCGGCGGCGCCCGCGAGCAGGAACGACTCGCGCAGCGCCTTCAGCACGTAGTACGAGGCCATGATCAGGAAGGCGTGCGCAGCGAAGAGCGCGATGCAGCGCCCCTCACCCGCGCGCACGCGGGTGAGGACCTGAACGGCCCGCTCGAAGGGCGAGTATTCCGGCGCACCAGCCATGGAGACCCCGTTGCGGTCGAGTTTACAGCCGCCCGGGAGTCAGTTGCGCCAGAATGCCGGCGTGAAAAGCACGAGCACGCTGAAGATCTCGAGCCGGCCGAGCAGCATCGCGATCGTGAACACCCACGTCTGGAAGTCGCTGAACTTCTGGTACTGGGTCGAAGGGCCGGCGAGCTCGAGCCCCGGCCCGAGGTTGTTGATCGAGGCGACGACGCCGCTGAAGGACGATACGAGGTCGAGCCCGGACAGCAGCAGCGTGAAGGTAAGGACCGCGATGGTCGCGAAATACAGGAAGATGAACGCGAGCACCGCGTAGACGATGCGGTCCGGGATCACGTAGCCCCCGATGCGTATCGGCACGAGTGCGCGCGGGTGCAGCAGCATCTTCATTTCGCGCACCGCGTGCCGCTCGAGCAGCAGCGTGCGGAACATCTTGATGCCGCCACCGGTCGAGCCCGTGCTGCAGACGATGCACGACAGGAACAGCATCCACACCGGCGCGAAGATCGGCCACGCCTCGTAGTCCTCGGTGACGAATCCGGTGGTCGATGCAACCGACACGACGCTGAAGGCGACGTGCCGCAGGGTCGTCGCAAAGCCCTGGTAGTGATGATTTGCCCAGAGGAGCAGCGTGATGCCGAGCACGCTCGACCCCATCACGATCAGGATCGCCTTCGCCTCGGTGTCGCGCAGGTAGGGCGCGAGCGACAGCTTCTGCACGGCCATGAAGTGCCGCGAGAAATTGAGGCACGCACACAGCATGATGCAGATCAGCACGAACTCGACCGCCGGCGAATGGTAGTAGCCGACGCCCGCATCGTGGGTCGAGAAGCCGCCGAGCCCGATCGCCGAAAACGAATGGCAGATCGCGTCGAACCAGGTCATGCCCGCGGCGTGCAGCGCGACGATGCCGATGGCCGTAATGCCCGTGTAGACCAACCAGAGCGCCTTGGCGGTCTGCGTGATGCGCGGCGTGAGCTTCTCGTCCTTCACGGGTCCGGGGCTCTCGGCCTTGTAGACCTGCATGCCGCCGACGCCGAGAAGCGGCAGCACGGCGACCGCGAGCACGATGATGCCGAGGCCGCCATACCAGTGCAGGGCGTGGCGCCAGAGATTCACCGAGGGCGGCAGCGCATCGAGGCCGGTGAGCACCGTGGAGCCTGTCGTCGTGAGGCCCGACATCGCTTCGAAATAGGCATCGGTAAACGACAGCCCCGGGATTGCCATCAGCAGCGGCACGGCCGCGGCGACCGACATCATCACCCACACGAGCGTGACGAGGAGGAACCCGTCGCGCGCCTTCAACTCGCGACGGTAGCGGCGAAAGAGGAGCGCGAGCAGGGCGCCGACGACCACGTTGAGCGCCGCCGCCAGCGCGAAGTCGGCGAACATGCCGTCACCGGTCATGAGTGAGCACGCCATCGGCAGCACGTACGTGATCGCGAAGAACGCGAGCATCAGCCCGAGGACGTGCAGGACCGCGAACATCGCGGCCTATCGCACCGTCGAAGTCATGAACAGCCGCTCCACCTGTTCGACGTGCCGCCGGTCGTCGAGGAAGATGATCACGTGATCGTTCTCCTCCACGACGGTGTCGCGATGCGCCATGATCACTTTCTGGTCACGGACGATGGCGCCGACACGTGCATCGTCGGGCAGCGCGAGGTTGCCGACCGCAACCCCCACCACGCGCGAGCGGCCCCTGTCGCCGTGGGCAATCGCCTCCATCGCCTCGGCGGCACCGTGCTTCAGCGAATGCACGCGCACGATGTCGCCGCGACGCACGTGCGCGAGCAGCGAGCCGATCGTGATCGCCTGCGGGGATATCGCGATGTCGATGCTGCCGCTTTCCATCAGCTCCGCGTAGGAAGGCTTGTTGATCAGCGCCATCACCTTCGCGGCGCCGAGGCGCTTGGCGAGCATCGCCGAGAGGATGTTGGCCTCCTCGGAGTTGGTGAGCGCGGCAAACACGTCGGCGCCGTCGATGTTTTCCTCGATCAGCAGTTCCTCGTCGGCGGCGTCGCCGTTCAGCACGATCGCGTGCTCGAGCACCTCGGAAATCTGCCGCGCGCGCTTCGCCTCGCGCTCGATGACCTTGACGTAGTGCGTCTTCTCGAGCATGCGCGCCAGGCGAAAGCCGATGCTGCCGCCGCCGGCGATCACGACCCGCTTGGCGGGGTTGTCCTCGCGGCGCAGTTCGCCCATCACGCGCCGGACCTGGTCGCGCTCGGCGAGGAAGAAGACCTCGTCGCCGGCCTCGATCGCCACGTCGCCCTCGGGATCGATGCTGCGCGCGTCGCGATAGATCGCGACGATCCGGGCGTCGACATCGGGCAGGTGTTCGCGCAGCGCGCGCAGCGGCTGGCCGATGAGCGGCGCCTCGGCGCCGGCCCGCACGCCGACGAGCCGCAGGCGGCCCGCCGCGAAGGTCAGCACCTGCAGGGCGCCGGGGTAGCGGATCAGGCGGTCGACGTACTCGGTGACCAGCTGCTCGGGGCTGATCCACACGTCGACCGACAGCGCCTCGTTCGAGAACAGCTTCGGGCTCGCGGTGTACTCGGCGGAGCGGATGCGCGCGATCTTGGTCGGCGTGCGATAGAGCGTATAGGCCACTTCGCAGGCGAGCATGTTCACTTCATCGCTGTTCGTCAGCGCGATCAGCACCTCGGCATCGGCGACCCCGGCGCTTTCGAGTACGGTCGGATACGAGGCGTTGCCCGCGACCGTGCGGATGTCGAGGCGGCCCTGCAGGTCGCGCAGCACTGCTTCGTCCCGGTCGACGACCGTGACGTCGTTCGCCTCCTCGCGCGAGAGATGGTACGCAGCGGTGCGGCCGACCTGTCCGGCGCCGAGGATCACGATCTTCATGGTGGAGTCACATGGCCTCGAGATTGGCGTACGCGAGCATGAGCCATTTCGTGCCCTGCCGCTCGAAGTTCACCTGTACGCGCGCCTGAGGGCCCTGGCCCTCGACATTGAGTACCGTGCCCTCGCCGAACTTGCCGTGCCGGACTCGCGCGCCGAGGCGCATGCCCGGAGCCACGGACTCGGCCGCGATCGTGCGGCGCCCTGCCTGTGAATGGGTGTACGCCGGCGCGCGCCCTTGAGCGCCCGCACCGGCCGGGGCGTGCCCGCCCGGTCGCGCCCAGGCCCGCCCGACCTGGATGCGGGGCCGCACCTCTTCGACGAGGTCCTCGGGCAATTCGCCGATGAACCGGGAAGGCTGGCCATAGCTGTCGGTGCCGTGCAGGCGCCGCTGCTCGGCAAACGTGACATACAGCTGACTCATCGCACGTGTCATGCCGACGTAACAAAGGCGCCGCTCTTCCTCGAGGCCGTCGAGGTCGTTGAGCGAGCGCTGGTGCGGGAACAGGCCGTCTTCCATGCCGCAGAGGAACACGAGCGGAAACTCGAGGCCCTTGGCGGTGTGCAGCGTCATCATCTGCACGCAGTCCTCCCACTCTTCCGCCGGCCCCTCGCCCGCTTCGAGCGCGGCGTGCGCGAGGAACGCATCGAGCGGCGGCAAGTCGCCCTCCGGCTCGAAGCCGCGTGCGGCGCTCACGAGTTCCTCGAGGTTCTCGACGCGCGCCTCGCCGCGCTCGGCCTTGTCCTTGCGATGATGCTCGACGAGGCCGCTGCCGGCGAGTACGTGATCCACCTGTTCGTGCAGCGGCAAGCCGGCCGTGCCGTCCGCGAGCTGCTCGATCAGCTGCAGGAATCCGCCGAGCGCCGTACCCGCCCGGGCGCCGAGCGCGCCTTGCTCGAGCGCCAGGCGCGCGGCCTGCCAGAGCGAGCCGCCGGTCGTGCGCGCCGACTGGCGCAGCTCGTCGATCGTCTTCGCACCGATGCCGCGTGTCGGCAAGTTCACGACACGCTCGAACGAGGCGTCGTCATCGCGGTTCGACAGCAGCCTGAGATACGCGAGCGCGTCCTTGATCTCGGCGCGCTCGAAGAATCGCAGCCCTCCGTACACCTTGTACGGGATCCGGGCCGAGAGGAACGCCTCCTCGAACACCCGCGACTGCGCATTCGAGCGGTAGAGGATCGCGATCTCGCGCCGCGCGCCGCCGCGCTGCACCCAATCGCGGATGCGGTGCGTGACGAACTCCGCCTCGTCGCGCTCGTTGAAGGCCGCGTAGAGCCGGATCGGCTCGCCGTGGCCGCCGCTCGTCCACAGGTTCTTGCCGAGCCGGCCACTGTTGTGCTCGATCAGCGCATTGGCGGCCTTCAGGATGTTGCCCGTCGAGCGATAGTTCTGCTCGAGCTTGTGCAGCTGCGCGTGCGGCCAGTCGCGGCGGAACTGCTGCAGGTTCTCGACCCGCGCGCCTCTCCACCGGTAAATCGACTGATCGTCGTCCCCGACGATGAACGGCGCGCCGTCGCTGCCCGCGATCAGCTTCATCCACGCGTACTGGATCGCGTTCGTGTCCTGGAATTCGTCGACGAGCACGTGACGGAAGCGCGAGCGGTAATGGCGCAATACCTCGGCGTTGTCGCGCAGCAGCTCGAACGCGCGCAGCAGCAGCTCCGCGAAATCCACGACGCCCGCGCGCGCGCAGGCCTCTTCGTAATCCTGGTAGAGCTTGATGAGCTGGGTCGGGTCGTTGCCGTCCTTCAGCGCTTTCGGGCGCAGTCCCTCGTCCTTCTGGTGATTGACGAACCAGACCACCTCGCGAGGTATCCAGCGCGATTCGTCGAGCTGCTGCGCCTTCAGGATTTTCTTCATCATGCGCAGCTGATCCTCGGCATCGAGGATCTGGAATCCCTGGGGCAGCCCCGCTTCGCGCCAGTGCAGCCGCAGTAGCCGGTGCGCGATGCCGTGGAAGGTGCCGATCCACAGCGATCCGCCGGGTACGCCGAGCAGGCCCTCGATGCGCGCGCGCATCTCGCCCGCGGCCTTGTTCGTGAACGTCACGGCGAGGATGCTGTGGGGCGAGGCCCCCTCGGCCTGGATGAGCCAGGCGACGCGATGCGTGAGCACGCGCGTCTTGCCGCTGCCGGCGCCGGCGAGCACGAGTACGGGCCCGACCGGGGCCGTGACGGCCGCGCGTTGCGCGTCGTTGAGCGGGGAAAGGATCGGGGACAGGTCCATGAAGCCGCCTATTATGCCGACGGCGCGACCTTTTCATCCACGTAACCGAGCAATGCCGTCGCGAGCGTGAGCACCAGCGGCCCGACGATCAACCCGATCGCCCCGAAAGCGGCGGCGCCGCCCAGCACGCCGATGAACACGGTCAGCGTGGACACCTCCGCATGGCGCGATACGAGCAGCGGGCGCACGAAATTGTCGCCGAACGAGACGCCAAATCCCCAGATCAGGAGGAACGTCGCCATGCCCCAGCGACCGACCGCCGCGAGATAGAGCACGCCGGGCACCCACACGAGCGCCGCGCCGCCCATCGGCAGCAGCGAGAGGAGCGCGGCGAGCACGCCGAACACGACGAAGGTCGGGAAGCCCGCGATCGCAAAGCCGATGCCGACCGCGATACCCTGCAGCAGTGCCGTGGCGCCGCTGCCGAAGACCACGGCGCGCGTCACTTGCGCCAGGTGATCGATCAGGTGGCTGCGGCGCGCCGGTTCCAGCGGGATCAGGCGCGTGGCGCGGGCGGCCCACGCCGCGCCGTCCCGCACGAAGAAGTACAGCAGCACGATGGCGATGCCGAATCCCACCGCGGTGCCGAGCGCGCCGACGACCACATTGCCGCCGAGCGAGGCGCCCCACTTGAGGAAGGACTGCCCGCCGGCGAGCAGCCACTCGCGCAGCTGCAATTCGCCGAAACCCGCGTTGTCCTCGAGCCAGCGCAGCAGGCCCGCGATCCACGGGTACTCGTGCAGCGACGTGAAGCCGGCAGACCCGAACCGCTGGAAGAACGACTGGGCCCGTGCCGCCAGCTCCGCGGCCTGGGCCGCGAACACGCCGCCGAGGATCGACAGCGGCACGAGAATCGCGAGCGGCGTCAATACCGTGAGCAGCGCCGCCGACCAGTGCGCACGGCCCTTGAATCGCCGGGTGAGCCGCCGGTGCAGGGGCTCGAGCATGAACGCGAGGAATGCGGCCCAGACGATCGGCCCGACGAACGGAGCCAGGACCCTGTACAGCAGGTAGCCGATGGCGACGAGGGCGACGAGCGTGAAGCCGCGCCGGTAGAACACGGAGTCCATCGCGCGATTATGCTATTGCCGGGGAGGTCGTGGCGATGAAGCTGTATGACTACCTGGATTCCGGCAACGGCTACAAGGTGCGCCTGACGCTCGCGCACCTCGCGATTCCGTTCGCATGGGAGGAGCGCGATATCCTCTCGGGGGCGACCCGCACGCCGGAGTTCCTGGCGCGCAATCCGAACGGCCGCGTTCCGGTTCTCGAACTCGACGATGGCACCTGCCTCGCGGAGTCGAACGCGATCATCTGGTACCTCGCCGAGGACTCGCCGCTGTTGCCGGTCGAGCGACTCGGTCGTGCCCAGGTCCTGCAGTGGATGTTCTTCGAACAGTACAGCCACGAGCCCTACGTCGCGACGCCGCGCTACATCCTGAAGCACCTGCCGGCCGATTCGCCGCGACGGGCCGAGATGCCGGACCGGCTCGAACGCGGTCGCGCCGCGCTCGCGGTGATGGATCGGCATCTCGGTGCGCAGCCGTTTTTCGTCGGCAGGCGCTTCTCGATCGCCGACATCGCCCTGTACGCCTATACGCACGTCGCAGACGAGGGCGGGCACGATCTCGAGCCCTGGGGGCATGTGCGTGCCTGGCTCGACCGGGTCGCTGCACAGCCCGGCCATCGGCCGATCACGGCACTACCAGCGATTGCGTAACTCGCGCAGCCGGAGAAACACCTCGCGCGGCGAAGGTTCCGCGGGCAGTTCGGGAAAGGTCTCGCGCAGGCGTGCGATGATCACCGGGTTTTGCAGGCGAAAGAAGGTGTTGATGCGCTTCTCCTCGCCGAGCGTGGTGATCGGCGCGGCGGCCGGATCCTGCAGGGCGGCCGACTGGTGCAGCGCCTCCGCCGCTGCGTTGCCGGGCTCGCGGTCGAGCGTGAACGCGAGATTGCGCTCGAGGTATTCGTGCCCAGGGTAGACGCGCGTCGTCCCGGGCAACCGTGCGAGCTGCTGCACGAAGGTCTCGTAGAGCAGCTCCGGATGTCCCCCGTGGTGACAGTTGCCCGCACCGGCATTGAAGAGCGTGTCGCCGCAGAAGAGCGCGGGCGAATCGCCGCGGGCATACAGGCACACGTGCGCGAGCGTATGGCCCGGTGTATCGAGGTATTCGAGTTCGAGCGTGCGGCCCACGCGGACCACGTCGCCGCGCGTCAGCCCGACGTCGACATGTCCGATGTGCGCGGCCGCCCCGGCGTGCGCCAGTACCCGTGCGCCGGTCTCGGCCCGCAGCGGCTCGTTGCCGCCCGTGTGGTCGCGGTGCTCGTGCGTGTTGACGATCTGCGTGATCTCGTAGCCGCGGGACTTCGCTGCGGCGAGGCACTTGCGCCAGTCGAGCGGATCGATTGCGAGCGCTTCACCCGTTTCTGCGCAGGCCACGAGGTAATGGAAGTTGCGGTAATCGTTCGCCGCCCAGATACGTTCGATCAGCATGCGAGTCCTCCGGGCCTGCGCACCGGCCGCTCCCCGGAGCCCAGGGCTGCGGGCCCGGCAGCAGCGTGATCCGCCAACGGCGCGGTGATGCGTACGCGCGTCCCACGCCCCGGCGACGATTCGATTTCGAGTGTCCCGCCGATGATCGTCAGGCGCTCGCGGATGCTGTACAGCCCGAAGCCGCCCCGCTGCGACGGCAGGAAGGTGAGGTCGGACACATTGAAGCCGACCCCGGCGTCGGTGACCACCAGTTCGAGGCGGCCATCGGCGACCAGTGTGCGGATCGTGACGACGGTCGCCTGCGCGTGGCGCGCCACGTTCTGCAGCAACTGGCGTGCTGCCTGGAAGACGAGCACCGCCGTCGATTCGGCGAGCGGCTTCGGCGCGCCGTCGTCTGCGAAGTCGACCCGGATGCGCTGCCGGCTCGCAAACTCGTCCGCGAGCCAGCGAAGACCCGCGACGATGCCCTGGTCGTGGAGACCGGGGGGCGTGAGGTCCGTCATCAGGGCGCGCACCTGCGCGGTCGATTCGCTGATCGTCAGCTCGAGGGCGGAGATGTCCGGCAGTGGCCGACCCTGCTCTGCCGCGGAACGGATCGCGGCGATGTGCATCTGCAGCCCGACGAGGCTCTGGGCGAGGCCGTCGTGCAGGTCGGCGGCGATCTTGCGCCGCGCGCGGTCTTCGGTGAGCGTCAGTTCGGTCGCGAGTGCGCGCAACTCCCGCTGCTGCTCTTCGAGCCGGCGTTGCGCTGCGCGGTAATGCGTGACATCGCGCGCGGCGCCCCAGATCCGCTGCAAGGCCCCGTGGCTCACTTCCGTCGTGAGCGACACGAGGAGAATGCGGTCGAGTCCATAGGGTCCGGGCAGCACGCACTCGACGTTGTCGACACGCCCGCCGGCGGCAATCGTATCGGGCACCGTGGCGAGGCAACGCCCGAGCCACGGTGGCCAGCGCGCCACGAGACTTTCGGTCGCATCGCCGCCGGCCGCCTCGCGGAAGGCGTCGTTGGCTTCCGCGATGTGCCCGTGCGTCTCGAGCCAGGCGCGCTGCTCCCGTGCGGAGAGCAGCAGCGGCATCGGCTGCGACAGCTCGTAGCGGAAGATCGCCTCCGAGCTGTGCTCGACGAAGGCCCGGTAGCGCGCGTCGCTCATCTCCACCTGCACCAGCGCACGGCGCTTCTCCGCGATCGAGGCCTGCACGACGAGCAGCGGCACGACCACCAGCACCAGGAACGCCTGCAGGTTGAGCACGGCGTCGAAGGTCGCGCCCGGAACGGCGCGGTAGGGCCCCGCGCCCGCGAGCGTATAGAGCGCCGCGACGAAGCTGACGAGCAGCAGCGCACAGGTGACCCGTCGCGCGCCACCGGTCGACGCGATCCACACCATCGCCGTATAGACGAGGAACGGTGAATCGAACGCGATCAGTTCCATCCGGTAGCTGCCGGAGAACACATGCCACAACACGAGCGCCAGCACCGCGAACTGCAGCAGGACGAACCACGGCCGGGGCGCAGGCCGATGGCTGGCGCTGCGCAGGTCCGGCTCGGCCCACGACAGGATGAGCGGCACGAACACGATCGCGCCGAGGAAGCCGGCGAGCCACCACACCTGCTGGTTGCGCCAGTATGCAGTCGCATCGCCGACGCCCGTGAGGCTCGCCGCTCCGGCGAGCGCACCCGCAAAGAAGGCGAGGAACAGCACGGCACAGAACCGCGCCGTCGGCGCAACACGCTGGAAATCGACGCGCCGGCCGATGTAGCGGCGCACGAGGAATGCGGCGAGAGCGCATTGGCCGGCGTTGACGAGGCCGGCCAGCACACCGGTCTGCGTCGGATAGACCTGCTGGAGCGGGCCATAGGCCAGCAACTCGGCGGCGAACGCGGCCGCGAGCAGCCACGGCCAGGAGCGCCGGCCGACGAGCAGCAGCGCCGCAATTTCGGTGCCGCTCGCCGGCCAGAAGGCCGCCGCACTCGGGCCCTGCACGAGCAGTGTGTTGCCGGCCAGGGTCGCGACGAGGTGAAGCGGCAAATAGGCGGCCGCTACCGCCACGGGGTGCCGTACCAGGAAACTCTCGGGCTGCGCGGCCACTTGCATCACGATGCGATGACGGCGCCCGTTCGTCAACCCGCGGCGAGCACCTGGGTCGTGGGCAGGTAATGATCGACGAGCAGGGCGCCGAAGATCCACAGGAGCCAGCTCACCGAGAAGCGGAACACGCGCATCGGCAGTTCGCTGCGATCCGTGAACTTCATCGCGAACGCGTAGTAGAGGAATACGCCGTTCACGACCAGCGCCACCGCGAGGTAGATGAGCCCGCTCATGCCGG
>WBZY01000283.1_pt1 | contig 41888 bp, 39 predicted proteins | sample 5204191 | NCBI WGS metagenome assembly WBZY01 (sample SAMN12344363, study PRJNA552823) | activated sludge metagenome | biome: Activated sludge suspended growth; feature: Anammox Sidestream; material: Wastewater; isolation source: activated sludge from anammox sidestream of wastewater treatment...
AAATTCAGCGAGCGGATCTTGATGCGGTTGCGCAGCAAGTCGTTGGTCGCGGCGCGGCCCCAGTTGCCGCCTTCCTGGCTCTGGGTGAGCACCTCGAGGTTGTCCATCAGCGCGCCCATCCACGGTTCCATTTTCTCCTCCTCGGTGCCGGGGAGGAATCCGATGTCTTCGCCGAGCGGAATCGTCACGCGCGTCATGATGATCTCGACGAAGCGCTTGCTTTCGATCGTCTGCATCAGCCCCGCGGCGAGCGTCAGCAGCGTCTTGCCCGTGCCCGCGGGGCCGAGGATCGACACGAAGTCGATCTCCGGATCCATGAGCAGGTTGAGCGCGAAGTTCTGCTCGCGGTTGCGCGCGGCGATGCCCCAGATGCTGTGGCGGTCGTTGCGGTAGTCGCGCGTGATTTCGACGGTCGCGGTGTCGCCATCGACCTTGCGCACGATCGCCTCAATGCCCTGCGCATCCTCCTGGTGCACGAACTCGTTCATCTGCCATTCGTGCACGGTCGGGCCGGTGACCGTATAGAAGGTGCGCTCGCCTTCCTTCCATGAGCGCATGTCCTTGCCGTGCTGCTCCCAGAAGTCGGCAGGCAGCGGCGCATGGCCGGTATAGAGGACGTCGGCGTCTTCGATCGTCTTGTCGCTGTAATAGTCCTCGGCATGCACACCGACGACCGCGGCCTTGATCCGCAGATTGATATCCTTCGAGACGAGCGTGACACGCGCCTCGGTATGCAGCGCCTGCAGCGCGAGCACCTGCGAAAGGATCGCGTTGTCGCTGCCGTGGCCCGGAAGGTAGTCGGGGAGCGCAGACGCAAGCTGGCGGGTCTGGAAATAGAGCCGCCCCGACGAGGGCTTCTTGCCATGATTGCCCGAATACCCGGAGGGCAGCGGCAGGCCCGCGTCGATCGCGTCCTTCTTCGCGTCGCGCATCAGCTCGTCGAGAAAGCGGCTGACCTGACGCACGTTGCGCGAGGACTCGGAGAGGCCCTTCTTGTTGGCGTCGAGCTCCTCGAGCACGATCATCGGCAGATAGATGTCGTGCTCCTCGAAGCGGAAGATCGAGGTGGGGTCGTGCATCAGCACATTCGTGTCGAGCACGAAGATGCGGCGTTCGCGAGGGGTGGGGCGGTGCTTCAATGGCTGGGTGTGGGTGTCAGGGCTGCGTCCTGCGCCTGCGCCCTCAGAGATGCTTCGCCGCTTCAAGGACTTCCTCCGCGTGACCTGCCACCTTTACCTTGCGCCATTCGCGCGCGAGTTTCCCCGCTGCGTCGATCAGGAAGGTACTGCGCTCGATGCCGACCACTTTCCTGCCATACATGTTCTTCTCCCTGATCACGTCGAATAACCGGCAGGCCTTCTCGTCGGCGTCCGAGAGCAGCTCGAAGGGAAAGCGCTCTTTCGCGCGAAACTTCGCGTGCGAGGCGCAGCTGTCGCGCGAGATGCCGAAGACGGCGGTTTTCGCACGCCGGAACGCGGCGTGCCGGTCCCGGAAGTCCTGCCCCTCGAGCGTACAGCCCGGCGTCATGTCTTTCGGGTAGAAGTACAACACGAGCTTCTTACCGGCAAAGTCGCCGAGGCGCCACTCGCTGCCGTCGCTTTGCGGGAGACGCAGCGCCGGAACCTTCGCGCCGACCTTCACGACTTGACGGGCTCCATGATCGCGTCGAGGTTCAGCGAATCGCAAAAGTCCATGAACTCCTCGCGCAGCTGCGCCAGGTGAATGCGGGTCGGCACGTTGACGATCATCTGTACGGAGAACATCGCTGCGCCAGTGTGCGCAGCGGCGTACACGCGGGTCGACAACTCGGCGATGTCGATCGCGCGGCTCGAGAAGAAGCCGGACAGGCCGGTGACGATGCCGGTCTGGTCAAGGCACACGACGTCGATCGAGTAGGGCACCATGTCGGTGCGCGCGCCGCGCGGCTCGGTACGTTTGACGTTGACGGTGAGGCCGGCGGTCTCGCCGAGCTTTTTCAGTTCGGTTTCGAGCTTCGCGAGCGAATGCCAGTTGCCGGACACGAGCAGCAGCATCGCGAACTCGGAGCCGAGGTTCGCCATGCGGCTTTCGCTGATGCTGCCCCCGCACTCGGTGATGACGCGCGAGAGCTCGTGGACGATGCCGGTACGGTCGTTGCCGACTGCCGAGACGGCGAGATGCTGCTTCACGGTGAGAGTGTACCGGTCGGCGGGTGCATTGAGAAACTGTCTCGCGCAGTCAGCGCCGGGCCGCTTGCCTCGCGCGTTGACCGCCCTTACCATCCTTGCCGATGTTCTCAGGCAGTCTCGTCGCCGTCATCACTCCGATGCGGCACGACGGCACGATCGACCTTGCCGCATGGTCCCGTCTCGTCGACTTTCATGCATCGAACGGCACCAGCTGTCTCGTGGTCGGGGGCACGACGGGCGAGTCTGCGACATTGACCGACGCCGAGCTCGACGAACTGACGCGACTCGCCGTGCAGCACGCGGGAGGCCGGCTGGCCGTCGTGGCAGGCGCCGGCACGAGCAGCACCGCGGCAACTGTCGCGCGTGTCGCGCGCCTGTCGCAACTTGGCGTCGAGGGCCTGCTGGTCGTCACGCCGGCCTACGTCCGCCCGACGCAGGAGGGTCTCTACCGTCACTTCGAGGCGGTCGCCGCGGCCAGCCGCGTGCCGCTCATCCTGTACAACGTGCCATCCCGGACGGCGGTCGACCTCCTGCCCGCGACCGTTGCGCGTCTCGCGAAGCTGCCGCGCATCGTCGCGATCAAGGAGGCGGTCGACTCGATGGAGCGTGTGCGGGAGCTCGTGCGGCTCGCGCCTCCCGGCTTCACCATCCTGAGCGGCGACGACGCAACCGCCCGTGAGGCCGTGGCGCAGGGCGCGCGTGGTGTCGTTTCCGTCACGGCGAACGTCGCGCCGCGCCAGGTCGCGGACATGATTGCCGCGGCCCTTGGCGGAGACCTGCGGCGTGCCGCGGAACTCGACTCCCGTCTCGCGAGTCTGCATCAGGCCTTGTTCAAGGAGCCCAATCCGATCCCGGTCAAGTGGGCGGCCATGAAGATGGGTCTCGCGCCCGCGGGTATCCGCCTGCCGTTGACTGCGCTCGAGCCGGAGCACGAAGCCCCGCTGCGCCGTGCGATGATGGCGGCGGGCATCGCCGTCGATTGAAGGAAATTGCATGAGAACTTGCCTGATCGTGCTGCTCGCCGCGGCCACCCTCGCCGGCTGCAAGACTTCGGGAGGGGGTTGCGGCAAGCCGCCTGAGTACACCAATTCCGACAGCATTCCGCCGCTTGCGGTACCGCCCGGCATGGACGCACCGAACACCCGCGGGGCGCTGCGCGTGCCCGAGCTTGAAACCCCCGAGCGTCCGCGGGGTCCGAACGAGCCCTGTCTCGACCAGCCGCCGAAGTATGTACCGCCGCCGAAACCGGTGCCGACACCGCAGGCCTGACAGGCCTGATATCATTATCGGCTCAACGTACGTCATTGATTCCGGAGAGGTGGCCGAGCGGTTGAAGGCACTTCGTTGGAAGCGAAGCAACATCCAAAAGGTGTTCGAGGGTTCGAATCCCTCCCTCTCCGCCAGGTGTCGTAGCAGAGATTTCGAGGTCCCATGGCGGCTCGCATCGGTTCCTTCGCGACGACCAGCCGCAAACCCCGCCAGGCCCGGAAGGGAGCAACGGTAGCGGCGATGTCGGGTGCCGGAGGGTCGGCTGGTGCGGGTCGCCTCCACTGCTGAGCCCATGAACTACACCGCACTCGCACGCAAATGGCGACCGAAGCGCTTCACCGAGATGGTGGGGCAGGAGCACGTCCTCAAGGCGCTGGCGAATGCGCTGACGGAAGGGCGGGTCCACCACGCGTTCCTGTTCACCGGTACCCGCGGGGTGGGCAAGACGACCGTGGCGCGCATCCTCGCGAAGTGCCTCAACTGCGAGACCGGCGTCACGGCCGAGCCCTGCGGCAAGTGCTCAGCCTGCCGCTCGATCGATGAAGGGCGCTTCGTCGATCTGATCGAAGTCGATGCCGCATCGCGCACCAAGGTCGACGACACGCGCGAACTGCTCGAGAACGTGCAGTACGCGCCCGCGGGCGGCCGCTACAAGGTGTACCTCATCGACGAGGTGCACATGTTGTCGGCGCATTCGTTCAATGCGCTCCTGAAGACACTCGAAGAGCCGCCGCCACACGTCAAGTTCCTGCTCGCGACCACGGATCCGCAGAAGCTGCCGGTCACGGTGCTGTCGCGCTGCCTGCAGTTCAACCTGAAGCGCTTGCCGGTCACCCTGATCGCGGCCCGCATGGCGGAGATCCTCGGCGCCGAGGACGTGAAGTTCGAGCCCGCGGCGTTGCAACTCGTTGCCCACGCGGCCGACGGCAGCATGCGCGATGCTCTCTCGCTGCTCGATCAGCTGATTGCCTTCGGCGGCGGTGCGGTGACTGCAACCGCTGCGCGTGAAATGCTCGGTACCATCGATCGCGACCGGGTGATCGCGATTGCCGATGCACTCGCCTCGGGCGACGCATCACAGCTCATTGCGGCCGCGCACGGACTCGAAGAATGGGCCCCGGACTATGCGGCCGTGCTCGACGAGCTGGCAGGGATCCTCGTGCGCGTCGCGCTGAAGCAGGCCGTGCCCGGCTACGACCTCTCCGAAACAGCTGATGCGGCGCTGATCGAACGCTTCGCAGCGGCCGTCGCCCCGGACGACGTGCAGCTCTACTATCAGACGGCAATCCTTGGCCGTCGCGACCTGCCGCTGGCGCCCGATCCGCGCACGGGCTTCGACATGGTGCTGCTGCGCATGCTCGCGTTCCGTTATGCGGGGGGGGCCGGAGTGACCACCAGTCCCGGCGTCACCGCAGGTGTGAGCGCCACGGCGAGTGCATCGCCGGCGTCGTCACACGGGGTGCCGCAGGGCGGCGTGCCGGCGGCACCGCTCGATGCATCGACCTGGCCGCAGATCGCTGCGGGCCTCGAGCTGTCGGGCCTGTCGCGGCAGCTGGCCGCGAACTGTGCCTTTCTCGCGCGTCAGGGCGCCGTCGTCAGGCTCGGGCTCGATGCGCGACACGAATCGATGCGCACGAAGGCGCAGGAGGAGCGGCTCGCGCAGGCGCTCTCGCGGGCGCTCGGCGAGAGCGTGCGGGTCGAGATCGAGATCGTCGAGGCGCCCGGCGAAACACTCGCGGCAGACCGCGCACGGCAGAGCGCGAATGAACTCGAGGCGGCGCGCGTCGCGCTCGCCGACGACTCCACGGCACGGGCGCTGCAGGAACGGTTCGGCGCCACGCTGCATCCCGAAACAGTGCGACCTACAGGCAAGTGAAAGGACCCCGCATGGCCCAGAATTTCGGCAACATGATGAAACAGGCCCAGGCATTGCAGGCGAACATGCAGAAGGCGCAGGCCGAGATCGCCAATCTCGAAGTCACCGGCGAGTCCGGCGGCGGCATGGTGAAGGTCACGATGACGGGCAAGCACGACGTGAAACGCGTGCAGATCGAGCCGGCTGTCATCGGTGAGGACCGCGAGATGCTCGAAGACCTGATTGCGGCGGCCATCAACGACGCCGTGAAGAAGGTCGAACAGCGCTCGGCCGAGAAGATGTCGGGACTGATGTCGGGGCTGCAACTGCCCCCGGGCATGAAGTTGCCTTTCTGAGCGCGCCTGGCGCATGAAGCATTCACCGGCACTCGCCGGACTCATCGAGGCTCTCCGCACCTTGCCGGGCGTCGGGCCGAAGAGCGCCCAGCGCATGGCGTTTCATCTGCTGCAGGAGGGCCGCGCCGGCGCAAACGCACTCGCGAACTCGCTCACCACCGCACTCACCAGCGTGCGCCGCTGCAGCCGCTGCCGCATGCTCACGGAGTCGCAGCTGTGCGGCATCTGCGAGAACCCCCGGCGCGATGCAACGCTGCTTTGCGTCGTCGAATCACCCGCCGACGTGGTCGCGATCGAGTCATCGGGCAGCTTCCGGGGTCGCTACTTCGTGCTGATGGGGCACCTCTCGCCGCTCGACGGCATCGGGCCCGAGCAGATCGGCATCGGCGAGTTCGAAGCGCTGCTCGGTCAGGGCGGGCTGCGGGAGGTGATCCTCGCAACCAACCCGACCGTGGAAGGCGAGGCCACGGCGCATTTCCTGTCCGAGGTCGCGCGTCGCCGCGGTATCGCGGCAACACGCATTGCGCACGGTGTGCCGATCGGTGGCGAACTCGAGTATGTCGACGGCGGCACACTCGCGCATGCACTCGCGGGGCGACAGTCGATCGGCTGAAGGGTCTTCGCCACGCGCGCCACCGCCCCGACGGCTACAGGCGGATGTCGAAAAAACGGACCAGCTCCGCGTTCATCGTGGTGTGGAAGGCTTCGCGATCGAAGCCGGGAGGATCCGAGCACAGCGCCGGCGGCCGCAGCAATCCACAGGGCGACAGGAACGAAAGGTGGTTCGCGCCACGTGCTTCGTGGAACTCGACCCGGCCTGCGAGACCTTTGCGGATGATCCCGCCGTTCGTTGCGAACGGGACGGTGTGGTCCCGCTCGCCGACCCACAATTGCACGGGAATGTGCACGCCCGCGAGCCCGTCACGCGCGAACGCGAAGCCGAGTCCGGGAGCGACGAGGACTGCCGCCCTGATACGTGGGTCGAGCGCGAATTCGCCGGTATCCGCATTCCGGTCGAGGAGCCTGGAACCGGCTTGCCGCAACACCTTGCAGATGAACTCGGGATTCGCGGCACAGTGGCTGGCGATCAGCGTCATGTCGGGCTGAGCGCCGATCAGCGTCAGCACCGTGAATGCGCCCGCCGACATTCCGAAGGCGCCCACCCGATCAGGGTCGATGTGGCCGCGGCCGCCCCAGAGGCCGAGCATGAAATCCAGCGTCGCGCGCACCTGCTGGGCACGATCGCTGTACAGCCTCGCGGAACCGGCGGCACTCTGGTCGGCGAAGCTGTCACCCGCGTGCATCGGTGCGGCAACCACGTAGCCGGCGGCCGCGAGGTGCATGGCCAGATCCACATGGCTCGCAAGGCCTCCGCCATTGCCGTGCGAGAGCACAATGACCGGCAAGCGCTGCCCCAGTACGGGACCGTCGGGCGCAACCTTGAGCAACGTGCTTCCCAACAGCGTAGTGGGTCGCGGTGACGCTGACGTGGGGTACCAGATTCCAATCGACATGGGGTGCGCCTGCCCATCGACGATACGTGTGAGCTGGAAGCCGACCGGCCGCGGCGAACCACGCGCGGTTGCAATGGCGTACCCCGCGATCGCGACGAATCCGAGGCCAATCAGCATGCAAATCCTGAAGATCCACTTCATGACCTTTCCCCCGGATTGGCTCGCGCGCCGCGCATCGCGGGCACGAGAGCGACAGTGATGAGAATTGTCGCGACCGCAAAGGTGGCGTGGGTGCCTGATGCCACCGCTTCGGCGCTGGCCGATCCGATATGGTCCGCCCCCGCGACGACCGAGAATACTGCACCCATGGCCGAAGCGCCGGTGATCAACCCCAGATTGCGCGACAGGCTCAGCAGACCCGAGACGACTCCGCGCTCACCTGCCTCGACGGAGGTCACTACGGCAGTATTGTTTGCGGCCTGAAACGTTGCGAATCCTGCCGTCACGCCGACGAGCGGCACGACGTAGCCCCAAACACCGTACGCGGCGGGAATGAGTGACAGCGCGAGGCACCCTGCCACCATGGAGACGAGTCCGGCGACTGTAGCGCGGGCTGCTCCGAAGCGATCGATGGCGCGTCCGGCCGGCACTCCCGCCAGCGCCGCGACGAGTGGACCGGTGGACATCACGAGTCCCACTGCGGCGGGGTCCAGGTGCAGGGCGCCTGCGAGATGGAAAGGACCGACGACGAGAGTCGTCATGGCGACAGTCGTGACGAGACTGCTCATGGCGAAGCCGCTGCCGACCATGGGGTGGCGCAGCAGGTCAGGCCGGAGCAGGGGAAAGCGCGCCCTCGATTCCACACGCAGGAACAGCCCGGCGCCAAGGAACGCGCCGCAGAGCAGCATGGCATTGGCCGGGCCGAAGTCGCCGCGACCCAAGGTCATCGCGAGCGCATAGGTGGCCAGCGTGAGCGCGAGCAGCGCCGAACCACCGAAGTCGAACGACTGGCGGGCGCCGTGTGTCGCTGGGGGAGGCAGATGCCGATGTGCAAGGCTGAAGGCGAGGAGTCCGAGCGGCACATTGATGAGGAAGATCGCCTGCCAGCCGGACATCGCAATCAGCGCGCCGCCCAGGGATGGACCGAGTGCGGTACCGACGGCCGACATGGTGCCGAGAAATCCCATGGTGCTGCCGACGCGCTCCTTCGGGACGGCATCGCCGACGAGCGCGATGGCGAGCGCCAGCATTACCGCAGCTCCGAGACCCTGCGCGGCGCGCGCCGCGATGAGCGCCCAGAGTTCCTGCGCCGCGCCGCAGGCGAGCGAGGCAACCGTGAACACGGCGATGCCTGCGAGCATCAGGCGCCGACGGCCGAAGAGATCGCCCAACCGCCCAACGCTGACGACGAGCGTCGTGATCGCCAGCAGATAAGCCAGCACTACCCATTGGACGGCCTGGAAGGACGAGTCGAAGGCACGCATGAGTGTCGGCAAGCCGACGTTCGCGATGCTCGTGGCCAGCGAGGACAACAGGGTGACCAGCGACAGGCAGACCATGGTCCAGGGAACAGTCGCAGCGGAGCGCTCGTCGACGGGTGCAGCAGCTTGCAGGGAAGGGGGCATGACACTCCTTGAATGCGGGCGGTGAGCCGATGCGACCAGTTTGTGTCGGTACGATGCATGGCGGAAGGCGCATCGATCGCAATGTATTCATGCATCAAACGCCCTGTCCCGCCCGTTTCGTGATATTCATGCGGTATGGCGGGCCTCGACCTGAACCTGCTGGTCACCCTCGACGTGCTGCTCGCGGAGGGCAGCGTGGTCGGCGCGGCACGGCGCCTGCAGCTGAGCGCTTCCGCCATGAGCCGGGCGCTTGCGCGGTTGCGAAAGGTGACCGGTGATCCCCTGCTGGTGCGGGCGGGACGCGGGCTCGTGCCGACGCCCCGTGCGCTCGGTCTGCGCGATCGCGTGCGGCGGGTCGTGGATGACGCCGAGTCCGTGCTTCGCCCTGCGATGAAGCTCGATCTTGGTTCACTCTCGAGAGTCTTCACCATCCGGTGCAGCGAAGGCTTCGCCGAGAATTTCGGACCGCGGCTGATTGCCCGTGCAGGCGCCGAAGCGCCCGGCGTGCGCCTGTGGTTCCTCGCAAAGCCGGACAAGGACAGCACGCCCTTGAGGGACGGTACCGTGGACCTCGAGACGGGTGTCACCGGAGAGTCGATGGGGCCGGAGATCCGTACTCTGGGCCTCTTCCGGGACCGATTCGTCGGCGTGGTGCGCAAGAGTCATCCGCTCCTGAAGCGGAAGATCAGCGCGCAGCAGTACGCGTCCGGGGCGCATGTGCTGATCGTGCGCCAGGGCCTGCAGATGAGCCCCATCGATGCGGCGCTCGCCAGGCTGGGTCTCACCCGGAACGTGGCAGTGACCGTGAGCGGATTTTCGCCTGCCATCGCGCTGGCGCGCGCATCCGACCTGGTTGCAACGGTTCCGGAGCGACACACCGCGGCGCTGTGCAGGGGAATGCACCGTTTCGCCCTTCCCATGCCCGTGGCGGGATTCACGATTTCATTGTTCTGGCATCCGCGGCTGGACGCGGATCCTGCGCACCGCTGGATGCGGTTGTTGATTCAATCCGTCTGCAGCAGTGTTCGATGAGCGCGGATGCCTGCGCCGTCGGTTCGTGTCACCGCAGCGGCATCACTCCCGCCGCCGGCGTCCCGGCCCCCGCGCCCCGGCGAGTTGCTCGTACAGCCGTCGCATGCGCCGATAACTCTCATGGCGGCGCGCCGAGAGCTGGTCGGTTCGGGCCGCTGCGGCGACCGCGCAGTCGGGTTCACGCATGTGACGGCAGTCGAGGAAGCGGCATTGTGGCGCGAGCCATGCGACGTCGGTGTAGCCGAGGGTGCCAGGTTCGAGGTGATCGATGGCGGGCGAGAAGTCCCGCACGCCCGGCGAATCGATCAGGCGGCCGCCGCCCGGCAGATCGTAGAGGCGCGCAGCCGTGGTGGTATGGCGGCCTTCTTCCGTCTGTCGCACGAGGTCCGCAGTCTCGATCCCTGCACCCGGCACGAGCGCATTGACGAGCGAGGACTTGCCGACACCCGACTGCCCGACGAGCACCGCCATTGCAGACTTGAGCAGCACGCGCAATGCATCGACGCCAGCTCCATCGGCTGCGGCGCAGGCCAGTGTCGTTGCGCCAATCGTTGCGTAGTTCGCGAGTTCCTCGCGCAATTGTGCGTCGTGGCCCAGGTCGGCCTTGTTTGCGTTGTCGTCCGCGATCAGCCCGGCCGGCTCCGTGGTCAGGACCTTGGTGAATGCCTGGGTAGCCCCGACACTGCTCGGGCCTGCGATCAAGGTGATCGCGCCCTGGGCGATGGGTGAACTGCAGCGACGACCTCGACGCAGGTCACGGCGGCGGTTTTGTTCGAAGCCTGAAAAGTGGTGAACCCCGCTGTCACGAAAATGAGCGGCACGATATTGCCTCGGACACCGTACCAGGCAGGAATGAGCGACAAGGAGAGGCGCCCTGCCACCATGGACACAAGTCCGGTGAGCGCCGCGCTTCCTGCTTGCCACCAACCCTGACGCGCTTGGGCAGGTGCCGAGTGTGGTGGATCGCACGATCCCGGCTAATCTGCTGCGAACGGCAGGGCTCTCCCGCGCCACCGGTCACTATCGGTGCCGATTGCGCCGGTTCGATCGACTCGATGGCCGGCTGGACCAGCAACCGGCATTGCTGTTCGGGTTGCGTCGCGTGGACGGCAAGGACTTGCTGGCACACGCAGGCGCCGCCGCGCCGCGCACAGGGCGAAGCGGAAGCTGAGGCTGAAGCGCAATCCAGGGGCTTGACCGAACGGCGACGCAAGTCCGGTTGACAGGCTGTCTGGTGGGTATTACCTTCCGACTACCAAAGTAGAGTCGACTGACAGAGCCATGACGGCCACAAGTCTCAAGTTACCTGATTCGCTGAAGCGGCGGTTGGCGCGCCTGGCGGAGGAGGCTGGCGTCACGCCGCATGCATTCATGGTGGATGCGCTGTCCCGCGAGGCCCGCCGTGCCGAGCTGCGGGCGCGCTTTGTAGCAGAGGCTGCGGAGTCAGAACGCGAAGCACTGGACTCGGGTAAGTCGCACTCGCTGGGAGTTGCCTGCGGGTATCTCGAGGCGAAGCTTGCAGGCAAGAAAGTCAAGCCACCCAGAGCGCGTGCATGGCGCGCGTCGAAGTAAGCGCGCGGGCGCTGCTGGATCTGGAACGCCTGTTCGAGTTCATTGCCGCCGGAGACCCGGTACGCGCGCGATTACAACTACTGAGCGTAAGGCGCGCATTCGAACTGTTGGCCGATCATCCGCACCTTGGCCGACTCGTCGAGGATGGGCGGCGGGAGCTGATCCTGTCGCGCGGCCGGGACGGGTACGCTGCACTGTATCGGTGGTTCCCGGGCGAGGAAGTCGTCATGATTCTCGCCGTGAAGCATCAGCGTGAGGTCGGCTATCTGGAAGGGGATTGAGGTCGCACGGCAGTCCCGGACAGGTTCGTCGGCGTGATCCGCCAAGGTCATCCGCGCCGCCCGGCACGGGCAATGCCGACTCACTCCCGCCGCCGGCGTCCTGGCCCCCGCGCCTCGGCGAGTTGCTCGTACAGCCGTCGCATACGCCGATAACTCTCATGGCGGCGCGCCGAGAGCTTGTCGGTTCCGGCCGCCGCGGCGACCGCGCAGTCGGGTTCCCGCATGTGACGGCAGTCGAGGAAGCGGCATTGAGGCGCGAGCCATGCGACGTCGGTGTAGCCGAGGGTGCCAGGTTCGAGGTGATCGATGGCGGGCGAGAAGTCCCGCACGCCCGGCGAATCGATCAGTCGGCCGCCGCCCGGCAGATCATAGAGGCGCGCAGCCGTGGTGGTGTGGCGGCCTTCTTCCGTCTGTCGCACGAGGTCGGCCGTGTCGATGTCGGCACCCGGCACGAGCGCATTGACGAGCGAGGACTTGCCGACGCCCGACTGCCCGACGAGCACCGCCATTGCAGACTTGAGCAGCACGCGCAATGCATCGACGCCAGCTCCATCGGCTGCGGCGCAGGCCAGTGTCGTTGCGCCAATCGTTGCGTAGTTCGCGAGTTCCTCGCGCAATTGTGCGTCGTGGCCCAGGTCGGCCTTGTTCGCGACGAGCACCGACGCGATGCCACTGGAGGCTGCGGCCGCGAAGTAGCGGTCGATGACGAAGTAGTCGGGCGCGGGTCGCGGTGCGATCACCGCGACCAGATGCGAAATGTTCGCCACGACGAGCTCTGCACTGCCGCGCAGGTTCGAACGCCAGAGCGCCGTGCGGCGTGGCAGCACCCCGGTGACATGCACCTCTTCGTGTCGGGTGTCGCGCGTGCATTGCACACGGTCGCCGCAGGCGATCACGAGCCTGCGACCCTGCGGGCGCGCCTCGTGCTCGCGACCTTCGTCATCGCGGACCCGCACGTGCCGACCGAACGTGGCGGTGACCTCGGCTTCAAAGGGTGCGGCGGCTGTCATGGGGCGCGGCGGCAGCGTAGCGTTTGCTAGAATTTGCGACAACTTTTCCGTATCGCGACCTCATGGGCAACACCAATCACCTGATCTGGATCGACCTCGAGATGACCGGTCTTTCGCCGGAGAGCGACGTCATCATCGAGATGGCGACCGTGGTCACCAACGCTGAACTCGACGTGATCGCCGAGGGGCCTGTGATCGCCATACACCAGCCCGAGGAGACGCTCGCGCGCATGGATGAGTGGAACCAGCAGCATCATGGCAGCTCGGGGCTGCTGGCGCGGGTGCGCACCAGCAGCACGACGACCGCGGATGCGGAGCAGAAGACGCTCGATTTTCTTGTGCAGCATGTGGCGCCGGGCACCTCGCCGATGTGCGGCAACAGCATCTGCCAGGACCGCCGCTTCCTCGCGCGGTTGATGCCCGCGCTCGAGCGCTTCTTTCACTACCGCAACCTCGACGTGAGCACCGTGAAGGAGCTGGCGAAGCGCTGGGCCCCGCAGGTGGCCGCGGGCGTGGCGAAGCAGAATGCGCACCTCGCCCTCGCCGACATCCACGACTCCATCCGCGAGCTGCGCCATTACCGCCGGCAGCTTCTCGCGCCGGAATTCCGCGGTGAGTGAAGACCTGCCCGACTTCGCAGCGGTCGTTGCGGCGGCGGGCAGGTTGCAGGGGCGCATCCGGCGCACCCCCGTGATGCGTTCCGACCACTTCGATGAACGCGCGGGCCGCCGCGTCGTCTTCAAGTGCGAGAACCTGCAGCAGGGCGGTGCGTTCAAGCTGCGTGGTGCGCTGAACGCGCTGCTCGCCCTGTCGCCTGACCGCGGCGTCACCCGGGTCGCGACTCATTCCTCCGGCAATCATGGCACCGCTCTTGCCATCGCAGCCCGCTCGCTCGGGCTCGCCTGCACCGTGGTTGTTCCGGAAGGCTCGTCCCGTCCGAAGGTGGCGGCGATCGAGGCCGCCGGTGCGCGCGTGCTTTTCTGCGCGCCGGGGCTCGCCGCACGCGAGGCCGCGCTCGCGGAGCTGATCGCGCGCGAGCCGGCCCATGTCGTGCATCCCTTCGATGATTCCGACGTGATTGCAGGGCAGGGAACCGCAGCGCTCGAGCTGCTTTCCGAGCCGATGGATTTCGGGACGCTGGTCGCGCCCGTGGGCGGCGGTGGCCTGATCAGCGGCACCGCGCTCGCGGTGCGCGGCATGGTGGATGACTGCACGGTCGTCGCGGCCGAGCCTGCCAATGCGGACGATGCCTGGCGCTCGTTCACCGCGGGCGTGCGAGCGGGCGCCGGCGTGCCGGATACGATCGCGGATGGTCTGCGCGGCTCGATCGGCGTGCGCAACTTCGAATTGCTGCGTCGTCACGTCGACGAGGTCGTCACCGTGAGCGAGGCCGAAATCGTTGCAGCGATGCGCATCGTGCTCGAGGACCTGAAGCTCCTGATCGAGCCCTCGTCGGCGGTGGCCGTCGCGGCGCTCCTGAGTGGGCGCGCGACGCGCATCGGCGGACGGGTCGGCGTGATTCTCTCGGGTGGCAACGTCGATCTGGACCAGTGCCCGTTCCTTGCGGGGCGTGCTATCTGCCCATCTGCCTGAGGATGTTCTCGAGCGGGTTGCCGGCTGCCACTTGCGATTCACCGATGCCGAGTTCGCGCGCGATCGACCCGAGGCCTCCCACCTCGTTGAGGATATCCGTGAGTTGCATGTCGCTCTCCTCTGGTTGATGTGCCTTCCTGCCGGGTAGAGTAACGGGTGCCTCGCCCTGTGGACAGCGAAGGGAGCTCATGGACCTGCTGGCGGATATCGTCGTCGCACTCGTTGCGCTGCTGCACCTGTACTTTCTCGTGCTCGAGATGTTCCTGTGGGACAAGCCCCTGGGGCTGCGGGTGTTCGGCCTGACTCCTGAGGCCGCTGCGTCGTCGAAGGTGCTCGCTGCCAATCAGGGTCTCTACAACGGGTTTCTCGCCGCCGGCCTCGCCTGGGGCTTCCTCTCCGGGGCGAATGGCACATCGATCAAGCTCTTTTTTCTCGCTTGCGTGCTGGTCGCCGGGCTCTTTGGCGCCGCCACCGCGAGCCGCAGGATTCTTTTCGTGCAGGCACTGCCTGCCGCGGCCGGGCTGGCACTCGTGTGGCTGACGCGTTGATGGCAGAGCCATGAGTGCCAGCGGCTCCCCGCCCGACAACGCACCGGACCGACTGCGTCAGGACGCGCTCGACTACCATGAGTTTCCGGTTCCCGGAAAGCTCTCGGTCACAGCGACCAAGTCCATCTCGAACCAGCGTGATCTGGCGCTGGCGTATTCGCCCGGTGTCGCCGCCGCCTGCGAGGCAATTGCCGCTGATCCGCGCGCAGCGCACCGTTTCACCGCGCGAGGCAATCTGGTCGCGGTGATCAGCAATGGCACCGCGGTGCTGGGCCTCGGCGCGATCGGTCCGCTCGCGTCCAAGCCCGTGATGGAAGGCAAGGCGGTGCTGTTCAAGAAATTCGCGGGTATCGATGTCTTCGATCTCGAGGTCGATGAACGCGATCCGCAGCGGCTGGTGGAGATCATTGCCGCGCTCGAACCCACATTCGGCGGCATCAACCTCGAGGACATCAGGGCACCGGAGTGCTTCGCTGTCGAGCGCCGCCTGCGTGAGCGCCTGAAGATCCCGGTATTCCACGACGACCAGCACGGCACGGCGGTCACGGTCGCTGCAGCGATCCAGAACGGCTTGCAGCTGGTCGGCAAGGAAATCAACAACGTGAAGCTGGTCGTCAGCGGAGCGGGCGCGGCTGCGCTCGCCTGCGTCGATCTGCTCGTGGAACTGGGCTTGCGACACGACCAGGTGTGGCTGACCGATCTCGCGGGCGTGGTCTACGAAGGCCGCACCGAGCTCATGGACCCCGAAAAGGCGCGCTATGCGCGGCAAACCCGCGAGCGCGGCCTGGCCGAAGTCATTGTCGGCGCGGACATCTTTCTCGGGTTGTCTGCCGGCGGCGTGCTCAAACCGCACATGGTCGCGCGCATGGCGGTCCGTCCCCTGATCCTGGCACTCGCCAACCCGACACCCGAGATACTCCCGGAGGAAGTCGCCGCAGTGCGCGATGATGCGATCGTTGCGACGGGGCGCAGCGACTATCCGAACCAGGTGAACAACGTCCTCTGCTTCCCGTATATCTTCCGGGGAGCCCTCGATGCCGGAGCGACGCAAATCACGCGACCGATGAAGGTCGCGGCAGTACACGCGATTGCCGAGCTCGCGCGCCAGGAGCAGAGCGATGTGGTGACTGGTGCCTACGGCATCGATGATCTGAAGTTCGGTCCCAGATACCTGATCCCGAAACCGTTCGATCCGCGGTTGATCGTGAAAATCGCGCCGGCGGTGGCGCGTGCGGCGATGGAGAGCGGCGTTGCGAGCCGGCCGATCGCGGACTTCGGCGCCTATGCGCAGCAACTCCAGCAGTTCGTCTACCACAGTGGCACATTCATGCAACCGGTCTTTGCGGCGGCCCGCAAGGTCGATCCGGCACGCTCGCGCATCGTGTTCGCCGAAGGCGAGCACGAGCGGGTGCTGCGCGCCGCACAGGTTCTCGTCGACGAAGGACTCGCGCGACCCGTGCTGGTGGGGCGGCCGAAGCTGATCGGTGAACGCCTGCACGCGTTTGGCCTTCGCTTGCGGCGCGACGGGGATTTCACGATCGTCGACCCGCAGGGCGAAGCGACGACCGCGGTCGCGGCAAGGCTCCTGAAGAGTCACGGGGCCGACGGGATGATCTGCGGCACGATTGGCGCGACGACGCAGCACCTCGGCCACATCGGGCGGCTCATCGGCCTGGCACCGGGTGCAAATGTCTTTGCCGCGATGAGTGTCCTGATGTTGCCCGGCCGACAGCTGTTCATCGTGGACACGCACATCAACCAGGATCCCGATGCCGAAGCACTCGCGGAAATCACCCTGATGGCTGCCGAGGGCGCGCGCCGCTTCGGCGTGGAGCCCAAGGTCGCGCTGGTGTCCCACTCCGATTTCGGCAGCAGCGATGCGCCTTCAGCGCGCAAACTCCGCGCGGCGCTCGCGCTGGTGCGCGAGCGGGCGCCACGGCTCGAGATCGACGGCGAGATGCATGGCGACTCCGCGTTGAACGAGGCCGTACGGCGCGCGTCGTCGCCGGAGACAACCTTGAGCGGCTCGGCGAACCTGCTGGTGCTGCCGAACCTGGATGCGGCGAGTATCGCCTACAATCTCCTGAAGACCGCTGCGGGCAACAATGTCGCAATCGGGCCGGTGCTGCTCGGCTGCGCGGCACCGGTGCACATTCTGACGCCCGCCGTGACCGTGCGGCGCATCGTCAACATGGCGGCGCTTGCGGTGGTGCAGGCATCGGAGCGGTAGCGCGCCCGGCACTGGCATCCGCCAGGAACATCCAGGTTTCGACCACCGTGTCGGGATTCAGCGAGATGCTGTCGATGCCCTGCTCGAGCAGCCAGCGGGCGAATTCGGGGTGGTCCGAAGGCCCCTGACCGCAGATGCCGATGTACTTGCCCTGGCTGCGGCAGGCCTTGATCGCCATGGCGAGCAGCACCTTGACCGCCTCGTCGCGCTCATCGAACTGCTTTGCGACGAGGCCGGAGTCGCGATCGAGCCCAAGGGTGAGCTGGGTCATGTCGTTCGAGCCGATCGACATGCCGTCGAAGTACTCGAGGTACTTCTCCGCGAGCAGCGCATTGGTCGGCAGCTCGCACATCATGATCACCTTGAGGCCGTTCGCGCCGCGCGCCAGGCCATTCGCAGCGAGCAGCTGCGTAACCTCGCGTGCCTCGCTCACGGTGCGTACGAACGGCACCATGACCTGCACGTTCGTGAGCCCCATTTCGTTGCGCACGCGCAAGAGTGCCTGGCACTCGAGATCGAAGCAGGGGCGAAAGGTCTCGTCGACGAAGCGGGCAGCGCCTCGAAACCCGAGCATCGGGTTTTCCTCGGACGGCTCGTACTGGCGACCGCCGATGAGATTGGCGTATTCGTTCGACTTGAAATCGGAGAGGCGCACGATCACGGGCTGCGGCGCAAACGCCGCCGCAATCTGCGAAATGCCCTCCGCGAGCTTGTCGACGTAGAAGCCGACCGGGTCGGCATAACCTGCCATCTGGCCGCGAATCTGATCCTTGAGATCAGCCGACAACCGGTCGAACTCGAGCAGCGCGCGCGGGTGCACGCCGATCATGCGGTTGATGATGAACTCGAGCCGCGCGAGGCCGACGCCCCGGTTCGGGATGGCGGCGAAGCTGAACGCGCGGTCCGGATTGCCGACGTTCATCATGATCTTGACGGGAATCGGGGGCAGCGTGTCGAGCTCGATCTGGCGCCGCTCGAAATCGAGCAGTCCCTCGTAGACGTGGCCCGTGTCGCCCTCGGCGCACGACACGGTGACTTCAGCGCCTTCCCGGATGCGGGAAGTCGCATCACCACAGCCGACGACGGCGGGGATGCCGAGTTCACGCGCGATGATCGCCGCGTGGCAGGTGCGGCCGCCGCGATTGGTGACGATTGCAGCGGCGCGCTTCATCACCGGTTCCCAGTCCGGATCGGTCATGTCGGCGACCAGCACGTCGCCCGTCTGCACGCGCGCCATTTCCGCGACATCACGGATCACGCGCGCGGGTCCGGCGCCGATGCGCTGGCCGATGCTGCGACCACTGGCGAGCACCTTCGAGCGACGCTTGAGCGAATAACGCTGGATGGTGCGTCCCGCGCGGCTTTGCACGGTCTCCGGGCGGGCCTGCAGGATGTAGATCTCGCCCGTTTCGCCGTCCTTGCCCCATTCGATGTCCATGGGCTGGCCGTAGTGCGCCTCGATCACGAGCGCCTGCTGCGCGAGCGCGATGAGGTCGGCGTCGTCGAGCGAGAAACGCTGACGGTCGGCGCGCGGCACCTCGACCGTCCTGACGCGCTCGCCGCTGCCAGGCTCCCCGTACACCATCTTGATGGCCTTGCCACCGAGGTTGCGACGCAGGACCGCGCGGCGGCCGGCGCGCAACGCGGGCTTGTAGACGTAGAATTCGTCCGGGTTGACTGCACCCTGCACCACGGTCTCGCCGAGACCGTATGACGAGGTGATGAACACGACGTCGCGAAAGCCCGAGTCGGTATCGAGCGTGAACATCACGCCGCTCGCGCCAAGGTCGCTGCGGACCATGTGCTGCACGCCGGCCGAGAGCGCTACGAGCGAGTGATCGAAACCCTGGTGTACGCGATAGGCGATCGCGCGGTCGTTGAAGAGCGAGGCGAACACTTCGTGCATCGCCTTCAGCACCTGCCCCTCGCCACGCACGTTGAGGAAGGTTTCCTGCTGGCCTGCGAACGAAGCCTCCGGCAGGTCTTCGGCGGTGGCGGAGGAGCGTACGGCAACCGCGATCTCGCGCCCGGCACTCATCCCGCGGAAGGCTTCGAGCACCGCGTGCTCGAGCGCGGGCGGGAAAGGCGTCGCGAGGATCCACTCGCGGATCTGCGCACCCGTTGCCGCGAGTTGCTTCACGTCGTCGATGTCGAGGCCGTTCAGCGCTGCGCGGATGCGCGCATCGAGCCCGCCCTGCTGCAGGAATTCGCGGTAGGCGTCGGCGGTGGTGGCGAAGCCGCCCGGCACCCTGACGCCCAGCTGCGCGAGCGCGCCGATCATCTCGCCGATCGAGGCGTTCTTGCCGCCGACAGTCTCGACGTCCTGTTTCTTCAGTGTCTCGAAGGGGAGAACGTAGGTGGTCAAATGAAGGCTCCGGAAATCTGCTGCAGGCTACTTGCGGGGCGGATCGGGCAATGAAAGACTCGGTAGCGTGAGTCGACGGACAGTATTCTTCGTTTCCGATCAGACCGGGGTGACTGCGGAGACCATGGGTCACAGTCTCCTGACACAGTTCGATGGCCTCGAGTTTCGGCCGGTGACTTTGCCATTTGTATCGAGTGTTGACAAGGCAGAGGAAGCCGCAAGAAAGATCAATCTCGCGGCTGACGAGACGGGTGTGAGGCCGATCATATTCTCGACGCTCGTGCACACCGAAGTGCGCGATATCGTCAAGCGCAGCAACGGCCTCTTTCTCGATTTCTTCGATGCCTTTGTCGGTCCGCTGGAAAGCGAGCTCGCCACGCGATCGACCCATCGGACAGGGCGCGCGCACGGCATTGCAGACCTCACGGCCTACACGACACGGATCAACGCGACCAATTTCGCGCTCGCAAACGACGATGGCAGCGGCCGCGATTATGACGCCGCTGATGTCGTCGTCGTCGGAGTCTCGCGCGTCGGCAAGACGCCGACCTGCCTCTACATGGCCCTGCAGTACGGTATCTTCGTAGCCAACTATCCGCTGACCGACGACGACCTCGAAGGCGGCCGCCTGCCGCGCGCGATCGGGCCCTTCCGTCACAAGCTCTATGGGCTCACGATCAAGCCGGAGCGTCTCCAGCAGATCCGCCACGAGCGCCGCCCCGACAGCCGCTACGCTTCGCAGCAACAGGTGCAATACGAAATCCGCAACGCCGAGGCGCTGTTCGGACGTTATGCCATTCCGTTCCTCGATACGACCGAGTGCTCGATCGAGGAGATCGCGAGCCACATCCTCGAAAGCTCCGGGATCGAGCGTCGCGTCCGGCCTTGACCCGTCCGACCTTGAGGACGGTCACATCCTGCCCTTGCCATCCCTTGCGAAGACCGATGCCTGCGCTATAGTCGGACCGCATGCAGACTGATGCGCTTGCCACGGTCTCCTGGCGTGCCCGGCCACAGAGCTTCGTTGCGCTGATGGCGCTTTACGAGAGCAATTACCTGCGCCTCGGCTGGCTGGGTGGCAACGTGGCGGCGCTTGCCGGTCTTGCCGTATCCCGGGTCGACGGTGATTGCGAACTGCGCCTGCGGGTGCTCGAACGCGCCCGCTACACGACCACCATCGAGCTCACCTACGCGCCGCTGGCGCTGCCGGACCTGCGTGTCCGTGTCTACCATGACGCGCATGTCGCGGAGGCCCAGGGCGCGGGCGAGGGCACGCAGGAGCGCTGGGCGCGCAACATGCTGCTCAACAAATGGCTCGAGTACTGTGCCGACCGCGGTCACCGGTTTGCATGAAGGCCCTCACCAACCTGCGTTTCCGGCGCGAGCCCGAGAAGGAGGCCGAAGAGCAGCGGGTCGTGCAGCTCTTTCGCAATCGCGCCGAACTCAAGAAGGCCTACGCGTCGCTGCAGGACGAAATACACAGGCTGCAGGACCGCCTGAAGCAGCAGGAGGGGGCAACGGCCCGCGTGCAGGAGATGCTCGAGGCACTCGAGACGCGTCTCGCCCTGTCCGAGAGTGCGTATCCGGCGCTCGTCTTCTATCACCTGCGCGGATTGTGGGGCGTGGGGCGCGAGCTCATCACCCAGCTCGTTGCCGACCTCGCGCGCCAGCAGGAAGAGAAGGAACGCCGCCAGCATCTCACCGAGGTGAATCGCCGGCAGTTCGCGCGGCGGCAGGCGCTCGAGGCGCAGCAACGCGAGGCCGAGACGGCTGCCGCCGAGGCTTCGGCCCGCCTCGCCGGGGCGAAACGCACGCACGCCGGGCTCACGAAAGTGTGGCATTACTTCCGACGGCGCGATCTCGCGCACCGGCTGCACGCGTTCGAGGCGAATGCCCGGGTCACTGCAGCAGCTCTCGAGGACGCGCGCGGAGCGCTCGATGCCCTTGCCTCGGAACAGGCGGGTGAATTTCCCGGCCTGTCGATCGCGGCGCGCCGTGCGATCAATCTCGCCGCGATCGGTTACGCCGAGCTGCTGTGCCTGCGACTCGCGCGTACTCCGCTCGTGGCACAGGCGAAGGATGCGGCTGCCCGGCGCGAAGTGATCGACGATTACGGGACGCGCGAGGAGTGCGAGCGCCTGATGGCGGACATTGCGCGCGCCAAGGCGGTGCTGCTGCATCGCGCCCAGCTTTCCGGGGAACTGCGGGCGCGTACCGATCGCCTGCGCCAGCTCGCACGCTACCGGGACGACGCCGATACGGTGCCGACGCCCGAATCGATCGGCATGGCCGAGGGTGATGTGCTCGATCGCGGCGCGCAGGGCGCAAACGCCGCGCGCCTGCCGAACGTGCTGGCCGAAGACACCTGGGACCTCTTCAGGATCGTGCTGCGCTGAAGCCGTCGGCGCGCGTGTGCGCGAGGAAGCGCCGCATGGCCGCGATCGCGTCGTCGAGCCACTGGTAGAACACCGGCACGGCAAGCAGCGAGGTCGCGGCGCCGAAGACGAGCCCGCCCATGATTGCGCGCGCCATCGGTGCGTAGGAAGGGCCTGCGAGTCCCACGGCGAGCTGCGCGTCGCCGAGCGCGAGCGGCGCAAGGGCGAGCGAGGCAGTCAGCATGGTCATCAGGATCGGGCGCAACCGGTCGCGGCTCGCCTGCAGGATCGCCTCGAGCCGCGCGACGCCGGTCGATCGCAGATCGTTGATGTGCGCAACCAGCACGATGCCGATGTTGACGACGACGCCCATCAGGATCTGGATGCCGATCAGGGCCATGAAGGTGAACGTCGTGCGTGTGATGAACAGGGTCCAGATGACACCGATCGCCGCCATCAGGATCGAGGTGACGATCGAGATCGGCAGAACGGTCGACTCGAACACGGCGGCCATCACGAGATAGATCATCGCGATCGCGAACAGCAGGTTGAAGATCATCGTCTGCGTGCCGTCATCGCTTTGTTGCACGCCGCGGCCGAACTCCCAGGAGTAGCCGGGCGGGAGCTGGTAGGCTGCCATCAGCTGTTCCACCCGCTCCTTCACGACGGGCAGCGTGGCGCCTGTGGCGAGCACGCCGCCGAGCGTGACGGAAGTGAGGCGGTTCACGCGCTGGATGACGCGCGGTCCGCGCTCGATCGAGAAGCTCGCGATGCTGCCGAGGTCGACCCGCTCTCCTGATGGCAGATAGAGTGGCAGGCGCGCGAGATCGGCGATGCTCTGCCGGTCCGATGCGCGGAACGCGAGCCGCAAGGTCAGCTCACGATCGGCCGAGCGGAATTCGCGCAACCGGTCGCCGCGCAGCGCGGCCGCGACCGTCAGCGCGGCCACCTGCGGGGTCAGGCCGAGAGCCGCGGCCCGATTGCGGTCGACGCTGATACGCACCTCGTCATCGCCATCGCGCGCCTCCGAGCGGACCGAATCGAGGCCCTCGATGCCGCGCAGTGCGTGGGCGACATCGGTCGCCAGATCGGCGAGGCGTTCCGTGGACTCACCCGTGAGGCGCAGCGAAAAGCCGCCGGATTGACCCTGGCCGTCGAGACTGAATGTCGGCTTGCCGATCAGGATCTCGGGCATCCGGGCGCTCACCCGGCGGATCGTTTCGGAGGCGGGAATGCGCATGCTTTCCTTCGGCGTCAGGATCAGCACCGAGTTCGCGCTCACGGAGTCGTAGCGTGAGTACACACTCTCGATATCGAACTCCTCGCGATGGGCCGCGAGGTAGGCCTCGACCGTATTGACGGCTGCCTCCACGCGGTCGATCGGGTGGTTGCCCTCGAGCTTGTAGTCGAGGAAGAGCTCGCGGCCAGCGTCCTGCGGAAACATGTCGAAGCGCAGCAGCTTGTCGGGCATCGCGCCCGAGGCAACGAGCAGGCCGGTCGTCGCGAGGAGCAGCCCGCCGAGCGCTACGGCTGCGCGCCGCGACCGGGTCAGCAGGGCGCGCAACAGCGCGGCATAACCGTCCTGCAGCCGCGCGAAACGGCTGCCGTGGCGGATGGCCGGCGGGGCGGGAAAGCGCGACGTCAGCATCGGCACGATCGTCTGCGCGATCAGGAGCGAGGCGCACATCGCCACGACGATGGGCACGGCGACGTGCGCGAGGAAGATCGTGAGCTGGTTGCGCTCGCCGAAGAGGATCGGCAGGAAGACGACGACGCAGGTCGCGGTACCGGCGAGCGTGGCCACGCCGACCTCGCGCACGCCGGCGAGGGTTGCGGCTGCCGGATTGCCGGGATCCAGCTGGCGATGCCGGAACACGCTTTCCGTGACGACGACGGCATTGTCGACCAGCATGCCGATCGCGAGCATCATGCCCATCATCGACATGACGTTGATCGTGAGGTCGAGGAAGTACATCACGGCGAGCGTGACGAGCAGCGAAAGCGGTACGGCGAGGCTCACGATGAGCGTCGTCGGCCAGTGCCGCAGGAAGAGGAAGAGCACGATCAGCGCGAGCACGGCCCCGATCAGCCCGGCCTCGCCGACGTCCGCGAGGGAGCGGCGGATGGAAGTGGCCTGGTTGTCGATCACGTAGATCGTGACGCCCTGCATCTGCGGCAGGGTGCGTGCCCGCTCGACCACCTTCAGCACGGCGTCGGCGACATCGATCACGTTGGCCTGTGTGGACTTGAAGATGTCGAGCCCCACCGCCGGGCGCCCGTTCAGGTGTCGCCGCGTCGTGAGTTCAGGGCTCACGAGTGCCACGTCCGCGATGTCCCGCAGGCGCAGGTCCGTGCCCACGACAAGATTGCGCACTTCCTCGAGCGAGCGCAGTTCGCCGATCGGCCGCACGAGAAAGCGCTGGCCGCGGTCGGTCAGCTGCCCCGCGCTCACGGAAAAGTTGGCGCGCTGCAGCTTCCGCGCGAGCTCACGCACGTCGATACGGTGCGCGGCGACGCGGCCGGCATCCACGAGCACCCGCACTTCGCGCGGCTCGACGCCGGCGAGTTCCACGCGCGCTACGCCATCGACCCGCTCGATGGGTTTCTTGAGCGCGCGCTCCAGCATTTCGTACTGCGAGGACAGGTCGCTGTCGGCCGAGAGTCGGATGGTGAGAATGGCCTGGTCCGCGCTCGAGGCCGTGAACATGAGGATGCGGTTGGCAGCGGCCGGCAGGTCGTGGCGGATCGCGTCGAGCCGGGTGCGCACTTCGAACCCGGCGGCATCGACATCGGTGCCCCAGTCGAACTCGATCTCGAAGGCCGCCTGATCGCCCTCGGAGCGCGAGCGGATCTCGCGGATGCCGGGCAGGGTCGACAGGGCATCCTCGACCGGGCGGGTGATCTCTTCCTCGATTTCTTCCGGAGTCGAACCGGGGTAGGGGATCGTGACGCCCATGAACGGAAAAGTGATGTCGGGGAATTGCTCGAGCGGCAGCAGCTTCGCCGCCAGCGCCCCGATCGTGGCGACGGCGGCGAAGATCATCACCGTCGTGACGGGTCGACGCAGCGCGAAGTTCGTGTGGATCATGGGTGCCCTGCGGCGGTCGCGATGGCCGGTACCGGCCGCTCGCGCCGGTCGAGCAGCGTGTAGAGCACCGGGATGATGATCAGCGTGAGCACGGTCGCGACGAGCATCCCGCCGATCACCGTGATGGCCATGGGTCGACGCACTTCCGCGCCCTCGCCGAGCCCGATCGCCATCGGCACGAGTCCGAGGATCGTGCTGACGCTCGTGATCAGGATCGGCCGCAGGCGCGTCCGACCGGCGAGCACCAGCGCGTCGTGGCGCGGCAGCCCGCGCTCGCGTGCCTGGTTCACCGCGTCGAGCAGTACGATCGCGTTGTTGACCACGATGCCCGCGAGCAGGATGAGACCGATGAATGCCACGGCATTGACGGTGGTGCCGGTGAGCGCGAGGCCCCAGACCGCGCCGATGAGCCCCATCGGGATCGTGAAAAGGATGACGAAGGGATGCCGCAGCGACTCGAACTGGGACGCCATGACGAGATATACGAGGAAAACCGCGAGCGCAAAGGCCATCAGCAGCGAGCGGAAGCTCTGCTGCATTTCCTCGCTCTGGCCCGTGACGTTGCCCGTGATGCCGGCGGGCAGGGTGGTGCTCGCGAGGATTTCGCGCGCCACTGCCGTGGCAGCGCCGAGGTTGCCACCCGACGGAGTCGCCGACAGCACCGCGACACGTTCCTGCGCGGCACGCCGGATTTCCGCAGGGCCCGTCGCGAGGCGCACGTCGGCGACTGCAGCAAGCGGCACGGCACGGTCGGCATCGGGATTGACGATGAGGCCGCGCACCTCCTCGATCGAGGCATCGCGCGTGTCGACGCTGCGCACGAGCACGTCGATCTTCCTGTCACGCAGCTGATAGCGTGTCGCGACGTCGCCGCGCAGGCTCGCGACCACGCCGTCGGCGAGTGTCCGCACTTCGAGCCCGAGTTTCGACGCGCGGTCCTGGTCGAAGAGGATCCGGATTTCCGGATGCCCGCCTTCGATCGACGAGCGCAGGTCGGTGAACGCGCCGCTTGCCTCCATGCGAGTGCGAACCGCCCCCGCCGCGGCCTGCAGGCGGTCGAGTTCGTAGCCGGAGAGCACGACCTCGAGAGGCGTCGAGAGCGTGAAGAGCGCGGGGCGCGAGAACTCGTATTGCACGCCGGGCAGGGCCTCGAGTGCGACGCGCAGCCGCGCCATGGCGGCGGCTTCCTCGCGCGGGCCCGCGGGTTGCCGGAGGCGAATCGCCATCTCGCCGATGTTCTCGCCGGAATCGACCGGATTGGCATCGAGCCGGTTGCCGGTGCCCGAGACCGCGTAGGCCTGGTCGAGGCCGGGCAGTTCGAGCGCGGCGGCCTGGGCGGCGCGCAGCACCCGATCGGTGCTGTCGAGCGGCGAACCGGCCGGCAGCCGCAGTTTCACGTTGAACTCGCCCTGTGCGAGTTGCGGGATGAGTTCGGTCGGCAGGCGCGTGAGTACGAGGCCTGTGATGGCGAGCAGCGAGAGGGCCGCACCGAGTACCAGCGCGCGCCTGCGCAGGGCCCATTCGAGTGCCGCGGGATACTGCCGGTCGAGCCACGCGAAGCTGCGCTGCGTGACGTGCACCGCTGGGGCGAGCAGAAGGCCGCAGAGTGCGCCAACAATGCCCGCGAGCCCGCGCGCAAGGCGTATCAGGGTGACCAGCAGCAGTTGCCAGGGCCATAGCAGCCACGCAAATACGCGCCGTACGCCGCGCGAGGCAGGCGCACGGCCGAAATCACCGGGCCGCAGGGCAGCGAGAGCGGCATGTGCGCGCTGCGCGAGCACACTTGCGCGCGCCGCGAGTTCAGGTCTCAGGGCGTCCCGGGGTCGATGGCGATCGGTTGCGTCCGCACGCCACGCCGCCATCATCGGTACGAGCGTGAGGCTCACGAGCAGCGAGAGGATCTGCGCGAAAGTCACCGTTAATGCCTGATCGCGGAAGAGCTGTCCCGCGATACCGCTGACAAAGACCATCGGAAAGAAGACAGCGACCGTGGTGAGTGTCGAGGCGGTGACCGCCATCGCCACTTCGGCGGTGCCCTCGCGTGCCGCCTCACCGGCAGGCAGGCCTGCGTCACGCTTGCGCGCGATGGCCTCGAGAATCACGACCGAGTTGTCGATCAGCATGCCGACCGAGAGCGCGATACCGCCGAGCGACATGATGTTGAGCGTGAGATTGAAGCCGTACATCAGCACGAAGATGCCGATCACGGTGACCGGGATCACGATGCCGGCCACCAGCGTCGCGCGCGCATCGCGCAGGAAGAGGTACAGCACGATCACCGAGAGGAGCCCGCCCCAGATCGCCGCGTCGCTCACCTCGCTGACCGAGTTCGCGATGAACGTCGACTGGTCGTACACGGTGCGCAGTTGCGTCTGCGGCGGCAGCGACTTCTCGAGTGCCGCGAGGCGGGCGTGCACCGCCTGCGCCAGCTGCACGGTGTTCGCATCACCTTCCTTGTAGACCGCGAGCTCGACGCATTCGCGCCCGTCGAGGCGCGTGATGGCGGTGCGGTCCCGAAAGCCGGGTTCAACGCGTGCGACATCGCGCAGGTGGACCGGGTGACCGTCGATCGTCGCGACGACCGTGTCCGCCATCTCCCCGAGTGAGCGGAACTCGTTGAGCGTGCGCACGAGGAAGCGTTGCGTGCCCTGCTCGAGCCGGCCGCCGGAGAGGTTGACGTTCTCCGCGCCGATGCGATCCGCGATGGTCGCGACGTCGAGCTTCAGCTGCGCGAGCCGGTCCTGATCGACGTAGACATGGACTTCGTCCTCATAGCCGCCGCTCACCTTGACGGCGGCCGAGCCTTCGGTCGCCTCGATCGCCGGCTTCAGCCGGTCGTCGGCAAAGCGCCGCAGTGATTTGAGGCGCGCTTCGTGCGCCGTTGCCCCGGCCGCCAGATCGACGAATGCGAGCCGCAGCACCGGCTCGGTCGAAGGGTCGAAGCGCAGCAGCAGCGGGCGGCGCGCATCGACTGGCAGTTGCAGCAGGTCCAGCCGTTCGCGGACTTCGATGCCCGCGAAATCCATGTCGGTGCCCCACGCGAATTCGAGCACCACGTCGGCCTGTCCGGAACGCGACACCGACCGCACGCTGCGCACGTTCCTGATCGTGCCGGCCGCCTCCTCGATCGGCCTGGCGATCAGATTCTCCACCTCGAGCGGCGCGGCGCCGGGCAGTTCCGTGCGGATCGTCAACGTGGGATACGACAGGTCCGGCAGCAGATTCACCTTCAGGCGCGACAGCGACACGACGCCGAAGAGCGTGACGGCGACCGTTGCCATTGCGATCGTGACGCGGCGGCGCAGGGCGAGATCGACGATGCGCATGACGACCCCCGGCAGCGATCAGCGGTTGGCCGTGCGCGTGTCCGCCGCGACCTTGGCGGCAAACGCCGCGCGCAGATCAGCGGCAGGCTTCGTTTCGAGCGAGACGACGCGCACGGCGTTACCGCTCTTCAGGCCGTTCTGGCCGACTGTCACGACGGACTCGCCATCCTTGACGCCGCGCGTGACTTCGATGCTGCCACCGTCCGCAAGGCCGGTCGTCACCGCGCGCTGTACCGCCTTGCCGTCTTCGATGACGAATACGCTCGTCGCCCCGTCGGCCTCGATCAGTGCGACGCGCGGCACCTGCAGCGCCGCCGGCTTGCGCTCGAAGACGATGCCGACACGCGCAAACATGCCGGGTTTCAGCACGCCCCGCGAGTCGTCGAGCTCGAGGGTGACCTTGAAGGTTGCCGTGGCGGGATCGATGGCGGGGGATACCAGTGTCACACGGGCGGGAAACGTGCGACCGGCGAGCGCATCGATCTGCGCCACGGCATTCTGGCCCGGCGCCAGGCGCACGAGTTCGCGCTCGGGCACGAAGACGCTCGCCTTGAGCGGCGTCGGGTCGGTGATGCGGAACGTCTTCGTGCCCTGCGGCACGTTCTGGCCAACCTTGACGAAGCGCGCCGCGACGAGGCCGGCGAAGGGCGCGCGGATCCCGGTGTACGAGAGCTGCAGCTCGGCGAGTTCGTAGGTCGCGCGCAGGTTGTCGAGGTCGAACTTGAGGCCTTCGAACGCGCCCGCCGACACGAGGCCCTTGTCGTGCAGCTCGAGCTGGCGGCGGTAATCGCGCTCGGTCTTCGCAAACTGCGCACGCGCCTGCGCGGCCTCGAGGTGCAACTGGCGCCCGTCGAGAACTGCGAGCAACTGGCCCTCGCGGACCTGATCGCCTTCCTCGACCAGTACGCGCTCGACTTCTCCCCCGACGCGCGCGATGACGTCCGCGTCCGCCTCTGCTTCGAGCGTCGCGGTGCCCGAGTAGCGCGCGAGCATTTCGCCGCGCGTGGCGGTGGCTACTTCGACCGGTATGGCCGGCGCTGAATCCTTGCGGGCCGAATCAGGTGTGCTGCTGCCGCAGGCCGCGAGCAGGCCGGTGAGCGTGGCAACGGAGAAAGCGGCTGAAGTACGCATGGCGGATCGACCTCCCTGAGCTGTCAGGCGAGGCGATCCTACTGCCATATAGTGTTATAGTCAACTACAACACCATGCTCAAATGAAACAGGGACTTAGGGGGTGCGCGACACCGTTTTCGGCGCGAGGGCGCTGCCGGCAGCACCACCGACCATGTCTGCCATGACCTCGGTCGCCTGATTCAGCACGATGTCCGGCGTGTCGTCGTTCTTGATGTCTTCGGCTGACTTGAGCGCTGGCTGGCCAAGGGCCGCACGCCGCTTGTTCTCGCGCGCCAGGCGGTCGTGGTCGATCGAATTGCGCTCTTCGAGTCGCGTCTTGAGGTTGAGCGATACACTCGTCTGCTTGCGCGCTTCCTGCACGGCCGCAATGTCGGCGACCAGCCAGCGATAGTCGGGATCTGCTGCGGCGCGCACGCCTTCTTCGGTGGCGAGCACCGCGGGCACGACGCCCTCGCTCGGGGCAGGGCGGAACGGCACGCCGGGGATGCGATCCCAGGGCAGGGCCTCGTCGAGCGCGCTTTCGCCGACATCTTTCAGATCGATCAGTGACGCAAGCGGCACATCGGGCGAGACACCGCGCAATTGCGTGCTCTCGCCCGTGACTCGATAGAACTTGCCGATCGTGACCGTGAGCTGGCCGTTGACCGGTTTTTTCGCGTAGCCGTCGAGCGGCACGAGGTTCTGCACGGTGCCCTTGCCGAAGGTCTGCTGGCCGAGGACGATGCCGCGCCGATAGTCCTGGATGGCGCCCGCGAAGATCTCGGAGGCCGACGCGCTGAAGCGGTCGACGAGCACGGCGAGTGGACCGGTGTACACCGCACCGGGGTCCGGATCGTCGAGTACCTCGGTGCGTCCGCCCGCGTCGCGCAACTGCACGACCGGACCGCGGTCGATGAAGAGACCGGTGAGTGCGGTCGCCTCCGGCAGGTAGCCGCCGCCATTGCCGCGCAGGTCGAGCACGAGGCCGTCGATCTTCTCTTTCTGCAGTTCGTCGATCAGCCGGTGCACGTCGCGCGTGGTGCTGCGATAGTCCTCATCGCCCGCGTTCTCGGCCGCGATGTCCTGGTAGAAGCCCGGCACGTTGATCACGCCGATACGGTAGCTGCGGCCGCCGCGCTCGAGCGTGTGGAGCGATTTCTGCGCGGCCTGCGCCTCGAGCGTGACCTTGTTGCGCGTGAACGTGAGCGTCTTTTCGGGCGTGCCGGGCGCCGCGCCTCCGGGCAGGACGTGCAGGCGCACGAGGGTGCCGCCCTTGCCGCGGATCAACTGCACCACATCGTCGATGCGCCAGCCGATCACATCGGTGAAGGTGCCGTCCGCGCCCTGTGCCACGCCGACGATGCGATCGGTCGGCTTCAAGGTACCCGCGACGGCCGCGGGCCCGCCCTCGATCACGTTCATCACCGTCACGAAATCGTCGATGAGCTGCAGCGAGGCACCGATGCCCTCGTAGTTGAGGCTCATCTGGATGCGGTATTCCTCGGAATTGCGCGGCGAGAAATAGCTCGAATGCGGGTCGTAGGTGCGCGCATACGCATTCATCAGGTTTTCGAACACGTCTTCCGCCGACACCTGGTCCACGCGCTTGAGCACCCGGTCGTAGCGCTTGCGCAGCGTATCGCTCGCCTCCGCCCAGGTCTTGCCGGCCAGCATGAGGCTGAGAGCGTCGTTCTTGACACGTTTTCTCCACAGCTCATCGAGTGCTGCCCCGTCCGGGGCCCACTGCGCCTTCGAGCGGTCGAACTCGAAGCTCTCGTTCACGGTCCAGTCCGGCTCCCTGTCGAGCTGCGCGAGCGCGAACCGGATACGCTCGCGATTCCTCTGCTGGAAGCGCGCGAAGATCACGTAGGCGGGTTCGATTTCGCCGGTGCGGATCATGTCGTCGAAGCGCAGGCGGTAGCGGTCGAACTCCGCAATGTCGCTGGCGAGGAAATAGCTGTGCTGGCCATCGAGGAAATCGAGATAGCGCCCGTAGACCTGCGCGGACATGCGGTCATCGATGTCGGTGCGCCGGTAATGCGTGTCCTCGAGAATCATGCCGACACGACGCGCGACGAGCCGGTGGCGCTCGGAAGGCGCGATCGAGCCGGGCGGCAGCGCGGACGTGCTCGCGGGCGCCTGCGAGGAACTCGCGAGTACGACGAGGACCGCGGCGAGCGCGGAGGCGATGAAGCCGGCGGAAAGGCGGCGTGCGGGCATTCGGGGCTCGTTCAAGGCTCGGTTACAATGGACAGTCTAGGCTAGAACGCACTGCCGCAGGCGGCAAGCCTGCACCGCGGCACGCGAGACGGGAAAATATGCGACCACTCGCCATGCTCATCGGAATCGTGATGGGGTCGACACTCTCGATCTTCGTCTCACTCACCCTGACGGCCATCGTGCTCCTCTTCCTGCCTGAATATGCGGACCGTTTCGCCGAGGAGCGCGGGCCGCTGCTGCAGGCCATCGCGCTCGCGTTCCTGCTGACGACGCTCGCCGGCGCCAGCTTCTTCGGGGAAATCCGCACGCGCGTCTGGCGACCCGCAGCGCACCTCGCGCTCCTCGCCGCGCTCCTGTTTGCCGGCTGGGTGTACTGGCCGAAATGAGCATGCGGCGCCTCCCTTTCGACCCGCGCAGGACGCTGGCAGTTCCCGTGCTGTTCCTGGCGCTGATCGCGGGTGCATCGGGAATCGAGCCGGGCGCCGCGCCGGCGGTGTCGATGCAGGTCTACGAGCGGCACCTCGCGGCGCTCGCGGACGACGCCTTCCAGGGCCGCAAGCCCGGCACGGCGGGTGAGGAGAAGACGGTCGGCTATCTCGTCGGGGAGTTTCGCAAGCTCGGCGCTGAACCGCTCGGTGGTGGCGGTTACGTGCAGCCCGTGCCACTCATCGAGCTGGCGCCACTGCCGGAGCCGCGGCTGTCTTTCAGCACCCCGCGCGGCGCGGTGGTGACGAAGTTCGGCGCGGACGCCGTCGTGTTCACGAAGCGCCAGATCCCTTCGGTTTCGATCGAAGACAGCCCGGTCGTGTTCGTCGGGCACGGTGTTGTTGCGCCGGAATACGGCTGGAACGACTACGCGGGCGTCGACATGAAGGGCAAGACGGCGCTCATCCTGATCAACGATCCGGGATTCGCAACGGGTGACGAGGCGCTCTTTCGCGGGCGCGCGCTCACCTATTACGGTCGCTGGACCTACAAGTTCGAAGAGGCCGCGCGGCAGGGAGCGGCGGCCGCGCTCATCGTGCACGAGACGGAGCCTGCTGCGTACGGCTGGGCGACCGTGGTCAACAGCTGGGCCAATCCGCAGCTCGATATGCAGGTGGCCGATGGTCGCGCGGGTCGGGTGGCGATTGAAGGCTGGCTCACGCGGGAGCGCGCGGCGGCGCTGCTCGCAGCCGCAGGGCAGGATTTCGCGTCACTGAAGAAGGCAGCGAGCACGCGGGGCTTCAAGGCCGTGCCGCTCGATGTGCGGGCATCCGCGGCGGTCCGCAATGCAATGCGGAAGTCGGACTCCGCCAACGTGATCGCGGCGATCCGGGGCAGCCAGCGCCCGGACGAATATGTGTTCTACATGGCGCATTGGGACCATCTCGGCCGCACGCAGGGTGGCGAGGGCGATCAGACCTTCAATGGTGCGGTCGACAACGCAACCGGCATTGCGGGACTCCTGGCGATCGCCGACGCGTTCCGGCGCGCGCCGCAGGGACCTGCGCGCACGGTCGTGTTTCTGGCGGTCACCGCGGAAGAGCAGGGGCTCCTCGGCAGCGAGTACTACGTCGCACACCCGCTCGTGCCGCTGGCGCAGACCGTCGCCGTGCTCAACATGGATGCGCTGTATTTCGGAGGGCGCACGCGGGACGTGCGCGTGGTGGGTGCGGGTGCGTCGGAGCTCGAGCGCTATCTCAACGAAGAAGCCGCGCGTCGGGGCATCACGCCCATGCCGGAGTCGCAGCCCGAGAAGGGCCACTTCTATCGGTCGGATCATTTCAACTTCGCGCACGCAGGTGTGCCGGCGCTGTATCTGAAGACCGGTATCGATGACCTGGACGGCGGCATCGCGGCGGGTGAGGCACGCGAGGCCGGGTACGTCGCGCAGCGCTATCACCAGGTGGGCGACAATTACACGCCCGGCGTGCAGCTCGGCGCGGGGCTCGAGATCGTGGATCTGCTCCGCGCGATCGGCGCGCGCCTCGCCAGTGAATCGACGTTTCCGAACTGGAACGTGGGCAACGAGTTTCGCGCGGCGCGTGATCGCAGCCGCGGTGCTGAAGGCGCGCTCTAGCGGCGCGGGCGCAGCTTGTTCCACACCTCGGCGCGACCGGTACCGCCGCTCGAGTTGTACGGGTCGGAACCGCGATTCGCCTCGTCGATTTCGAAAGTGCGTGTCAGTTCGAGACTGATGCGCGTCAGTGTGTTGGCGTTGCGCGCATCGGTCTGCGTGCCCAGGGGCACAGGCTCCACGGGCGTCTGCTGCGCCCGTTGCGTCAGGTTCTTCATCTCATCCCCGGCCTAAATCATTGTTCGGCAAGGACAAGTGTGCCATCGGGAGCCTGCCGGCAGCGGCGCCTTTCCGAAAGTGTGAAGTGGTTCACATTCCTGCGCTGCGTCGCCAGGCGGAACGCACCAGGCGACAGAACATGACGAGCGCGTACGGCCCAAGCGCGAGGAGCCACCACGGCAGGCCGCCATGGCCAAGGCCGACGAAGAAATCGCCCCAGAAACGGAGCAACCCGCCGTCGGCGTACGGACCGAGAACCTCGTGGCCCGTGTAGTAGACCGCGATGGGCAGCACGATCAGTCCGACGAGCAAGGCCGCGAGCAGCAACCATGCCTCGCGAATCATCGGGGGTCTGGATCGGTACGTTTCGAGCAGACGTGCCATGGGTCGAGCAGCATACAGCCAGATTTGCGGGCCGGCTCGGCTGACGTGCGGTAGTCTTCCCCGATGCCCATCCTGCGCACCGCTGTCATCGGCGTCGGTTATCTCGGCCGCTTCCATGCGCAGAAGTACGCGCAGGCGGCGGACAGCCGGCTTGTCGCGGTCGTCGATGCGAGCGAGGCCGCGCGCACGCGGGTCGGGGCAGAAACTGGCGCGCGACCGGTGGCCGATCATCACGAACTGCTGGGCGAGGTCGATGCAGTCAGTGTCGTGACACCGACACCAGCGCACTACCAGATTGCGCTCGATTTCCTGCGTTCGGGCGCCCACGTGCTCGTTGAAAAGCCCATCACCGAGACCGTCGGGCAGGCCCGGGAGCTGATCGATGTCGCGCGCAAGGCCGGGCGCGTGCTACAGGTCGGGCACCTCGAGCGCTTCAATCCCGCGGTACTGGCGGCCGAACCGTACCTGCGCAGCCCGCGCTTCATCGAGTGTCATCGTCTCGCGCCCTATCGGGAGCGAGGCACCGACGTGAATGTCGTGCTCGATCTGATGATCCACGACATCGATATCGTGCAGGCGATCGTCGGCAGCCCGATCGCCTCACTCGAGGCGGTCGGTGCGCCGGTGTTCTCGGACGAAATCGACATCGCGAATGCGCGCATCCGCTTCGCAAACGGCTGCGTCGCGAACACGACTGCGAGCCGCGTCAGCCTCAAGACCGAGCGCAAGCTGCGGCTCTTCGAGGACGATGCCTATCTCTCGATCGATCTGCAGCAACGCATTCTCACCGTGATCAGGAAGCGCGCAGGCGGCCCCGCTGAAGGTCAGCTGCCGGTCACGATCGAGGAGCAGAACTTCGAGCAGGGCGACGCGCTGCGTGCGGAGATTGAGTCATTTCTCGAGTGCGCGCGCCACGGCAAGGCACCGGTGGTGTCAGGCGAGGATGGCCTGCGTGCGCTCGAGACCGCCATCCGCATCACCCAGGAGGTGGCCGCGAGCACGCACCGCTGAGTGCAGTGCCGGGTCCGGCTTGAATTGGGCGCGACCGCCCCCATCCTCTCCCGCATGAGCACTCCAGTTTCCTTTCCCGTCGTGCCCGTCGGCAGTCTCGACATCGACCTGGTCGGCGATTTTTCGTGCCCCTGGACCTTTCTCGGGACCCGCCGGCTCGCTCGCGCCCTCGATCACCTGCAAGGCGTGGCCGTGCGCGAGCTGCGCTGGCACCCGTTCCGCCTGCAACGGCCGGAGGCGGGCGCTGCGCCCGAGTGGCGCACGCACCTTGCCGCGCGGTTGCCAAAGGGCGTGAGCGTCGAGCTCGCGGAATCGAGCCTTGCCGAAGCCGGCGAAGCACTCGGCATCCGGTTCGATTTTTCCAGGCTCGCTGGCATGCCCGACACGACAGCGGCGCATCGCCTCGTGAAGCTCGCCGTGGCCGAGGGACTGCACGGCCGGGTGCTCGACGCGATCTTTCGCGCCTACTTCGAGCAGGGCCGCGATATCGGTGACGTCGAAGTGCTCGTGGCAGTCGGTGCCGAGTGCGGACTGTCAGACGAACTCCTCGCGAGCTTTCGCGACCCGAAGGCGGGCTACGCCGAAGTGGTCGACGACGAACGGCGCCTGCAGCTGCTCGGCGTGACCTCGATCCCGAACCTGCTCTTCAACAGGCAGGTCCTGGTGCCCGGCCCGGCTGACGAACAGATCTACGTCAAGGCGCTCGACCAGGCACTCTTTCCGGGCGTCGAGGCCGGAACGAAGCATTGAGAAGGGCGACGAGCGGCGCGCGGCGCGCGGCGCGCAGTGGGCGGCGGGCCGCGGGCGGCGGGCCGGAACGCCAGGTAGCCAGGCAACGCCTCTGGCCCTAAGCTCGTAGCCCGTAGCCCATAGCCCATAGCCCATAGCCCGTTTCGCCTGCCTCCCGATGCCGCCTGAACACCTGACCCCCGCATCCCGCCCGGTGACCCTTGCCGCGACGCAGTTCGCGTGCAGCTGGGACGCGCAGGCGAACCTCGCGACGGCAGAACGGCTCGTGCGCGAGGCGGCGGAGCGTGGCGCGCAGGTGATCCTGCTGCAGGAGCTGTTCGAAACGCCGTACTTCTGCATCGAACAGGACACGCGGCATCTGGCGCTCGCGACTTCACTTGCGGAGAACGCCGCCGTGCGGCGGTTTGCACCGATCGCGCGCGAGCTCGAGGTGGTGCTGCCCGTCAGTTTCTTCGAGCGTGCGGGCAAAGTGTTCTACAACTCGATCGCGATCATCGACGCCGACGGCGCGGTGCTCGGGGTCTATCGCAAGTCACACATTCCGAACGGCCCGGGCTATCAGGAGAAGAATTACTTCGCGCCCGGCGATACCGGCTTCAAGGTCTGGAACACCCGCTATGCGCGCCTCGGGGTCGGCATCTGCTGGGACCAGTGGTTCCCGGAGAGCGCGCGCTGCATGGCACTCATGGGCGCGGAAGTGCTGCTCTATCCGACCGCGATCGGCAGCGAGCCACCGCCGGCGCTGCCGGTCAATTCGCGTGAGCACTGGCAGCGCACCCAGCAGGGGCACGCTGCCGCCAACGTGATGCCGCTGGTCGCCTCGAATCGCTACGGAATCGAGCGCTCACTGCAGGATCCAGGCAGTCTCTGGATCCGTTTCCACGGCTCGTCTTTCATCGCAGACCCCACCGGTGCCAAGGTTACCGAAGCCGGCGAGGAGGGCGATGCGGTCCTCACCGCCACGTTCGATCTTGCGGAGATCGAGCAGTTGCGCAACAACTGGTTCGTGTTCCGCGACCGGCGGCCTGACCTTTATGGTGCGATCACGACGCTCGACGGACTGACGCACCAGCCGGCGTAACATCCGGTCCGGAGGTGACCCACGGCCAGATATGTCGACGGATTCGTGGTTCCCGTGACCCGCCGCAAAAATTGCGGCGTATCGCTGGCGCGTGAAGCTGAAGCCGGGCGAGGTCGTGGTGTTCTCCTGGATCATCTACACGTCACGCCGCGCGCGATCGGGTGAATGCGGCAGTGATGAAGGACCCCCGCCTCGCCGCGGCGGGTCAGTTGTCCGTTGTCGCTGCGGATGGGGCGGGCAGGGTGATGCGTATCACCTTTGGCGTCGTCGCATTCGCGCGGTGTTCTACCTCGCCCCTGTCATTGAAGCGTGCGACTTGCGCTGAGGCGAGCACGTAGAAATCACGGCCGACGATCGCCCCGGTGGTCGGGTCATCGAACGCCGGATGATGGTGTGACTGCAGGGTCTCGACCTGCGAGATCGCCTTGCCGTCTGCCGAGAGCTGCATGCGGATGATACGCGCGGGGTTGGTGACGTTCTGCACGCCGAGCAGGCCGTCTCCCTGCACATAGAGGCCATCGATGGCCGACACAGCCTCGCCCTGCGGGACCATCACGCGCTCGACCGCGCCGCTCGCCGTGTCGACGCGCGCGATGCCGGTGGTGTGTGCGACGTAGAGCGCCTTGCCGTCTGCCGACACTGTGACACCATTGCTGCCGCGGACCTGCCCGGCGGGCAGGAAGGCTGTGACCTCATGGCCGCGAATCCGCCACACTGCGCCCGAAGCCGAATCGCTCGCGTAGATATCGCCATTCGGGGCGAGAGCCACATCGTTGAGCTGCTCGGCGCCAGGCACGGTTACGGCGCCACGCTTGCGGCCGGTGCGCAGGTCGTAGGTGACAATCTCGTTGGCGAGCGCTTTGCGACCTTCGGCCGTGAGCGCATTCGTGCTGACGGCGTGCAGTTCGCGTCGGGCTGGATCGATCGCGATGCCCAGCACCGACCACAAACCGTCATCGGGCTGCGAGAAGGGCGTGATCTTGCCCGCAGCTTCCGCCGCCACGATGCGCCGCTGCGCGACGCTGCCGAAGAAGAAGCGGCGCGATTCCCCGTCCCAGGCCATGCCTTCGGGGATGAAATCCCGGTCGGGGATTTCGATGACGACGGGTGCATCGGCGATCCGCGGCAGCTTCGCCTCGAGCCGCGCATAAACTTTCCGGAAGGCTTCGTCCTGCCAGATCGCATCGAAGCCCATGAACCGCGCCGGCAGGAAGCCCTTGCCCAGTTCCGCGACCTTCCCGAGGCTTGCGACCGCATCGGACTTGTCGCCTGCGCGCGCCTGGAACGCGGCAAGGTAGTAATACAGCGTCGGATCGTTCGGACGCTCCACGAGGAGGCGCTGGATGCTGGCGATCGTGGCGCGCGCGTCATTCTCCTGCGTGAACGCGGGGGAGAGCAGCAGCGCGAGCGCGAGAGCGGCGAGAGGGCGGGTTTTCATGCTGCCATCTTAAGGGGGCGGAACTGGCAGCTGCGCACGGTCCGTCTCGTTCAGGTCATCCGCTCATCTCGCCCTTCACCTTGGGTGCCTTCATCTTCTCGACGCCGGACACGCCGGATTCGTCTCCGAGCCTGCCGGTCGCCTTGTTCAGCCGGTGCGTTATCCTGAAGCGGACCCGGCAATCGTCCAGGGCTCCCGCGTCGGGAGTTGAACGGAAGGAAGATATCTTGAACAGGAAAACCGTCGGGGGAGTGCTGTTTGCCCTGATGAGCGCACTGCTGTGGGGTCTGACCGCATGGCTCGGCGGCCGCGCCGGTGAATCGAAGACACTTTCCACACTTGCCTTTGCAGCGGGTTTTACGGCGGCGATTCTCACTTTGCACACTGTGCTGTACGCGATGTTTGCGAACCGCAAGGCAGTGAATGGCGACTGGTTCCGCGCGCATGGCAAACCGGTGGAGGCCGAGATCATCAAGATCGACAGACGCGGGCATCGAAGCGCGTGGCGCATCAAGGCACGTTACGCAGACAGCCGGCGCGGGACCGGAACCGTCTTCAAGAGCGACATTCTGCGCGCCAATCCGGGCAAGAGATTCCAGGTCGGGGACAGAATCACGGTCTACCTGCACCCGTCGAATTCGCAGCGCTACTGGATGGATGTCGGAATCGCGGGCGAAAACTACTGAGTGTGCTGGCGCCGCCGTCGTCGTGCCGTCGACCAGGCCCAGCACACGCTCGATGCAGTGCTGACCAAGGCGCGTTTCTGGCAGCGCCGGGCAACCACGCCGCTGAACGAACGGCAGGTGAAGTTGCTGAACAAGTTGCTCGACGGTATCGAGGGCAAGCTCACCAGCAGCAAGTGGGCGGCCATTGCCAAGTGTTCACCGGACACTGCCCTGCGTGACATCAACGATCTGCTGACGCGGGGTGTATTGCGGAAATCGGATGCGGGCGGACGTAGCACCAGCTATGAGCTCAACGATTTGCCGGTGGGATGGCACCCCGGCCTCAATTCCCGAAACCGGAATCGAACCCGCGTCCCGCAGTCCTCAACGCAGGCCGTACCAGACTCCACGGCCACTGCCGTGCTGATCAAGTGCTCCGCGTTCGACCAGTGCCCGGAAATGTTGCTTGAGCGTGTTGCGGCTGGCCCCGGTCAGCTTGATGGCCTCGCCAATGGTGACGCGGCCGTGCTCGCGGGCGAACTCGACGATCTGTAGCCGCAGTTCCGGCATGGCCGCCAGCACGGTCTTCTCGCGCTCGACTTTTTTCTCCAGGCGTCGCGCCTGTTCGGCCAGGGAGCGCAGGAAGAAAACCAGCCACGGCTGCCAGTTCGGTGCCTCGGTGCGGATCGTGCCTTGGGTCTGCCGCAACGCCAAGTAGTAAGCTTCCTTGCTATGCTCGACCACGCTTTCCAGCGAGCTGTACGGCACGTAGGCGTAACCGGCCTGCAGCAGCAGGAGCGTGGTCAGCACGCGAGAGAGTCGCCCGTTGCCGTCCTGGAACGGATGGATCTCCAGGAAAACGACGACGCACAGCGCGATGATCAATAAAGAATGCAAGCGGGCCGTCTCGCGCTCCTGGTTCACCCAGGCCACCAGCTCCGTCATCAGGCGGGGCGTGTCGAAGGGTGACGCCGTCTGAAACACGATGCCGATCTGTGCGCCGGTCTCGTCGAAGGCGGCAACGCTGTTCGAGTTGGTCTTATAGCTGCCGCGATGCCAGGTGTCCTTCTCGCGGTAACGCAGCAGGATCTGGTGCAACTGCTTGATGTGATTCTCGGTGAACGGGATGTCCTGCCAGGACGCGAACACCAGGCCAATCAGCTCGGCGTAGCCGGCCACCTCCTGCTCGTCGCGGGTGGCAAAGGACTTGATCTCCAGGTTCGACCACAACTGCTCCACCTCGCGGTCGGACAGCTTGCTACCCTCGATGCGGGTGGAGGAACCGATGCTCTCGATGGTGGCCACCCGCCTCAGCGCCGACAGGCGATTGGGCGCGAGCGTGCCCAAGGCGCGCCAAGCGCCTTTGAACTCGTCGATCCTGGCGATGAGGCTCAGGATCTCCGGGGTGATCTGGATGGTGTCGGTTTTCAGCATGAACCAATACTACACCCATTTACACCCAATTCTCCCGAGTTGGGGCCTTGCGGCGAATAGGCTTCTGCAAGGAGATCGCTTGGCTCGTGGGCGGAACAGCGACTTCATGGACTCCTGCCAACTCATTCGGAAGGAGACCAAGATGGAAGTCGTTCATCTCAATCAAAAACAACTGGCTGCGCGATCCGCGCGCCGCACGCACTTCATGTTTGCGCTCTGCTGGGGTTGCGGCAAAAGCGCGAGCAGTCGCTCCTCGAAAGAGTCTCGCATTTTCCGCTGTTTCGCAGTGTATTTCCCATTCCGGGGCGTCAGTACAATGTATTCAGATAGCGCAAGCGCAGCGCGCCCGGCCTTGTAGGAGCGCATCCACGGCTGGACCTGGCGCAGGACGTCGAGCGCCTGCCGCCCCCATACAGCCCATACGTAAGCTTGGGCATGGTGGGCGGAGTTTCGGCGCTTCTGTGAAATGACACCCAAGCCGCTCATTCGTTGTGCAGCGAGAACGAGCGCGATCTCGGTATTGCAGATGGAAACCGAAATGCGGCGATTCTCATGTCGGTGCCTTCGCGCGAGCGTTACCGTGCCCTCGCCGTCGATCAGGCCGGCGAGATACGCGGCGTCGGCTTGCGACATACCGCGCACTGTTCTTGTTTGTGCCATCAACCATTGCTACCGCAAGGCACGCGGCGATGCACGTCGAGAATGTGTGGTGATCGCGCAGAAAGGTGCCGCTAGTACCGCCTTCCCCGGCCCAGCGGCCGGGGAAGGACTTCGGTTGGTGGAGGCGGGGGGACAGCTGATCCACTGCTTTCGCAGCGGGCTGGACTATGCCTTCATCCCGATGCCGCAAGGGCCGGCGTCTGGATGCGGAGCGTGTTATCCGCAGCGCCTCATCCAGCGCGGCGAATCCTGGGGCCCGCTCCGGGCCGTGCGGCCCTCAGCGAGTCCATGAGTCTCTACAGGGCAGCCCTGAGGTTGGCCCTCTTGCTACCCCTCGGCGTTGCCGTGGTGCGCTCGCAGCAGGCCGAGTGCACCGACGGGTTCACCGATGTGAGCTCCGTTTTCATCCGGCTCTCGCGAGCCGGCGCGACCATCGATCGAACCCCCGTCCGCAAGTCCTAGACTCCAGGATCTACGTACGTAGCTCTCTCATTGGTTCTCGCCTCACGCTACCCGAGGAGCAGGGAAAACGCTCGGCCAGCAGACGGTGCCTCTTAGCCAGCTCACCCCGTCGCACGGTGAACCGCGATCCTGTGAGCGCGTCCCCTGGTTCACCGGCACAGGCACCGAGTGGTCAGAGGTTAGGCGGGATTAAGCCGCCAGAGCGTAGTTGTCGTCGTTGGCAACTAAGTTTTTGCACAGTGTTTA
>WBZY01000257.1_pt1 | contig 41602 bp, 43 predicted proteins | sample 5204191 | NCBI WGS metagenome assembly WBZY01 (sample SAMN12344363, study PRJNA552823) | activated sludge metagenome | biome: Activated sludge suspended growth; feature: Anammox Sidestream; material: Wastewater; isolation source: activated sludge from anammox sidestream of wastewater treatment...
CCACGATGCTTGGCGCGCTGGCCGTTCTGCCCCTTGCGGCGGGTGATGCCCACGCGGGCGCGGGCCGCCAGCACGAGCTGGTTGTGGCCCGGGCCGAGCCGAACGTCTCGGTGCAGCCGGCGATCGTCTCTGGCAAGGAGAACACGAGCGCAATCGCGCAGAACCGCGGGAGCGCCAACGCGACCATCGCCATGGACATCTACACGCCCGGGGGCGTGCCGGTGCCATCGGCAAGCCGGGTCTACCAGAACGTCCCGCCGGGCGGCACGCGGGTATTTGCGCAGGCCACGAATGAGGGGCTGGCGACGGGTTTCCGCGGTGTCGGCATCCTTTCGAGTGACCAGCCGATCAACGCCCTGCTGGTTCGCGACATTGAGTCGCCTTCGGGGCAGAAGTCGTACTCGATCCACAATGCCTACCCCTCGGGCGGCAACACGGTGACGCTCCCCTACATCAGCAACGCCCTGGGCGGGGAATACAACACCCGCTTCGCTATTGCCAATACGGGCACCTCGGACGCGTGCGTGTCGATCACCTACGCATTTGTGCCGGGGGCCGGCGCCGTGGGTGCGGGCGGGCGCGCGCCGGTGACCGACACGGGTCCGGGCGGCACGGGCTGCACCACCGGGTATCGCGTTCCCGTCGGCGGCCAGGTGACCTTCGCCCCCACGGCGGTTGATGGCGCCACACCGATGCCATCGACGACGGCGAACACTCTCATGGCGGCAACCGTGACCTCGACCGGGTCGCCCGTGACGGTGGCCGTGGACGCTTATGTGAGCAGCGGCCGCCGCAAGCTCGCCTCGTACGACGGGTTCATCGTTGGCGGCGCGGGGTCGAGCACGGACGACGTCGGCACGGCGATTGCCATCCCGCTGGCCCTGAAGACACCCGACGGGTACTACAGCCAGATCCTGCTTTCGAATCCGAACGCCAGCCAGGCCACGGCCACCATCACGTACTCGGGCAACACGGGGACGCACAGCGTGAGCGTGACCGTTCCCGCCAACGGCACCGCCAACCACAGCGTTTACAGCGACAGCACGGTTCCAGTGGGATTCGTGGGCGCCGCGACAGTAACTTCGGACCAGTCCCTGGCCGCGGTGCTCTTCCGGGCGAAGATGACCTCCGCCGGGAGCTTTGTCGATGAGGACCTCTACACCGCGGTCAACGGGGTGCCGACGGACCGGGCGACAACGAAGGTGCGCTTCCCGCTCATCTTCCGGCGCGCGTACGCAACGGGGGGCCTCAACGGTTACAACAGCTGGGTGAGCGTGAGCGTCCCCGGAGGCGGGACCGCCAATCTTACGATTGAGGCGGTGAACGACCCGACTTCAGGTGCACCGGGATGCGCGGCGGCCTACACCTCGACCGTGACGAAGACGATCACTGGTTCGTTCATCTTCTACCAGAACCTTGATGCGGATAACGGCTTCAGCCCGAACCCCGCATGCTTCTGGGGTGGCATCACGATCACCAGCAATGTCCCCATCAACGCCATCGGCAACGTCACCACCGACCTCAGGTCGGGCGACAACGACGGCCTCTACAACGGCTTCAGCGAGTAGCCGAAACCGCAACAACGAAACCCGAAAAGGGGGCGCCTGCGAGCGCCCCCTTTTCGTTGCGGCGAGTCCCGGGCGGCGGTGCGGAGGCCGTACGCGGCGCGCCGCTTAGGAGAGCGCTGTCATAGGATGGGCTACATGTCGGTCGCCTTCGGCGGACTTGTGGCCTTCCTGTTTCGCAGCGTGAACCTCCTGATAGGTCTGCTCACGCTTGTGGTCACCGCGAACGAGCTGGGCGCCGCCGGGCGCGGCACCTACGTGCTGGGCGCGACGGTGATCGGGATTGTGGCCGCCATGACCGGCGGGCTGACCGCCTCAACCGCCTACCAGGTCGCAAACCAGAAGCGCGACCCGGGGGCGGTCCTGGTGAACGGCGGGGTGGTTGCCGCCCCTTTCGGGGTGTTGGCGGTGATCTCGGGGATAGTGGCCGGGGAGGTGCTTTCGGGAGAGCCGGCGGCGGTGGCGGTCTCTCTGGGAGCAGGCGCCGCCGCGGTGGTGGTCACGAGCGTAGTGTCGGGAGTGTACCTCGGCCACGATGCCCTGGTTCGCTACAACATCACGCTGGTTCTGCCGCCGCTCATGTCGCTGGCGGCGATCGCGGTCACGACCGTGGTCCTGGAGCAGGACACTCCCGGCGCCGCGCTTTGGGCATTTGCCGTGGGGCAGTGGCTCGCGATGCCAATCCTCTTTGGAGTGGGCGGCCTGGCACTGGTACGGAGCATCCGGTTTGAAGGGGACCTGGCGGCCACCATGCTGCGATTCAGCGCCCTGGCCGGCATCTCAAGCGCGGTCTCATACCTGAACTACCGCGCCGACGCGCTCGTGGTGGAGAGGTATGAAGGGACGCGAGGGGTGGGCATTTATTCGGTCGCAGTCTACATGGGCGAATCGGTCTGGCAGTTCAGTGGCTCGCTGGCCCTGGCGACGTACGCGCGCATTGGCGGCGCTACGCGGGCAGAAGCGATCGCCCTCACCACTCGCGTCATGCGGCACACGCTGGTGATCCTGGGAGCCGTTTGCCTGGGGCTGTTCGCAGCCGCCGACCTCCTGGTGGGCTTTCTCGATCCCGACTACGAACCGGCGGCAGCGGCGCTTCGAATCATGCTCCCGGGGGTGCTCCTCTACGGGCTTGCGACGGCGTTTTCGGGGTACTACACGTACCAGCGCGGTATGCCGTGGGCGTCGGCGCTGGTGGCGGCCGCCGGGCTTATCATCGACATCGCGCTGGCCCTGTGGCTGGTGCCGGCCTACGGCATCAACGGGGCGGCGCTCGCCAGCACGGTGGCGTACGTGGCGACCATCCTCGGCGCGCTGGCCATTTTTGCGGTGGAATCCAGGGTTTCTCCGGCCGAGATCTTCCGCTTTGGAAGGGCGGACCTGGAGGACTACCGCTCCTTTTTCAGGCGGCTTCGGTCGATGGCCTCGCGAGGGAGCGACTCTACGGCGCAGGCGCAATAGCGCAGAGGTGGGGGTCGGGGGCGGGCAGGGGGATAGGCAGCCCGGTGACCGGGTCGGCAAGGACCACCATGGGGACGTTGAAGACGCGCTCGAGCGCTACCGGCTCGAAGACGCGGGCAGGCGGACCATCGAGCTCGACCCGGCCGCGATTGATGGCGATGACACGGTCGGCGAAGCGGCCGGCGAGCGGCAGGTCATGGAGCACGGTGACGACGGTCATGCCCTCATGGTTCAGGCGCCGGAGGAGGTGCATGACCTCCACCTGGTGCTGGATATCGAGGAAGCTCGTCGGCTCATCGAGGAGGAGCACCTTTGGCTGCTGGGCGAGGGCGAGAGCGATCCAGGCGCGCTGGCGCTCACCGCCGGAGAGGCTGCCGAGCGTCCGGCTGGCCAGGTCTTCGACGTCGGCGGCGGTCAGGGCCCATTCGACGGCTTCGTAATCGGCCCGTGTGGCGCGCTGGAGGATGCCCTGGTGAGGGTAGCGGCCCCTTGCTGCCAGCTCGCGCACGGTGAGGTCGGTGCCTGCATCGGGGGACTGAGGGAGGATGGCGAGGATACGGGCCACCTCGCGCGCGCCCATGTGGCGGATGTCGGTTTCGCCGAGCAGAACCTGCCCGCTGACTGGCTTCTGGAGGCGCGAGAGGCCGCGCAAGAGTGTGCTCTTGCCGCTCCCGTTGGGGCCAACGATAGCCACCATCTCACCGGCGTCGATTTCGAAGGACACGTTGTCGACGACGATGCGGCCGTCGTAGGCGAGGACAAGGTCGCGCGCTGCAAGCTTCATCCGCGGAACTTCACCAGGTAGAGCAGGAATGGCGCACCGATTCCTGCCGTGATTATGCCCATTGGGATCTCTGAAGGGCGGATGACGAGGCGGGCGGCGAGGTCGGCACCGGTGACGAGGATTGCTCCATAGAGAGCGGAGGCCGGGATGAGCAGACGGTTGTCGGTACCCACCGTGAAGCGCGCCAGATGGGGACATACCAGCCCGACAAAACCAACGAGCCCGGCGATGGAGACGGCCCCGGCGGTGAGCAGTCCCGCCACGGCGAGGACGAGCAGCCGGGTGCGGTCGGTGAGCACGCCAAGCCCGGCGGCGACGTCCTCGCCCAGGGCAAGGACGTTGAGACGGCCACTGAGGAGCATTGCCCCGAGGAACGCCGGGGCGAGATAGGGGACGGCGGCCCTGAACTCCTGCCATTCGGAGCCATAGAGGCCACCGGCAAGGAAGCCGAGGCTCGTCTGGAGGAACGTGCGCGAGCTTGAGAGCAGGCCCACGATTGCCGCACCGAAGAAGGCGGAGAGGGCGACACCCGCCAGGGCGAGCCTGACCGGGGAGACCTGGCCGCGCCAGGCAATGACGAAGAGCACGGCCGCTCCCACAAGCCCACCGGCGGCGCAGCTCAGGGCGATGCCCCATTGCGGGATCTGCGGGTCGATGACGATGGCCGTCGAGCTGGCCAGCCCGGCGGCGGCGGTCACCCCAAGGATGGTAGGGTCGGCGAGCGGGTTGCGCGTGACTCCCTGGAGCAAGGCGCCGGCCACGGCCAGGGAAGCCCCGACGAGCATTCCATCGACAAAGCGCGGCCAGCGGATCTGCCAGACGACGCTGCGGGCAAAGGCGTCTGATTCGGATGTGAAGCCGGACCATACTTGGGCGGGCGAGAGGGTGGTGGCCCCGAGCATCATGTTCAGGAGAGCGAGGAGCGCCAGCACGCCCAGTCCGGCCGCCAGGACCACAAGCGGCCGCGGCCCGGACCGCAGCGCGGAACGCCGGGCGAGCATTCCGGGTTCAGCTGCTGGCCGGGCCGCCATACCAGTCATTCTAGACCGGCCTCCCTCTTAGTTACCCGAAACGGCTTTCGTGATGGCCTTGAAGGCATCGACGACGCGCGGCCCGGGCGCCTGCAGGAAGACCTGGACATCGACCTCGACAACGTGGTTGCCCGTCACCGCCTTCAGACCCTTGAACGGAGGTATTGCCGGGATCTGGGCGCTCAAGCGCGGGGCAGGCGGGGGCGCGGGTGTGATCGTGAAGATGAAGTCTGGATTGAATTCGACCATCTTCTCGGGTGCGACGGCCGTGTAGCCGGGGAAGGGGCCCGAGTCGGGCTGGCTGGCGGCAGGGTTCGTGAGCCCGAGCTTAGCCATGACGTCGCCGGCGTAGCTGGAGGGTTTCGCGGCGTAGAGGGTACGGTCGCGATCGGCGATGAGAAGCACGGCGCTCACCTGCTTGCCCGCAAGGGCGGCCCTGGCATCGGCGAGGGACTTTTCGACCTGCGCGGAGACCTTTGCGGCCTGCTCGGTGGAATCGAGGATCTTGCCCATGAGCGCCAGGCCGTCGAGGACTTCCTGGTAGCTGTCGGCGCCGATGAACACGACTGGGACACCAAAGCCTTCGATGGCCTTCCGCAGGTCGGGCTGGGCATGGATGACGGAGTCGGCGACGATCAGGTCGGGCTTGAGGGCGAGGATGGTCTCGGCATTGGGCTGATAGGCGGTGCCGACGTCCTTCGCCTGGCGGGCGGCCTCGGGATAGTCGACCGAAGACGTGCGGCCCACAATGGCGCCCCCGGCGGCGTAGACCAGCTCTGTAGCAGTCGGGCTAAGGGCGACAATTGTCCCGGGCTTTGCCTTGATTTCGACTTTGCGCCCGAGAAGGTCGGTGACCTGCATCGGGTAGGTGGCGGCAGCGGCGGTTGGTGACTGGGCCGTGGTGGTCCCGGAAGCGGGCGAAGAAGCGGGTGGTGTGGGCTCATCATCGTCATCGCTTCCGCAGGCGGTGAAGGCGAACAGGGAGAGCAGGAGGGTCGCCGGGATGAGGAGCAGGGACAGGCGTTTGAACAAAACTATTAATCCTTGCAAGAGCTTGAGAATCTCGCAACAGACAGCGAGATTTGCAGTCATATACTACGAATCGGCGGCGAGTTGGTGCAATCGGGCGCCGGGCCCCGGTGGAAACCCGGTGCTTGCGATGGTCCCGGTGTGGAGAAACCTGTTCCCGGCATTCGTGCCCCCGCGACGGCCAACCTCGTTGCGTTCAGCCGGGCGGCCCCGGGCATCGCCATGGCCGGCAGTTTCGTGGCGCCGGCACCGGATGAGAGGGCAGGCTGAATTCCCGTGCGACACATGGCACGATGGATCGAAACAGCTGGAGTTGGACTTTGCCGGAAGCGCAAGAGATGCCCTCGTTGCCAGGAACCCCGAAGGTGATTGAGCCGGTCGAGAAGGCCATGCTGGCCATGGCGTACGGGGTGCATGTGATCGGATCGCGCAGTGCCAGCGGGCAGTTCAACCTGATGCTTGCGGACTGGGTGATGCAGGTTTCGTTCAAGCCGCGGCTCGCTTTGGTGGCGATTGAGAACGATGCGCGGACCCTGCGCTTCATCAGGGAAACCGGGGTGTTCAGCGTGAACCTGCTGCATGCATCCGACGGCGCGGGTATTGCAAAGCGCGTCGTGATGCCGGCCGAGGGGAGCAAGATCAGGGGGCGCTCGCAGGAAGCCGCCTCCCAGGTTCACGATAAGCTCTCGGGGGTCGGGCACTTCCTGCACGCCCTGGAGGTTCCCGTGCTCACGCACGCGCTGGCATGGTTCACCTGCGAAGCGCAGGATTTCGTTCCCGCCGGCGACCACACACTGGTCATCGGCCGGGTGACCGACGGCGACATGCCCCGCACCGGGGACGCGCTCACCGAGAAGGAGCTTGGCTGGGAGTATGCCGGCTAATCCCTCGGCAGTCCCAGGCCGCGCGTGGCGATGATGTTTCGCTGGATCTCGCTGGAGCCGCTGTAGATGGTCGGCGAGACGGCGGAGAGGAAGCCCTTCTCGATGACGCCGTCCCAGCGGACGTGCTTTGAGCCCGGCTCAAGCCCGCCCGCAGGGCCGAGCAGATTGACGCCAAAGTCCATAATCTTCATGCCCAGCTCCGTGGCCAGCACCTTGATCACAGAGGCTTCGTAGTTGGCGATCTTGCCGGCTTCCTGCATCCAGGCAGTGCGATAGCTGAGGAGGCGGCCGACTTCGTTGGCGGTCCAGAGGTCGGCAAGGCGATGGCGGAGGATATCGCGATAGGCGCCGCCGGGACGGCGCTCCTTCACGTACTCGGCCAGCATTTCGAGCGAGCGCTGATTGGCAGCAATGGAAGCGACGTTGGAGCGTTCGAAGTCGAGGAGGGTCATGGCGACATACCAGCCGTTGTTCTCCTCGCCCACGCGGTTGGCGGCGGGAACGCGCACGTCTTCGAAGAACACTTCGTTGAATTCGTGAAAGCCGGCCATGTTGACGATGGGCCGCACGGTAATGCCGGGGGTCTTCATATCGACCAGCAGGAAGGAGATGCCCTTGTGCTTGGGCGCGGAGGGGTCGGTGCGCGCAAGGAGGAAGCACCAGTCGCCGTGGTGGGCGCCTGTGGTCCAGATCTTCTGGCCGTTGACGATGTAGTCGTCGCCGTCGCGGACGGCACGCGTCTGGAGGGAGGCGAGGTCGGAGCCGGCGCCAGGTTCGCTATAGCCCTGGCACCAGACCACATCGGCGCTGGTGATGCGCGGAAGGTGTTCTTTCTTCTGGACTTCGGTGCCGTGCACGATGAGGGTGGGGCCGATCATGCCCACATTGAAAACGCGTCCGCCATCGGGTGCGCCGGCATAGGAGAGTTCTTCGCTGAAGACCATCTGCTTGATGTGAGGCCAGGCGAGGCCGCCGTATTCCTTCGGCCATGCGGGCGCCACCCAGCCCTTCGCGGCGAGCTTGCGCATGAAGGTCATCTGGTCGTCCCAGTTCTCCTGGCTTGTGGGGCGTGCAGGCCCCGGGCCGGGTGGAAGCGCCTCGTGCAGGAACGCGCGGACTTCCTGCCGCAGGGCTTCGTGTTCGGCGGTGAACTTGAATTCCATTACTGCCACTCCGGAATGGAGGATTGGGGCGTTCGTCGTTGACGAGATTACCGCATGGTAGGAAGTTTGTCGTGTGGACCATATGGTCATTCCTGGTGCCCGGCCATAGGATAGGACCATGAAGACGATTTCCGCAGCGGAGTTCAGGGCGAAATGCCTCACCATGCTCGATGCGGTTGACCCTGAGGGAATACTCATCACCAAACGGGGCAAGCCGGTGGCCAGGCTTGTGCCTGTTGTAGGGCGGGGAGATCACAGGCATCTGATCGGTATCATGCGCGGTGAGATCGTGGTCGATGAATCCGATGACCTGTTCGAAACGGGGGCCTGGGGCTCCGATGAGTGGGGCGAGCGGGACGGAGGCCCGTCCGGCGCCGGCGCCTAGCTGCGTTATGACTTCCGCCCTCAATTGAGATGCTGAACCTGGACACGCACATCTTCGTAGCCGCGAACGAAGGGCGTCTCCGCCCGGGCGAACAGCGGTTGATGGAGGACGACTTCTGGTCAATCTCCGGGATCGTGCTGTGGGAGCTGGCATTCCTCGCGCGGGAGGGCAGAATACGGCGAGGGCCAGACGATCCGGGCATTCGCCGGGTGGTTTCCGAGCTCACCGTGTGGCCGATTGACCTGGATATCGCCCGGGCACTCGGTTCGCTTGACTTCCGCAGTGACCCGGCGGACGAAATCATCGCGGCAACGAGCCTGGCCCGGGGTGTCCCGCTGCTTACGCGGGACGACCGCCTCCTTGGGTCGAAGGTCGTCCCGCTCGCGCTGCCGTAGCGTTGCCGCGCGCCCTCAGCGGTAGTTGCCGAACTTCAGCTCGATGCCATAGTCCTGGGCCTTCAAGGCGGCAATCACCTGCTGCAACTCATCGCGGCCGGGACTGCTGACGCGCACGGCATCGCCCTGGATGGCGGCCTGGACTTTCTTGTACTTCTGGTCCTTGATGAACTTCACGATTTTGCGGGCGATTTCACTCTCGATGCCCTGCGTGAGCGTGAGCTCCTGGCGCACGGTACTGCCACCGGCCTGCTGAGGCTTTCCGCGGACGATGTTCTTGAGCGGCACGTCGCGGGCAACGAAGCGGGCCGAAAGAACCTGCCAGATGGCCTCGAGCTTGTACTCATCGGTGGTGTGGATGTTGAGCTTCGCGGCCTGGCGGTCGTACTCGATGTCGGCGAGCACGTTCTTGAAGTCGAAGCGGGTACCTATCTCTTTGCGTGCCTGGTTGACGGCGTTGTCCACTTCCTGGAGGTCGACGCCGGTTGTGATATCGAAGGATTCGTCTTTGGCCATGCCGGTAGCGTACAGCGGTTGCGGCCTGCTGCGGAATCATGCGGCTCCAGCGAGCACCCGGCCGCAGAGACGGCCTCATCCCTCTGCACGAAAGCCGGGGTAACCTCCCGGGGACGGGACTACCTGACAGCGCCCGAACGGCGCAGGCGCTCCACCTCGGCTGGCGGCAGGCCAAGCCATTCCGTGAGCACGGCCGTGGTATCGCCGCCGTGTTCGGGCATCGGCTTTCCGACCACGGTGGGCGTGGCCGAGAGGTGCAACGGCGAGTTCGGCAGCGTGAGCGTGCCGGGCTTTCCGTAGGGCAGGGGGAGTTCGACCAGCATGTTGCGGGCGGCGACGTGCGGGTCTTCGAAGAGGTCAGCGATGGTATTCACCTTGCCGATGGCGCAAACGTTGGCGGGCTCGATGATGCTGAACCATTCGCCCGTCGTCTTTTGGCGGAGGGCTGCCGCCAGCTCGCGCTCGAGGGCGTCGATGTTCTCGAGGCGGCCACGGTTAGTGGTGAAGCGCTCGTCGAAGGCAAGGCTGTCGCGTTCGATGAGCGCGCAGAAGAGCTCCCACTCCTTGACGTTGGCGATGACGACGTGCCCATCGCTGGTGGGGAAGGGGCCAAAGGGGGCGAGCAGGGCATGGCGGCTGCCCTGGCGGGTGGGGAATTCGTTGAAAGCGGAGTGGCGGACGATGGCGTTCTCGCAGAGGGCCATCTGCGCCTCCATGAGGGCGACATCAACCATCTGTCCCTCACCGGTAAGGTCGCGGGCACGGAGCGCGGCGAGGATGCCGATAGCGAGGTAGAGCCCGCCTACCATGTCGCCGATACTGACGCCGATGCGGGTAGGGGGACCGCCGCGTTCGCCGTTGAGGCTCATGGTACCGCCCATGGCCTGGGCGACGGCATCGACGGCGGCCATGGCGCTGTAGGGGCCCGTCTGGCCAAAGCCGCTGAGTGCGGCGTAGATGAGACGCGGGTTTTCGGCACGGAGGGAGTCGTAGCCGAGGCCCAGGCGGTCCATGGCGCCGGGGCGGAAGTTCTCGGTGACCACGTCGGCCTTGTGAGCGAGCTGCCTGACGAGGGCCTTGCCATCGTCTGACTTGAGGTCGATGCAGATGCCCTTTTTCCCGCGGTTGGGGCTGAAGAAGAAGGTGGAAAGGCCCTCGTAGTAGGGCCCGAAGCCGCGCTCCTTTTCGTGGGTCTCGGGGTACTCGACCTTCACAACCTCAGCGCCGAGATCAGCGAGTTGCATGGTGGCGAAGGGCCCTGCCAGGGCCCAGGTGAAATCGAGCACGCGGACGCCGGCGAGGGGCGCGGGCAGGGAAGCAGCTTCCACGAGAGCTATGTTAATGGAGCCGCTGCGAAGGGGCTTCGGGCCCTTGTAGGCAGGGTTGAGGAGCGGCTCGGCCGGGGGCATGAGCTCTACCGGGACGCCGCCACGGGTCCGCGACGACGGCCTTCCAGGAAGAGGGGGCCCCTCATCCGGGAGGGGAACGTTAGCCCGGAAGCGGGAGTGGAGAGATCAGCGGCCCTTGAACTGCGGAGGGCGCTTTTCGGCGAAGGCGCGCTGTCCTTCGGCAGCGTCCTCGGTCTTCATGACCTGGGTGTAGAGGCGGGCCTCCATGCGCATGCCCTCGCGCAGGGGCATGTCGAGTCCGCCGTCGTAGGCGGCCTGCTTCATGGCCTGGAGGGCGAGGGGGCCGTTCTCGCAGAGGCGTCTTGCCCACTCGTGCGCCGTGGGCAACAAGTCGCCTGAAGGGACGATGCGGTTCACGAGGCCTACGCGATAGGCCTCGGAAGCGTCGATGCGGTCACCGAAGAGGATCATCTCCATGGCGATGGCAAAGGGGATATAACGGGCGAGCCGCTGGGTTTGGCCGCCACCGGCGACGATGCCGCGCCGCGCAGCCATGGTGCCGAAGGTGGCGTTGGGCGTGGCGAGGCGAAGGTCGCAGCCCAGGGCAAGGGCGAGCCCGGCGGCGAGGCAGTGCCCGTTGATGGCGGCGATGACCGGCTTCCAGATGCCCTCCGGTGTGAGCCGCCCTTCGCTGCGGCGCTGGCTCCAATCCGCCGAGGAGTCGGCGGCGCTTTTCACGAGGTCGCGGCCGGCGCAAAAGGCCTTTTCCCCGGCGCCGGTGACGATGGCAACGAAGAGGGCGTCATCGTGCTCGAACTCGTCCCAGGCTGCCGTGAGCTGGTCGAACATCTCGGGGTCGATGCTGTTCATGGCCTCGGGCCGGTTGAGGGTGATGACGAAGGTACGGTCGTGGCGGCTGGTCACGATGGGCATGGTGGCAGACTAAGGTTTCGCGGCGGGCGTGGAAAGCGGCCTTCCGCTCATGTTGATGGGTCGAATCGCGACGGGGCCAGAAGGCCGCCGTCGAGAGCCGCAAGGATCTCGGCTTTGCGGGCAACGAACGCCGGCGATGTGACGACAGACGGCACCCGGGGGCGGGCGAAGGGTGCTTCAATGCGCGCGGCCATGCGCCCGGGCCGGGGCGACATGACGTACACCTCGTCGGAAAGGATGAGCGCCTCTTCGACATCGTGCGTGACGAGCAGGACGGTACGGGGACCGGTGGCAAGCACGGCCTGCAGCCACTGCTGCATCTGCCGGCGGGTGATGGCATCGAGGGCGCCAAAGGGTTCATCGAGAAGCATGACACTGGAAGGAATGAGGAAGGTGCGAAGGAGCGCAAGGCGCTGGCGCATGCCGCCGCTGAGTTGCACGGGCCAGGAGTGTTCGAACCCGGCCAGTCCGAAGGTCTCGAAGAGCTGGAGGGCCTGCCGGCGGGCCTCACGGCGCGGCACGCCGGCTATCTCAGCGCCGAGGGAAGCATTCGCAAGTGCGCGTCTCCAGGGGAGGAGCAGGTCTTTCTGGGGCATGTAGGCAACGAGGCCGGGCCGTCCGGAGGCCGCGATGCCGTTGACAAGGGCCTTGCCGGTGGTGGGCACGAGAAGACCGGCCAGGACCCGTAGCAGGGTGCTCTTGCCGCAGCCGCTGGGCCCAACAACACTTACGAACCGCCCGGTGGGGACTGTGAGTTCAACGCCATCGAGCGCGGCCACGCTTCGCCGGGGAGCAGCGAAGACGTGGCCCAGGTTGCGCAGCTCGATCGCGTGGGCGGGCATCGGCTACTTCTTTGGGAGGAACTCGTTGGAGTAGGCCGCCTTCACGTCGACCGGCCTGGCCGTGAGCCCGGCCCCGCGCAGGAATGCTTCGAACTTCTCCCATATCTCCTGGTCCTGCAGGCCCCACTGGCGTCCCCTGTCGACGAAGTGTGTGGCCATGTAGGCGGAGCTCCGGGTCACGAGCTCCCGGTCGAGCTCGGGCGCCCCTTTAAGGAGGGCCTCGGCGGCCTCACCGGGATTGGCCATGGCGTGGTCATAACCGCGGGCCGTGGCCTCCATGAATCTGCGAACCGTCTCGGGGTGCTCTTTGATCATTCCTTCGCCGGTGATGAAGAGAGGGGTGTACCAGTCGGGGATGCAGTTGAGATAGTCGACGAACTTGAGGGTAGAAACGTCCTTCTTCCCGGTCTCGCGCGCGCGGATGACATCCCACGATTCGAAGACCCAGGCGAAGTCGAAACGGTTCTGTTCCATGCCGGCGAGGTAGTCGATGTTGCCGACTTCGACGAACTTCACCTTGCCGGGGTCACCGCCATCACAGGAAACGAGCTGGTTGATGAGGGCGGTTTCGAGCGCGCCGCCGAAGCCTCCATAGGTCTTTCCGGCGAGATCTCTTGGCCGGGTGACGCCTTCGCTGGCGAGCATCATGAGGCTGGAGTCGTTGTGCTGGAGGATGGCGCCGATGGAGACGATGGGGACGCCTTCGGCGCGGGCGGGGATGACGGCCTCCTGGATGGAGATCCCGAAATCGGCGTTCCCGGCCGCCACCACCTGCTCTACGCCGCCCGCAGCGGGTTCGACGATCTTCACATCGAGGCCGGCATCTTTGTACCAGCCCTTGTCGATGGCCACATAGATGCCGTTGTGGTGGGTGTTGGGTGTCCAGTTGAGCATGAGGGTGACCTGCTCCAGGTCGCCATTGTCGTCGTCGCCACAGGCAGTGAAGGCGAGCGGAAGCAGCGCGGCGAGCATGGCCAGCACGGCGAGGGGGAGTCTCATTGGTCTGTCTCCTTTTCGTGGGCGTACACCCAGGGGGAAGCGAGCCGGGCGAGCAGGCTCACGGCGGCGAAGAGCGCGATGCTTGCCATTGCGATGAAAGCGACGGCAACGAAGATCTGGTCAACGCGGAACGCGCGTTGCGAGCGGGTGATGAAAAGGCCAAGGCCGGAACTCGCGCCCACCCACTCGCCGATGACGGCCGCGGCAACGGCGTAGGCGGCGGCAATCTTCAGGCCCGCGAAGAACGCAGGCAGAGCGGAGGGGAAGAGGACGTGGCGCATGACCTGGAGGCGGTTGGCGCCCATTGAGCGGATGAGGCCCACCATTTCGCGGTCTGCGCCCGTGAGGGCATCGGTGGTGCTGACGGCGATGGGAAAGAAGGCGATGAGAGCGACGACAACGATCTTGGGAGTGAGGCCAAAACCAAACCAGGCGATGAGGAGGGGCGCCAGCACGACCATGGGTATGGTCTGGGAGACGATCAGGATGGGATAGAGGACGCGGCGAGCCAGTGGCAGGCTGGCGAGGAGGGCCGCAAGCGTCACCCCAATGCCCGCGCCAAATACAAGCCCGAGGAGGGCCTCGGTGAGGGTGGTGCGCATGTGACCCGGGACCTGGTCACGAACGCCGAGGAAGGCGCTCCAGATGCGCGAGGGGGCAGGAAGGATGTAGGGCTTTGTATCAAAGGCGCGGACCCAGGCTTCCCAGCCTGCCACGAGCAGGATGAGGAGGAGCGCCGCGGGCAGGTACTCCCGCGTCACGGACGCTGCCTTGCGCAACGCACGGCCAGTCGCTGCAGGCAAGGGAGCTACCTGTATTTCGCGGTCAGGCTGTCGATTGTCGGGCCGCCTTCACCGGCTGCCTGCTCGACCTTGATGACGGTGACAACGGAGCGTGCGCCGGCTTCGAGGCAGGCTTCGTGGACACGCCTGGCGACGGGCCAGCAGGCATCGGGGGGGCCTTCGAAGGTGGTGCCGAGTGCAGAGACCTCATAGCGGAGGCCGGACTCCTGGATGACGCGGATGGCGGCCTCGATGTGGAGCCATGGTTCGGCGGGAGTACCCGGCGGGTTGGCGAGGCACTGGATCTCGACGATCACGGCGCCACCTCCGCGAGGAGGAGGTGTGGGAGAAGGGACGGCAATCGCGGATGCAGCATGGCGCTGCCCTTTCCGCCGCCCGGGAGCCGGGTGCCTGGCTTCCGGGCAAGAAAAAGAGCCCGGAAAGCCGGACTCGAAAGAGGCTCTCGTGGTCCAACCGCTTTCCTACGCACGCATGAACGTGGTCAGGTTCAAGGGGTTTGATCTCAGCCCGAAGGCACCCCCAGCGATCCCGAACAGCTATGAAGTTGTCAGGACAGAGGCTATACCGGGGGAGGTGGGGCTGCAATGGGCAAAAAGAAACCGCCCTTGGAGGCGGTAGTCTTGTTGACCGGCGGCGGCCTATTTTCCCACCCAGTTGCCCGGGCAGTATCGTCAGCGCTGAGGCGTTTCACTTCCGTGTTCGGGATGGGAACGGGTGGGACCACCTCGCTCTAGCCACCAGAGATCGTAGTATCGAACGCTGGTGGGGAAGGATCAAGCGGGTGTTCGGGTTGGCCTGGGCGAAGCTCAGATGCCGGCGCCCACACCGATTGCCTTGCCGATGGCGAAGGTGAGGGCAGCGGCGGCAAGGCCGAAGCCGAGCATCCGGGCGCCGGAGAAGAGCATTCCTCTTCCGGTGAACAGCGTGATTGCCACGCCGACCGTGAAGAGACCGGCACCGCAGAGGGCGGCGCTGGCGATGATCCCGGGCACGCCGCCGACGACAAACCAGGGGAGAACAGCCAGGATGGCGCCACCGCCGAAGGTCAGGAACGATGTGCCCGCGGCGACCCACGCGTTGCCGGCCTCCTCCTGGGACATGCCGAGCTCCTCGCGCACGAGGGTATCGAGCGCGGTCTCGGGATTGGAGAGGATCTGGCGGGCAGTGCGCTGGGCTTCGTCTCGCGAGAGCCCCTTTGCCTGGTAGATGAGGGTGAGCTCCTCTTCTTCTTCCTCGGGGTTGAGCTCGAGCTCCTGGCGTTCGATCTCCATCTGCCGTTCGAAGGCTTCGGTGCTGCTGCGAACGCTGATCCATTCGCCGAGGGCCATGCTCAGGGCCCCTGCAAGCAGCCCGGCGATGCCGCCAAGGATGACAACGTCCTGGCCGGGGTCGGCGCCGGCGATGCCCATGACGAGGCTCAGGTTCGAGACCAGGCCATCGTTGGCGCCGAGGACGGCGGCGCGCAGGGCATTGCCAGAAGCGCCCCGGTGACGGCCTTCAATGCGGGCGATGTCGACCGGGCCGGAGCGGCGAACGCGGCCGGAGCGGGAGATTTCGCGAAAGACGCGGGCATGGGAGCGCTCATCGGCGGGGAGGTGTTCGGCGATGGCCTCGGGCTGATCGTCGTACATGCCCGTGGCGGCGGCTTCCATCTGCGCGACGATAGGCGCGACGAGAGCGGCGCCAAACCGGCGGGCGATGAAGCCAAGGACGCGCACTCGGAACGAGGGCCGGAAATTGGGCACCGGCGCGCCGGCGTCTTCGAGCCTGGAGCGCCAGAGAGCGAGGTGGCGGTCCTCGCTTGCGGCCAGGCGCTCATAGATATCGCGCAGGTGCGGGTCTGATTCGGCCTGGGCGAGGTAGCGGTAGAGAGCGGCGCCATCCACTTCGTCGCGAAGGTTGGAGCGAAAGCGCTTGATGTCGTCAGGGGTGTAGGGGGGCCGCGGCCCGGACCGGCTCATGGTCCGAAAGTGTAGGGCAATGTCGCCCAACGGGTGAGGAGGGGCGACGAAGGGGTTCGAGCCCGGGCGGTTCAGGCAGCGCGATTGCGGCGGGCCTCAAGGGCGGCTATCTGCTCGCGGAGGCGGCGGATGCGCCGCAGGCGGTAGCTCGAGATCACGAGCCCGGCATCGTCGAGCAGCACAGGGCCGTCACAGCGGGCGCAACGGATCGGTGCGGTGGGGTCGGCTGCCGGAGCGTGCCGGTCTGAGGTGAACCCTGCGAACGTGAGGGGCGCCCCGCCGGGGCCGACCCACTGGCCGGAGATGTACCCGCAGTGCAGGCATTTGACATCGCCCTTCACAAGCATGGCTGGTTACCTCCGGCGCGAGTATGCGGCCGGGGGTCTCCGGCGCGCATGGGGGAAACCCCTCACGGGGAAAGAGGAAACCATGCGTTTGCGCGAGGCTTCCCCCCGGACTTGCGCTTCACCATTAGTAACGGCAGAGGCGGGCAAAAGGTGAACGGCTTGGAGGGGAGCAGCCGGTTTTCGGCGTCAGGTTCGGGCGACGGCGTCGATGCGGTAGTGGATGACGCCGGAGGGCACGGTGACGGAAACGTCGTCGCCGGTGCGACGGCCGAAGAGGACCTTGCCGACGGGGGATTCCACGGAGATTTTCTTTTCTGCGGGGTTGGCTTCGCGCGCGCCCACGAGGCGGTAGGTTTCCTGTTTGCCGGTATCGAGCCTTGTTACTGTTACCACGGAGCCAACGGAGGAACGGTCATCGGCGGCGGGCGCCTCCTTGACGATGGCGGCGCGCTTGAGGGTGGCTTCGATTGCCTTGACGCGCTGTTCGTTGAAGGCGAGCGCTTCGCGGGCGGCTTCGAGCGGGGCGTTCTCGCGGAAGTCCTTGTCCTCACGAGCCTGCGCCACGGCGGCAACGAGGTCGGAGGTGCGGGCCTTCAGGCCGGCAAGCTCGGCGGTGAGGGCTTCGTGGCCTTCGCGGGTCATCTCGATCCGGTTGTCCTCGTCGGTGATGGTTCGCGAAGAGCCAGAGGCAGACCGGCCGGGGAGTTTGCGGACGCGGATGTGGACGCCGTAGTTCTGGGCGGTGTAGCTGCGCTTCTTGAGGAACAGGAACCATTGCTTGAGCGCGGCCACGCGGTCTCCTGCGGACGGGTCGGAGGCCTTGATCTGGGCATCGGCGTAGGATTCGATGCGCGCGCTGGTGAGGGAGGCGACGTAGGTCTGCTCGCCGGCGTGCTCGACGTACTTCCGGACGAAGGAAGCGTGGGTTATGCGGATTTCTGGCTTGAGGGAATTGATGTACTCGGTGAGCGCTTCGGCCAGAGTGACTGACGAAGCCTGCTCGGTCGCTGAGTCATGACTCATAGACCTATCCTAGCACTTCTCGGCCAAACGCGCCGCGTGAGGTGGCCGTGAGGGCCGGAGAGCTCACCTGGGAGGCTCTACCCGGGCTGTTTCCCGAGCTGAATGAACCCGGGCGCTGGCTGCCTCTGCTTCAGCGCCATGCCGCCCTGGTGGAGGCGGCGGCGGAGAGGGTGCGAGTGACCGCGGTGGGCGCCGCCGATGCCGTGAGGCGGCAGTACGCGGAATCGCTGGAACTGTTGAGGATTGCGGAGCTTGCTGGGCGCGCGGAGCGGGTGGCCGACGTGGGCAGCGGGGGTGGATTCCCCGGGCTGGTGGTTGCGGCCGTTCGCCCGGATGCGCGGGTGGACCTGATAGAGCCACTAAAGAAACGGGCGGTGCTTCTTGGTGAGATGGCCGAGGAGCTGGGATTGAGGAACGTCGCGGTGCATGCCGAGCGTGCGGAGGACTGCGGGCGAGGGCCACTGCGGGATCGTGCGGGGCTAGTGACGGCGCGGGCAGTGGCAGAGTTGCGAGAACTGGTGGAATATACGGCCCCGCTGGCAGCGCCGGGGGGCCTGGTGGCGCTGCCCAAGGGGAGTTCGCTGCCGGGGGAGCTTGAGGCGGCCGGCCGGGCGCTGGAGGAGCTGGGCTGCGAGGTCGCGGCCATCCACCGCATGCGGGCGGTGATCAGCGAGATGCTGTCGGTGGTGTTGGTGCGGAAGGTGGGGAGCACGCCGGAACGGTTTCCGCGCCGGGCAGGGGTCCCGGGCAAACGACCGCTTTGAGGCGGAAATGAAGCCTGTGAAACGCTGAAACGCGTATGCGCTTATACCACTCTTGCAAAGCTGTGCTATAGTGCGCGCGACAACCGGGAACGCAGATGACTCCGGGGGCCGGAAGGTTCCCCGGGGTGGCAATCAAGAGTCCCGGCGAACCTGCAGGAGGCAGCATGGACCCGAACCTGGTAATCAACCGGATTGTGCGCCTGGCGAAGCTGGACACCACGGTTTTCGACGAGGTGCGCGACGATGAACGGGAACTTGTGCCCGCCATCGTGGTGGCTGTCGTTTCCACGATCATCTCGGCAATTGGCGCGTGGCTCTACCTGTTGTTCAAGGCGCCGGACGGGGTCGAGATCGACTTCGGCAACGTGTTCGTGAAGGAGATCCTGCTCGGGTCGATCTTCTCGATCGTGCTGTGGGGCGTGTGGGTCGGCGTTGCCTATGTCGTGCTGGTGCAGTTCTACCGCGAGCAGGCCGACATGCAGAGCCTGTTGCGCACGATGGGCTACGCTGCTTTCCCGCTGAGCCTCTCGATCCTGATGCTCATCACGCCCATGGGGCTGGGGCTCGGGATCACGGCGATGGTGCTCTGGTTTGTGATGAGCACCTACGCCATCCAGGCGACAACCTCGGCCTCATCCGACCACGTTGTGATGGCGAACGCGGTCGGGTTCCTTGTGTTCGCGATCGTGCTCTCGTTCCTGGCTGACCAAAGCGGCATGGCGCCGGGCGTATGGATCTTCTCCGGCGACGCGGTGGGAGAAGGAGAGTTCTACAAGATCGACCTCGGCGGGCTCGAGGACCTGTTCAAGTAGGCCAGCCGCAACGGGTCTCGCCGCAACACGAAGGCAGGGCGAAGCCAGCCCATCGGGGGCTGGCTTCGCCCTGCCTTCGTGTTGCGGCTTTCCCGGTGTGTAACGGGCACGTAGGCTTGGCGTTCACACGTGAACGCAGCCCTCCGGTCGCCCTTTCGAAGGAACGTTCCCCTCTATTTCGGCTATGTCTTCCTGATGAACTTCGCCCTCTGGGGCGGAATCTGGATCAAGTACCTCGTTGAAGAGCGGGAGCTGGAGCTGAAGTGGATCCTGCTGATGGATCTGCCGTTCTGGCTGCTGGTGGCCGCGCTGCAAGCGCCGACGGGTGCGCTGGCCGACCACATCGGGCGAAAGCGGATGATGGCCATCGCCGGGGGCCTGTTCGGGCTGACGATTTTCGGCTTCGGAATCACCACCAACTACTGGATGCTGTTCTTTGATTACATCCTGTGGGCCTTTGCCATGGCGGCCCAGTCGGGAGCGGATTCGGCGCTGCTGTACGACTCGCTGAAGCAGGACGGGCAGGAGGGGCGCTTTCAGAAGCTGGCGGGGCGGGGGTTCGGCCTGCAGCTAACGGCGGCGATGTTCGGAGTGGTGCTGGGAGCATTCATCGCCAGCTGGACGAGCCTCGCGTTCACGGTTCAGCTGAGCGCGCTGGGGCCCTTCCTGGCGATTGGCTGCGCGCTGGCGATGCGCGAGCCGCCGATTGAGCGTACGGAACGGAACTACTGGCAAAACCTTAGCAGCGCCTTTTCGTTTGCCTGGTCTAACCCACCCGTGCGGTACACGCTGCTCATTGGGGCGGTGCTGCTGACCGGTACGTTCGGGCCGGTGGTGCTGGTCCAGCCGTTCCTCATCGATCACGACGTGAGCACCGGGCTGTTCGGGGTGTTGCAGGCGCCGCTGCGAGCAACCACGGTGGTGGGCGCCCTGTTCGCCTTCCGGGTGGGAGGCATGCTGGGGACGAGCCGGGTGCTGCTGCTGGCGTGCCTGGGGATCATCGGGAGCTATAGCGGGCTGGCGCTGGTGGATGCGAGCCCGGCTTTTGCGTTCTTCGGCATGTCGAGCCTGATGGCCGGGCTTTCGCGGCCCGTGATTGACACGTACCTGAACGAGCGCATTCCCAGTGACCGGCGTGCGACCGTGCTGAGCCTGATGCAGCTGGCGTTCAGCCTGCAGGTGGCGTTCTTCGAACCGGCGCTCGGTTTCCTCACCGACGAGGTGTCGATCACGAGCGCGTTCGTGTTTTCGGCGGCGTACTTTGTGGTGCTAATGCCGCCGCTGCTGGTGTTGTGGAGGAAGGCGCACGTTGCTTCCCGCCAGGCAACGCAGGTGGCCGGCGCCGGGCCCTAAGGAAAGAACTCGACCGTAGCGAAGCCGCGGACGGAGGGTTCGTTGTCCTGGTTGAGGACCACGAGCTCGAGGTCGGCGCGGCGATGGCCATCTTCTTCGAAGAGGCGCGCCACGCGCCCGGCAACGGTGATGGAGCGCCCGGTGATGTCGGGCCGGCGATGGGCAGCACGAACATGACGGACGAAGCCTGCATCGCCGAGCCATTCCTCCACCGCGCGGCAGATGAGGCCGAGTTTCATGGGCCCCGGAACCAGCGTACCCGGCATGCCCTGGGCACGGGCGGCATCTACATCGTAGAAGAGCGAAGGGAAGTTCCAGGTGAGTCCGCAGAAGCGGATGACGCGCATCAGGTCCGGGGTGACGGAGAGCATGGTGACCTCATCGCCTTCGCGGAGGGCGTCGAACGAGAGGGTCATTCGTCACCTCCATCGCGGGCGTTGGCGGCGTCGTAGTGCATCATGGTGCGGCCACTGCGGCAGACCACCTCGCCCGAAGGGTCACGCATCACCACTTCGAGCCGGGAGTAGAGGCTATAGCCAAAGCGGCCGCCGAGGCGCTCGGTGATATCGGAGATGCGGCTTTCGAGGGTGAGCTCATCGCCCATGCGGAGGGGGCGTTCGAAGGTCCACTCATCGCTGATCAGGAGCGAATCGGGCATCAGGTCTGGCAATTCGAGGCGCTCGGAATCGGGGTCGAGGGCAACGACGGTGAACCCGGGCACAGGGTCGCCCGGGGCAAACTCGCGGTCATGATGGCCGAGAAAGACATCCATGGCCCGGTGCACGGCCTTGCGGGTGACAGTGACGTGGGCGAGAGGGCCGGTCGTGCCCACGAGGGCGAGGACCTCGGGAGTGAGCAGGGATTCTTCTACCACGAGGCAGAGACTACCCTTCCCGGGGCCGTGCCTCAACGCAGGCGGGGTCTGGTACGCTCGTGGACAGATGATCTACCTGGACCACGCGGCCACCACGCCCCTTCGCCGGGAGGCGCGGGAGGCGATGCTGCCCTTCCTGGACGGGCGTTTTGGCAACCCGAGCGGCCTGTACGAAGTGGGGCGCGACGCTCAGCAGGCAGTCGACGAAGCGCGGCGCGCAGTGGCCGGGCGCCTGGGAGCGCGGCCGGCGGAGGTCATCTTCACGAGCGGCGGAACGGAGAGCATCAATGCGGCTCTGCTCGGTATCGCCTACGCCATGAGGCGCGCGGGGGCCGGAGACCACGTGATCACGACTGCGATCGAGCACCATGCGGGGCTGCACACGGCGCAGGCGCTGGAGGAGCTGGGCTTCGATGTGACGTACCTGGGTTGTGATGGCCACGGCCGGGTGGACCCGGCCGAGTTCGAAGCGGCCCTGCGGCAAGAGACCGTGCTGGCGAGCGTGATGCTGGCTAACAACGAGGTGGGGACCATCCAGCCCGTGCGTGAGATCGGCGAGGCGATTGCCCGCTACGCGGCGAAGCAAGGGCACCGGGTGTTGCTCCACAGCGACGCCGTTCAGGCGCCGGGATGGGTGGGGCTCGATGTGAATGAGCTGGGCGTGGACGCCCTCAGCCTTTCGGGGCACAAGTTCGGCGGCCCAAAAGGAACGGGGGTGCTGTTTCTGCGGCGGGGGACACCATTCCGGCCGCTGATCCAGGGGGGCGGCCAGGAGATGCAGAAGCGCGCGGGCACGGAGAATGTCGCCGGGATCGTGGGGACGGCAGCGGCGCTCCGGGTGGCGAGCAGCGGAATCCTGGAGCGGGCGGACAGGGTCCGGCGCTTGCGGGAGCAACTCCGGGAGGGGGTGCAGGCACGCATCCCGGGGGCGCAGGTGAACGGTTGCCGGGTGAACTGCCTGCCAAACAACCTGAATGTCTCCTTTGAGGGGGTGGAAAGCGACGTGCTGGTGGCGTCCCTTGACCGGCAGGGGATTGCGGCGAGCTCGGGCAGCGCGTGCTCGAATTCGACGTGGGAACCTTCGCACGTGCTGATGGCGATGGGGGTGCCCATTCGCCGAGCGGTGGGCAGCGTGCGTTTCAGCCTTGGGGAAGGCACCACCGCCGAGGAGATAGAACGGGTACTGGAGGTGCTGCCGGCTGAGGTGGCGCGGGCGACGACCACCGGCACGGCGGTTTAACCGGACCCCTCGAGCCACGTTCCGGGGCTGCGAACCGGTGAACCGGGACCGGTGGTAGAATCGCAGCCCAACGACTCTTCCCGGGGTGCATATCATGCTCCTGCGCGACATTCTCTCTCACGCCGTAAAGCTCTATCCCGATAAGCCTGCGCTGGCCGACGGTGACGGCGTCTTCACCTACCGGCAGGCGGACGAGCGTGTGCGGCGGCTCGCGGCGGGGCTGCTGAGTCTGGGGCTGAAGCCGGGCGACCACATCGCCATCCTGGCGAACAACTCGCATCGCTACTGGGAGACGTACTTTGTGGCCGACATTGCGGGCATGCCGCTCGCGCCACTGAACACGCGTCTGACGGCGCACGAGCTTGAGTTCATCTTGAACGACGGCGAAATCAAGGCGCTCCTGCTGGGGATGGAGTTCCTCGAACTCTACGAGCAGCTCCGGGAGAAGACCCCGGGGATAGAACACGTCGTCCTTCTGAGTGGCGAGACCCAGGACGGTTTCGTGGACTATGAGCGCTTGATCGAGGCGAACGAGCCGCTGCAGGGGACTGTGCGTGAGTGGTCGGAAGATGACCTGTTGAACCTCTGCTACACGGGCGGGACCACGGGGCTGCCAAAGGGGGTGATGCTGAGCCAGCGGAACGTGGTTTCCAACGCTATCCATGCGGTGGTGACTTTCGGGTTTTCGGACCGCGACACGTGGTTGCACGTTGCGCCGATGTTCCACCTGGCGGACGCGTGGGCGTGCTACGCGCTGACGATGGTGGGCGGGACGCACGCCTTTGTCCCGGCCTTCACCCCGCAGGGAACGCTCGAGGCAATTGAGCGCCACCGGGTGACGAAGACCATCCTTGTGCCCACGATGATCAACTTCATGGTGAACTTCCCGGGAACGGCGAAATACAACACGACTTCGCTCGACCTCATCCTGTTCGGCGCTTCGCCGCTTTCGAGCGACAGGCTGCTCGCCGCGGTGCGGGTGTTTGGGCCGAAGTTCTGCCAGGCGTATGGCATGACGGAGACTTCGCCGCTGCTGACGGGGATGAAGCTCGACTGGATGTGCTACGACGGCAACGAGAGCGACATGAGGCGGCTTTCAAGCTGTGGCCGGCAGGTGGCAGGGGTCGATGTGCGCGTGGTGAACGAGAGTGGCGCAGATGTGAAGCCCGGCGAAGTGGGCGAGATCATCGCTCGCGGACCGAACGTGATGAAGGGGTACTGGAAGCGGCCCGAGGAGACGGCTGAGGCACTGCGTGGCGGCTACATGCACACGGGCGACATGGCCACGATCGACGAGGAGAACTTCGTCTACATCGTGGACAGGGCGAAGGACATGATCATCTCGGGCGGCGAGAACGTGTACTCGGTGGAGGTGGAGAACGCGCTCTACGAGCATCCTGCGGTGCTGGAGGCGGCGGTCATCGGCATACCGGACGCGAACTGGGGGGAGGCGGTGCTGGCGGTGGTGGTAGCGAAGGAGGGGTGGAGCGTGACTGAGCACGAGCTCATTGAGCACTGCCATGGGCTCATCGCCGGTTACAAGTGCCCGAAGAAGGTGATGCTCCAACAGACGCCACTTCCCAAGAGCGGGCCGGGAAAGATCTTGAAGTCGGAAATGCGCAAGCCCTACTGGGAAGGCCGCGAGCGGAAAGTGAACTGAGGGGGCGACGCCTTGAACATCATCACCCTGCCTTTCGGGGAGAGCACCATTGCTGCCGAGCTGCCGGAGAGGGCCCGGGCCATCGGGCTGCCCGTGCCCGGGAGCGGGGGCGGGAGCGGGCAGACGCGCGAGGAACGCGAGCAGACTGTTGCCGTGGCGCTGGCCAACCCATCCGGGCTGCCGCGCATCCGCGACTCAGTACGGCCGGGCGGGAAGGTGCTTATCGCGTTCGACGACCCGACGGTGCGTGGAAGCGGCGACATCCGGGAGGTGATCATCGAGGCGTGCCTGGCGGAGCTTCGCGAGGCAGGGGTCGGAGAGAAGGATGTGTCGCTGCTTTGCGCGAATGCGCTGCACCGGAAGTTCACGCATGAGGAGCTGGCGCGAGACATCGGCCCGGGGCTGGTGGAGAGATTCCGAGACAGGCTCACCTGCCACGACGCCGAGGACTGGGAGAACCTCGTCAGCTTCGGGACCACGGCAAACGGGTATCACGCGGACCTCCTGCGCGCAGCGGCGGAAGCGGACCTGACGATCTACGTGAACGCGGGCTGCTTCCTGGGGTTCAGCGGCGGCTGGAAGTCGATCGCGGTAGGGCTGGCGACGTGGCGGTCGATTCGCAGCACGCACACGCCGGACGGGATGTCGATGTCGGTCCGGCACAACCGCATGCACGCGGTGCTGGACGAGCTTGGCGAACACATCGAGGCAAAGCTGGGGAAGCGGTTCTTCAAGATCGAGATGGTGATGGCGAATGCCACGAAGATCGGCGGGATCTGGGCCGGGGGTGTGAGCGAGACGCGGTCGGCGGCGCTGGAGTACCTGGAATCGCGGAACCCGCCCCGGCGGAACGCCTCGCCGGAGCGGGCCGACGTGGTGATCTACGGGGTAGCCGATACGAGCCCCTACGCCGTGTTCGCGAGGCCAAACCCGATCCTCACGCTCATCTCGTCGGGGCTGGGGTACCAGGGCGGGTACATCGAGGCGCTGGGCAAGCCGGGCTGCACGGTGATAATGGCGACCCCTGCGCGCGAGGAGTGGGACATGGAGCACCATCCCGCCTACCGCGAGGCCTGGAGCACCGTGTTCCCGGGCTACAGGGACGCCTATGAGATAGACGGGCGTTTCGTTGACGAGTTCGCTTCGAAGGCGGAGTACATCGACCGGTACCGGAACGGCGTGGCGTTCCACCCAGTGCACGCGATCCTGGCGACTCAGCCCCTGCGGCGGCTGAAGCACGCCGGGCGCGTGATCGTGGCCGGTGCGGAGGACCCGGCGGTCCCGGCCCACGTTGGCTTCGAAAGCGCGCCGACAGTGGAGGAGGCTCTGCGCATGGCGGAAGCGGCCCAGGGACGGGATTGCTCGGTGGTGGCGATTGGGCTGGCCGGCGACCCGGGAGCGGCGCCGCGCAGCGTCCGTCTGTAGCGGGTTGACCGATTGCGGACGACAGGCAGTGACTCGCAAGACCCTGAACCAAGGATGTGGGTGTGACCGCAGATAGCCTTGCCCGGCTGATTGATGCCGAGGCGCTGGCGCGCTGGATTGAGACTAACGTCCCGGGCAGGCCGGGGCCGCTCGACGTTGAGAAGCATGTCGCCGGCTTTTCGAACGAGACGTTCTTCGTCACGCGGGGGAGCGAGCGCTGGGTCATGCGCCGGCCACCGCGGGGGCCGCTGCTGCCCACGGCGCACGATGTCATCCGCGAGTACCGGTTCATCTCGGCGTTGCACGGCAAGGCCAGGGTGCCGCGGCCAGTGGCGGTATGTGAGGACGCCTCGGTGATAGGCGCGCCGTTCTACCTGATGGAGCGGATCGACGGGGCGGTGCTGCGAACGGAGCTTCCCCCGGCCTACGAAGGCGCCGCGGGCCGGGAGAAGGTGGGCGTGGAGCTCATCGACACTCTCGCCGAGCTCCACGCGGCCGACTGGCAGGCGGCAGGCATTACGGGCAAAGGGGAGAACTACATCGAGCGGCAGCTGGGACGGTGGAGCAAGCAATGGGAGCTCACCCGGCCGAGAACACGCGAGCTGCCGGGGCTCGACGCGGTCACGGCGTGGCTGGGCGAGCACCTCCCCGGGCCGGGTGCGGTCACCATAGTTCATGGTGATTACAAGCTGGACAACGTCATCTTTTCGAACACAGAGCCGCGGGCGCTGGCCATCCTCGACTGGGAGATGGCAACCGTGGGCGACCCGCTGGCGGACCTGGGCTGGCTGCTGTCGTACTGGGGCCCGGTTGAGGAGCAGCCACCGCCGGGGCAGGAGCTCATCGGCGAGCTAACGCGGGAGCCGGGCTTCCCTTCCATCGAGGAGATGCTGGCACGATACGAGTGGAAGAGCGGCCGTTCGATGCGGAACTTCACGTTCTACCATGTGCTGGCCGTTTACAAGCTGACCATCATCCTGGAGGGGCTGTACATGCACTACCTGGAGGCAACCGCCTCGAACCCGGAATCGGCGAGGTTCGAGTGGTACGTGCCGCTGCTGATCGGGCGGATGCAGCGGCTGATGGGGGAGGGGAACTGATGGCTGAGAAGCGCATCTCGCTTTCGGTGCCGCTGGATGGCTTTCTTGTCGCGGAGCACGTGGAGCTGGCGCGCGAGGCCGAGCGGCTGGGGTATACAGATGCATGGTCATACGAGGTGGACGGGACTGACTGCTTCGCGCCGCTGGCCGTCATCGGCGCGACGACGAGCCTTCGGGTGGGGACAGCGATCGCGAATGTGTTCAGTCGCGGGCCGGCAACGCTCGCCCAGAGCGCGCTGGGGGTGGCGGAGGCAGCGCCGGGACGGTTCTTGCTGGGGATCGGCACCGGGTCGCAGCCGATTGTGGAGATGTGGAACGGGGGCAAGTTCGACCGTCCGCTGACCCGCGTGCGGGAGATGGTCGCTTTTCTGCGGCAGGCGTTCGCGGGCGAGCGGGTCATGTTCGAAGGCAAGACATTTGCAGTGAACGGCTTCCGGCTGTCGCGGCCGGCGCCGGCGCCCATTCCCATCCAGGTGGCGGCGCTGCGCGAGAACATGTTGCGGCTGGCAGGAGAGGTGGCGGACGGATGCGTGATCAACTGGCTGTCAGCGGACGATGTGAGGAAGTCGGTGGGGGTTGTGCGCGAAGCAGCGGCCGCGGCCGGACGCGACCCGGCAAGCGTTGAGATCACGGCGCGGCTGATGATGGTAATCGACGAGACGACGCCGGAGGCGGACCTTTTCGCGCGGCGGCACATCAACGGCTACCTGAACGTGCCGGTATACAAGGAGTTCCACCGCTGGCTGGGGCGAGGACCGGCCCTGCAGGCGATGTGGGACGCATGGGACGCGGGGGACCGGCGTGGGGCAGTGGCGGCAATCCCCGCCCAGACCGTGGACGAGGTGATCGTACGTGGAACGCCGGAAGAGCGGCGCGCGCACGTACAGCGCTACCTGGATGCCGGTGTGGACACGGCCTTCCTGATGTTCCTGACTGGCGAGACGGATCCGGGGCGCAAGCGAGAGCTGATGCTGAGGGCAATGCGCGACATGGCGCCGAGATAGGCCCAGGGGGAATGGGCGAGACGCTGTTCGTACTGTACGTGCGGGACCAGGCAGCGGCAGCGCGGTTCTACGCGAGCGTGCTGGAGGCGGCGCCGGTGCTCGACGTGGCGGGGATGACCCAGTTCGCGCTCCCCGGTTGCCTGCTGGGGCTGATGCCCGGGGAGGGCATCAGGCGCATCCTGGGAGAGCGGCTGCGAGACCCTGCGCAGGGGACCGGGATTCCGCGGGCGGAGCTGTACCTGGTGGTTGACGATCCGGCGGCTTGCCACGCGCGGGCGCTGGCGGCAGGGGCAGTGGAGCTCAGCCCGCTGGCGGCGCGGGACTGGGGCGACGAGGCGGCGTACAGCCAGGACCCCGACGGGCACGTGCTCGCCTTCGCTCACAGGAGTGCGGGGTGACCTGCCCGGGATGGGTCAGAGGCCGGAGACGGTCATCTGGCCAACGCGCACGGTGGGCGCGGCAGCCGACCCGAACCACGTGAGGTCATCGCCGACGGCGTCGATTGCGGCGAGCATGTCCGGGAGGCGGCCGGAGATATTCACCTCGGTCACGGGGAAGGCGAGGCGACCGTTTTCGATCCAGAAGCCGGCGGCTCCGCGCGAGTAGTCACCGGTGGTGGGGTTGTAGCCGGGCCCCATGATGGCGGTGACGTAGAAGCCGTCCTCAACCCCGGCGATGACCTCGGAGGGGGAGGTCGTCCCGGGGCGAAAGACCAGGTTTGAGCTTCCCGGCTGGGGCAGCGATTCGACGCTCCGGGTGGCGCTGCCGGAAGTGACGGTGCCCGCGCGCCGGGCAGTGTAGACATCGAACAGGAAGCCGTTGAATACGCCGGCCTCGAAGAGAGAGGTTGCGCGGCAAGTGACGCCCTCGCCATCGAAGGGGCGCGAACCGAGGCGACCGGGTTCGGACGGGTCATCGACGATTGTGACGAGCGGTGACCCGACCTGCTGGCCTGTCCGGGAGGCCAGGAAGGTGGCCTTGCGGTAGAGGGCCGCGCCGCTGGCGGCAATGGCAACATCGCGGAGGAGCCCGGCCGCCATCATGGGCTCGAAAACCACGGGAACCTGCCGGGTGCCGACCTTGCGTGCTCCCAGCTGGTCGATGGCGCGGCGCGCGGCGATGCGGCCAATCTCGGCCGGATCGGGGAGGCGGTGGAGGCTGCGCTCGCTGGCGTACCAGTAGGCGTTGCGCTTCTTCCCCTCGGCGTCGCCGGCCATCACATGGGCGGTGAGCGAGACGCCGGTGGAGGTATAGGACGCAGCGAACCCGGATGAGTTGGCAAGTGCGACGTGCCCCACCCGAGTGGAGAGGGACGCGCCGTCGGAGTTGGTTATGCGGGGGTCGAAGTCAAGGGCGGCGGCTTCGCAGGCATGGGCCATGCGCAGCTTCTCTTCGGTGGTCAGTCCTTCCAGGCTCTCGTCGAAGAGTTGCAGGCCATCGGGGCCGCCGCGAGTGAAGAGCGCGGGGTCGGGAAGGCCGGCGAAAGGGTCGGGAGCGGAGATGTTCGCCAGCTCGACGGTTTCGCGGGCGAGGCGTTCGAGGGCCGCCCGGGAGAGGTCGGAAGTGGAGGAGACGGCGGTTCGCCCGCCGTTGATGACGCGCAGGCCGAGCGAACGGGAACCGGCCTCGATGAGTTTCTCGGTTTCGCCGAGGCGGACGGTGACGTTGGATTCGTCGTAGGAAACGGCGTAAACGTCGCACTGTTCTGCGCCGTTGCGGCGGGCAAGCTCAACGAGATGAGTGGCAGTATCGAGGATGGAGGTCATGGGGCGGCGGTACCGTCCTGTCGTGCGCATTGGAGCTCAGCCAACTTTCGTCCCTCCCACGGTGATCCCGGAGACGAGCACGGTGGGCGTGCCCACGCCGACGGGGACGGATTGCCCGGCCTTGCCGCACATCCAGCGGCCGTCGGAGAGGCGGTAGTCGCTGGCGACCATGGTGACCTTCGAGAGGACGTCGGGGCCGTTTCCGATGAGGTTCACGTCGCGGAGGGGGCGAGTGATGCGGCCACCCTCAATGAGGTACGCCTCCGTGACGGTGAAGACGAAGTCTCCGTTGGAGATGTTCACCTGGCCGCCGGAAAACGAGACGCAGTAGATGCCATGGTCGACGGCCCGGACGATGTCGTCGGGGTGGCTTTCGCCGGCGAGCATGATGGTGTTGGTCATGCGGGGCATCGCGTAGTGCCTGAAGGATTCGCGGCGGCCAGAACCGCCGGGGGTGACGCTATAGTGCCGAGAGCTGATCTCGTCGTGGAGGTAGGCGCGCAGGATCCCGTCCTCGATAAGGACGTTGCGCCCGGCGGGGTTGCCTTCGTCATCGACGTTGATCGAGCCGCGGGAGCCGGGAATGCTGCCGTCGTCGACGACGGTTACGAGCCTGCTGGCGACGGGCTGGCCGATGCGGCCGGAGTAGTTGCTGGTGCCCTTGCGATTGAAGTCGGCTTCGAGGCCGTGGCCGATTGCTTCGTGGAGGAGGATGCCGCTGTCGCCGGCGGCAAGGACAACGGGGAGCGTGCCGGCCGGGGCCTCGGCGGCGTCGAGCTGGAGGACGGCCTTGCGCGCTGCATCGCGGGCCGTCTCCTCCGGGGTGACCGCATCGAAGTACTCGACCCCGAGACGGCCGCCACCGCCGGTGCGGGCCACGCGGCGTTCGCCATCGCGTTCGGCGAGCACGCTGACGTTGATGCGAATGAGCGGCTGCACATCGCCGGTGATGCGCCCATCGCTGCGGGCGATGGCGATGTAGCGGAGCTCATCGGCGATGCTGGCGTCAACGCGGCCGACGGAGGAATCGAAGGCGCGCGCTGCGCGGTCGGCTCGCTCGAGCAGGGCGACCTTCTCGGCGGCAGGGCGGGCGGCGAAGGGGTCTTCGGCGGAGTACGCGCTCCGGGCGATAGGGCACGGTGTGGCGTCGATAGGGGCAGGCTGTGCGGCGCCGGGGCCTATGCGAGCCGCGGTTTCGGCGGCGCGAAGCATGGACGGCATCTCAAGGTCTTCGGTGTAAGCGTAGCCAATCGACTCTCCGCGAACGACGCGGATGCCGACCCCCTGGGAGACGTTGCGTGAGGCGGACTTGACCTGCTGGTCCTCCCAGTTGATGGCGCCCTGGGTGTGGTGTTCGAAGAAGAGCTCGGCGAAGTCGCCACCGTGGCCGAGGGCGGCCGAAAGCACGCGGGACATGGACGCTGAATCGATGTTGTAGCGTGCCGAGAAGAGCTGGAGGGCTTCGGCTGCTGGTTCGGGCAAGTGATTCTCCGCGCGGAAAGCCGCGGCGTAATCTCCATGGTAGCGAATCGGGCGGGACGGGCGATGGCTGTGGCCCGTTGGGCGGGCCTCCGGTAGCTTCAAGAGCGGCAAGCATCTGCTTCCCGGGGACTCTCTTGGCGTCACGCGGCCTGACTGCGCCCGGCGGGGCGCTGGCGGCGCTCAATCATCGCGACTTCCGTGTGCTGCTTTTCAGCACCATGGCCCTGCAGATTGGTTCGTGGGTACAGACAATCGGGCAGGGCTGGCTCGTGCTGCACGACCTCGGGGGTTCGGCCACGGAGCTGGGGGCAGTGGCGCTGATCCGGGGGGCGTCGCTGGTGCTGCTCTCGCCGGTCGGCGGGTACCTGGCCGGGAGGCTCGAACGGCGGCGGCAGCTGGTGGTATACACGTCCGTGAGCGCGGGCATCGCGACGTTGCTGGCGGTGCTGGTGGCCACGGACGCCGTTGAGATCTGGATGATCTTCGCCACGGCGCTGGTGGCCGGGGCGGTGGATGCGCTGGCGGGGCCCATACGGACGATGCTCGTCTACGACAGCGTCGGCGGGGAAGACCTCACGAACGCCGTCGCTTTGAACTCGCTCGGTGGCAACGCCATGCGCGTGATAGGCCCCGCCATCGGGGGCGCGCTCATTGGGCTCGTGGGGACGCAGGGAACGTTTGTGATGCAGGCTGTGTGCCTGGCGTTGGCGGCGATGCTCACCGTGCGGCTTCGTCCCAGCCCGCCCGAACAGACGGAGAGCATGGGCATCTTCCAGAGCGTAGCCGAGGGGCTTCGATACGTGGTTCGCGACCGGAAGATGCTGATCATTGTGGTGACGGGGCTTGTACCCAGCGTGCTGGTCTACCCCTACGTGACCTACCTCCCCGTGTTTGCCAGGGACGTGATGCATTCGGATGAGCAGGGCTACGGCTACCTGGCGGCGGCGGTGGGGCTCGGCTCGCTGCTGGGGGGAACGATTGTCGCTGTTACGTCAGGGCGCGGGCGGCTGGGCCCGGGGATGATGTGGTCGTGCCTGCTCTACTGCCTGGCGGTGCTCAGCTTCACATTCATGCGGGACCTGTGGCCGGGAGTCGCGGCGCTGGTGGTGGCAGGGGTGTTTCACAGCATCTATTCGGCGCTCAACGCCTCGCTGATGCAGCTGGAGGCCCGGTTCGAGTACCGTAGCCGGGTTATGTCGTTGCAAACGATGATGTGGGGGGCAACGCCTTTTGCGGGCCTGATAATGGGATGGATGATAGACGCGTGGGGAGCGCCCGAAGTTGTAGGGGCGTGGCTGGCGGTGGCGGCGCTGCTTACGCTGACTCTGGCAATCACCTCCCGCGAGATGCGGCGAGTGTAGGGAGGACGGCGATGGAAAGGTTGCGGAACATCCTGCTGCCGGGGTTGCGCCTCCTGGATGAATCAGGCCGGATGACGGGCGAGCAGGCCGGGCGAGAGGCGCTGGGCGGCGTCGAATCGATCTTCGTGGTGGACCTCGAGATGAGCGGGGCGAATGCCCAGATGCACGAGGTAATGGATGTGGCAGGGGTTAGGGCAAAGCTGGAGCCGGGGCTGCCGGAGATGGAAAGCTGGGGAACGAAAGTCCGGCCGCGCCACATTGGCAACGCCGAACCAGCGGCGCTGAAGGTGATTGGCTACAACCCGAAGGCCTGGCGCGAAGCGGTGGACCTGGGCGCCGCCATGGAGGGTTTCACGCGGGTAGGGGCGGGCGCGATGATAACGGGCTGGGGAATTTCGCAGGACATTGCCTTCATTGTCGAATCGCTGCGCCGGCTGACGAGGCCGTGGCCGTTCGCGGCGGTGGCTTTCGATGTGCAACCGGTGGCCCGGGCGGTGCTGAAGAGCGGCGAGCAGGTTGACCGCTTCAACCTCGGACATGTGGCCGACAGGCTGGGGATTGGGCGGCTGGGCGAACATGGCGCGCTGGCCGATGCCTACGCCACCTACGATGTGCTTCTCAAGCTCATCGAGCTGATAGAGAATGGCAGCGGCGGGACCGGGAGGTAAGCGGTGCCTGGCGGAACCATTGGGGCCGTCGCGGCGTATCGATTGATGAAGCTGCCAACGGGTCAGATACTGGCGGCGGTGCCCGGATTGCTCACTTGACTTCGCAGATTCAACGGTTCTGCCCGCTGTGCGATCGTGCGTTCGTCGAAAGCGAAGCCGTGCTTCGCTGTAGCGGATGCGGGGTGATGCACCACCCGGGGTGCTGGGTGAAGCACGGTGGCTGTGCAACCCAGCCGCCGCACGAGTCGCAGGCGATGGCGCTGGCTTACGGTGGGTCAACGTCCCATCCTGCGGGCGAGGCGCCCCACCCGGGCGAAGGAACGAGGGTGCGCGTTCCGCAACTGGAACCGCTCCCGCCCGAGCACGGGATGGTGGAGGACGAGGAGACCTCGCGTGCGCCCGTGCAACTCGCCCCCCGGGCTTTGCGGGAGCAACGAGGGCACGAATCGCAAGGGCCGGAACCGGCAGAATCCCCGCCGGCGGCCCCGATGATTCCCGACGAGGCGACGGCGCGCCGGCCGCGAGCGCCATACAACCCCGAACCGGCGCCGCCGGCGACGGAACGCGGCCGGACGAAGGTACGGCGCGCCCCGGCCGGCCATCATCCCCAGAAGCCGCTACCGAGCGTCTACCGGAGCCATCGCCTGCTGCGCTACTGGTATATCCCGGCAGCGGCCGCACTGGCGCTGTCGGTTGCCTTTGGCATCATCTGGATTGGGGACCGGCTTGCGGGTGGAGATGGCGAGAAGGAAGCGGGACCTGTAGCAGGTAACACCCCGACGGGAGTCCCACAGAAGGACCAAACCCCGGGAACACCCGCAAGCCGGTCTCCAACGCCGGGCGGCACGGTACAGGCCAGCCCCTCGGCCACCGTCCCCGGCGGGACATCGCAGAAGTTCAAGGCCGGCGATGTGGCGGTTGTCGTGGGAACGGGCGACTGCCTCAATGTGCGCGTGAAGGCCGGGCTCAGCAACGACGCCATCATCTGCCTGGCCGATGGCGAACAGGTGGCCATCACCGGGGGACCGGAAGCTAGAGACGGCCTCCAGTGGTGGAAGGTCAGGACAGGGAGCGGTGAAGGATGGGCAGCCGAAGACTACCTGGCAAGAAAGCCCTAGCAGCGGCGCTGGTGCTGGGGCTGGCCGGCCTGGCCGCGGCATGTACGGCGGAAGGCGAGGAAGCGGAGGAGCTTCCTACGAGCACGGCCACGGCTCCCAGCGCGGCAGTCGCCACGGCGACCCCGGACCCTTTCGGCACGCCTCCGCGAGACGCGAAGGAGGCCGCTTCGCGCCTCGCCCCCATCCTGGCGAAGGCAGCGGGCCCGTGTTCAGATGCGGCGGCCTTGCACGCTGCCTGGGGAGCGGCCTGCGCCTCGGGAGACGTCGATGGGAATGGCCTCATCGATGTCGCCGTGCTGGTTCCGCTGCCGACCGGGACGGGCCAGACGCCGCACCCGGGGGTGGTGCTGCTCCGCCGGGAAGGGAGGGAGAAGCTCGAACAGTTTCCCCCGGCGGGCGAGGCGGACGCCTCCATCGTGGGGCGGAGCATCTTCGCGGTGGCAGAGCGCACGGGAGATGGCCGGGCCGACGTGGTGCTGCTGGCGAATGCCTGCGGGGCCTCCACCTGTTCGAGCCGGGTCTATGTGCAATCGTGGGATGGCAGCGCCTGGCGCGACCTCGGTCCCGGCGAGGGGATGAGCGGGCTGGGCCGGATTGCGTTCGATGGGAATGGGACAGGCGGCCGGCTGGTGATGCACGGCGGGATCCTCAACTCCCCGGGGGCGGGACCGCAGAGGGCCGTCACCGTGACGTACGTCTTCGACGGCGTGCGGTGGGGGGCAAAGACGGTGGTCCCGGACGAGCCCACGTACCTCTTCCACGCCATCCGGGACGCTGATGCGCATTTCGCGCAGGGGAAGTTCGAAGAGGCTTCGGAGGCGTACAGGGCCGCGATAGAGTCGAAGGAGCTTCGCGACTGGCGCGCGGAGATGAGCCTGCCCGGCGGGCGAGACGAGCTGGTGGCCTACGCGCTTTTTCGCATCGCCGTGGCGGTAGCAGCGCGCGGCCAGGACCCGTCAAAGGCGGTGGACGCGGTCATTCGGGACGGGAAATCCGAGCTGTTTGTGAACGCGGCGATGGCGTTCCGGAAGGGGCTCCAGGACCAGCTAAGCGTGAACGCGGGATGCCTGGAGGTGACCCAGTACCTGGGCACTCCCGGAATACCGGAGATGATCGAGCGGATGTTCGACTACGGGTTTGCGAACCACCCGCTGAAAGGCTACCGGGACATCTGTCCTCTGTAGGAGCGCCGGGGGTCAGGTTAGCGGGGCGAGGAGGCGGCGCAGGTTGGCCATCTCGATGGCGGCGAGCGCTGCTTCTTCGCCCTTGTTGCCGTCCTTGCCGCCTGCGCGGGAGAGTGCCTGCTCAACAGTCTCGACCGTGAGCACGCCAAAGATAACGGGCACGCCGGTATCCAGCGCCACGCGAGCGATGCCTTCCGCGGCGCCACCGGCGACGTACTCGAAGTGCGCCGTTTCGCCGCGGATGACGGCGCCAAGGCAGACGACGGCATCGAAGCGGCCGCACTCAGCCGCCCAGCGAGCGGCCGTGGGCACTTCGAACGCTCCCGGAACGTGGACGACGGTGACGTCATCATCGGCGAGCCCGCGCTGCCGGAGCACGGACACAGCCCCCGAGAGGAGCTTCGCGGTGACGAAGGAGTTCCAGCGGGAGACTATGACGCAGACGCGCAGGCCGGCGCCATCGGGTGAGCCGCAGAGCTCTGGCACGGCCTACTGACCCCCTGCGCCGAGCGATTCGAGGCCATCGAGGAGGTGGCCCATGCGGCGACGCTTGGTTTCGAGGTAGCGGATGTTGAACGGGTTGGGCTCGGTTTCGATGGGTACCCGTTCCACCACCTCCAGGCCGTAGCCTTCAAGGCCGGCGCGTTTGGCGGGGTTGTTGGTAAGGAGGCGCATCTTGCGGACGCCCAGGTCGACGAGGATCTGCATGCCGATGCCGTAGTCGCGCCTGTCGGGCGGGAAGCCAAGGGCGAGATTGGCCTCGACGGTATCGAGTCCCTTGTCCTGGAGCTCGTAGGCGCGGAGCTTGTTGTGGAGGCCGATGCCGCGGCCTTCCTGGCGCATGTAGAGGAAGACCCCGCCCTCCTGGGCGATCATGCGGAGGGCGCGGTCCTTCTGTTCGCCACAGTCGCAGCGGAGGGAATCGAAGACATCGCCGGTCACGCACTGGTCGTGGACGCGAACGAGGGCTGGCTGTTCAGGGTCAATGGGCCCCTTCACCACGGCGACGTGCTCGTCGGGGTCGTGGTCGGCGCGATAGGCGATGATGGTCATGTCGCCCATGGGCGTGGGCAGCCGCGTCTCGGCGACGCGGTGAACGAGCCGCTCTGTTCGCAGCCGATGCTTGATGAGCTCGTTTGTCGAAATTATGCGGAGGCCGTGGCGACGGGCGAAGCGCTTGAGGTCGGGCATACGGGCCATCTCGCCATCGGCCTTCATGATCTCGCAGATAACCGCGCCAGGGTAAAGGCCGGCCATCTTGCAGAGGTCCACGCTCGCCTCGGTCTGCCCGGCGCGGACGAGGACCCCGCCGGCGCGGGCACGCAGCGGGAACATGTGGCCGGGGCGGACGAGGTCATCGGCGGTGGTTTCGGGGTCGATGAGCACCTGCACGGTGCGGGCCCGGTCGGGGGCGCTGATCCCGGTGGACACGCCAACGCGCGCCTCCACGGAGACGGTGAAGGGGGTGCCGAAGTGGGAATCGTTCTCTTTAACCATCATGGGGAGCCTGAGCTGCTCTACGCGCTCTTCCGTGAGCGAGATGCAGATGAGGCCCCGGCCGTACTTGGCCATGAAGTTGATGGATTCGGGGGTCACGAACTGGGCAGGGATGGCAAGGTCGCCCTCGTTTTCGCGGCCTTCGTCATCGGTGATGATGAGGCAGCGTCCGCTGCGGAACTCGTCGATGGCCTCGGCGACGGTGGCCATCACGTTGTCGCGGGCGGTCATGGGGTCACCTGGTCGCGTTCGCCGGAGACGAACTGCTCAACATAGCGGGCGATGATGTCGGTTTCGAGGTTGATGCGGTCGCCGGGCCTGCGGTTCACGAGGTTGGTGTGCTCCTGGGTGTACTGCACGAGCGAGACGGAGAAGCTCTCGGCGTCCTTCGCGATGATGGTGAGGCTGATGCCGTCGATGGAGACGGGGCCTTTGACCACCATGTAGCGCAGGAGCGCGGGAGGCGCCAGGAATCGGGCGATGATGGCATCGCCTTCGGGCACGAGCGAATGGAGTGTTCCCACACCTTCGACGACACCCCGGACGATGTGGCCACTGAGGCGATCGGCCGGGCGGACACTGCGCTCGAGGTTGACCAGGTCACCCGGCCGGAGGTCGCCGAGGTTCGAGCGGCGGTACGTTTCGGGCATGAGGTTGGCGAAGAAGGTATCGCCGTCGATGCTGGCGACGGTGAGGTCGACGCCGTTGATGGCGATGGAATCGCCGAGCCTCGAATCGGCGAGGACAAGGGGGGCGCGGATGCGAAGGGTACCTTCGCCGGCCTCCACGACTTCGCCGACTTCTTCGATGATGCCGGTGAACATGCTAGCGCACCTCCCCCGTGGCGGTGGGGGGAGACGCGAAGCGGTTCCCTGCGGATTGCGCGTGCCGCCGGGAGAGCTCCCCGGCGGGGTGGACGGTGGCTCGTCCTGTTCGCTTCATGTTCGCTTCCTTAACTCGTGTGTCTTGACGAGCCGGGAGCGGAAGGAGGGCGCACGGGTGCGCGGCTCTGCCACCTGCGACGCAGGCGGTTTCGCTGTGTCCTCTCCCATCCGGACTTTGACCGTCGGCCCCGGAATTACACCGGGTCAGTCCGCCGAAGCGGAGTCGCGGGCTATCACCGCCGGTGAGGAGTTTCACCTCGCCCCGAGAACATCTGCCTTATGCTTAGCCGAGGGCTAAGGGGCTGTCAAGCGGGGTGGAGCCCGGCGGGGATGGCGTGCCGGGGTTGGACATGGCCTCACAATGGGTTTGCTGCGGGGTCGCACCGGGACGGTGCCCGGAGGAATCAGTGCTCACGGCTCCTGGGGGAAGGCGGCGAGCAACGCCTCGACTTCGGCCCGGTCCGGGAGCGAGGCCGCGGCCCCGGGACGGGTGACGGCGACAGCGCCGGCAGCACAGGCAAAGCGGACCGCGGGCGCCATTCCCAATCCTTCGCACAGGGCCACGGCCAGCGCGCCGCAGAAGGCATCTCCAGCGCCGACGGTGTCGACCGAGCGCACGGGGAACGGCGGAATGTGCGTCACCCCCTCCCGCATGGCCAGGGTGGCGCCCTGTTCGCCAAGGGTAACGATTGCCGCACGAGTCCCCGGCGAGAGGAAGGCCAGAGCCTGCTCCGCCGGGGATGGGGGGCGACCGGGGGCGAGGGCCGCGGCTTCGACCTCGTTGGCCACGACAACGTCCGCCAGGGCAAGCAGCCCGCCCGGGCAGGGGGCAACCGGCGCCGTGTTCAGGATGACCGTGGCGCCGCCCTGCCGGGCGGCACGGGCAGCTGCAAGGTTGCATTCCATGGGCACTTCGAACTGGAGGAGAAGGGCGCCGGCGGCGGCGATCGTGTCCCGGGCGGCGGTCACGTCGTCCACGGTCATGCGCATATTCGCTCTCGGCACCGAGATAATGCTGTTGCCGCCATCGTCGAAGACCATGGGGATGGCGACGCCGGTGCCCTCAGTGGAGCCGGAAGCGACGTGGGCGGTGTCGACGCCGCTTTCGCGCAGGGTTGCGAGGACGCGTTCGCCGAAGACATCGGCGCCCACTCGCCCGATGAGGGTGACGTTGGCCGCCCCAAAGCGCCGGGCGGCGATGGCCTGGTTGGCCCCTTTGCCGCCGGCGAACATGTCGAGGGAGCGGGCGAAGAGGGTTTCGCCGGGCGCGGGGAGCCGCTCGATTCGAGCCACGATATCGAGCATGCAGCTCCCGAGCACGACGATGTCCACGCTACCCACCAGGCCTGTGAGGTTAGCGTCCCGGACACAGGGAGGGAAAGACCCGCGGGAGCGGCGGGCTGGCGTGGCCCGCTGGCGGCGAATACGCTCCGGGCATGGCAGAAAGGCACCCGGGCGCTCCCGACGGCTACCGGTACTGTCCGCAATGCGGTCACGGACTCGTGCCGGGGGCGGGGACGGAGTCCCGGCCGGGATGCCCGTCGTGTGGCTACATCCGCTACCGGAACCCCGCGGTGGGGGTCGCAGTCGTGCTCCAGGATACCGAGGGGCGCGTGCTCCTCGGGAAGCGCGCTACGGGTGAGTACGCGGGGCTCTGGTGCATCCCCTGCGGCTACGTGGAGTGGGAGGAGGAGATCCGGGACGCGGCCGTGCGGGAGATGCGCGAGGAGACAGGGCTGGAAGTGGAGATTGGCGAGGTGTTCGCGGTGCATTCGAACTTCCATAACCCGAAGCTGCATACGGTGGGCGTCTGGTTCCGCGGGCGCGCTGCCGGGGGCGCCCTGCTCCCGGTGGACAATGAGTTCAGCGAGCTCGCCTACGTGGACCCCGCCGCGCCGCCACCACTGGCTTTCCCAACGGACGCGCTGGTGCTGGCAGAGCTGACCGGCGGCGGTTGACGCGTTGCTTGCCCGCTCGAAGGGCCGCGCTTACATTCCGCAGGCGGGTCCGGGGGGACGCAGAAACGAGGTGGTGCAGACTGTGTTTGGACGGGGAGAGACTCCGGAGATCGGTATCGAACTAAGTGACGGGCAGCGTAGCTTCACGCCCGGTGAGGTGGTGAGGGCGCGGATTACTTTCAGCGCTGCAAAGGGCTTCAAGTCCCGGCCGGTGCGCGCAGGGCTGGTGCTGCTGCGCCGCTCGCAGGAAGTTGATGTGGTTCGGGATTCCGACAACGACCGGCGCAGGACGCACACCTGGGTGACGCACGAGCAATGGGTGCAGGCCGACGACCTGGAGGTTGACACGTCGGGTGGGCCGCAGGTCTTCGATCGTGAGTGGAAGGTGCCCGCCGGCGCCGCGCCGACTTACGCGGGGGAGATAACCAGTAACCGCTGGATGGTGAAGGTGACCATCGACAGGAAGCTGGCAAAGGATGTGAACGCGGAGGAAGCGATCGTGGTGGTGTCCCCGCTCCCCGCCGAGGCGAATCAAGGCGCGCTTGTACAGAGCGCGGCACATTCCGATGCGAATCTGCGGCTGGAGCTGGCGCGCGGAGCGTTTGCAGAGGGTGAGCAGGTTTCCGGGACGCTCGTCTTCGAACCGGCGGAAGGGTTGAAGGCCCGGGGGCTACGCGTCGAACTGGCGCGATCGGAACGCGTGACGAGCCGGGACGGGACCAATGAGAAGACGGTGGTGGTAGAGGTTCAGGAGCTGGCCCGGGAAGACCAGCTCCGGCAGCGGGCCGAGTACCCCTTCGCCTTCGTGCTCGCCCGTGCCGGGCAGCCTTCGCACGTCACCGCGGGAGCGGGAGCGACGGCCAGCTGGAGTGTGCGGGCCATCCTCGACCGGCCGATGCGTGGCGACGTTGAGGCGGTCCAGGAGGTGCTGGTGTACACGCAGGCTGCTTCTGTCTGACCTGCTATCGCACCCGGGAAGGGGCCCGGGGCGGCCAATAGCGCCACCGTACGCGGCCGATCACGTCGCCCGGCGGAACTGCGCCGAAGGCCCGGCTGTCGGTGCTTCCGTCCGGGTTGTCGCCCAGCACCCAGAGCGCGCCGTGGAGATCGGCGTCCGCGAGGCGCTTGACCAGGGTGCGCCGCGGCTCGCGGGGATCGCGGACGAGGACGATCTCACCCCGGCGCGGCGGCCGGTGCATGAATGCTTGGCGGTCGACCAGGACGAAATCACCCGGCTCCAGCGACGGCGACATGCTGGTGCCGGCGATCTCGTAAGGGAGAAACCGGCGCCGGGCCCACCGGGCCACCAGCGTGAGCCCGGCCGCAAGGGCGAGCGTGAGGAAGAGGGGGACGCGCCGGCGGCTGACGTCCCCGGTGCGTTTCATGCAGGGTTGGCGATGTAGAAGGGCACGTCGCGGCCCTTCGTGGCCCAGAATATGCCGTGGATGCTCTCGATGGCCTTGAGCAGCTCGTTGCAGGCGTCGACGTTCATCTCCTGCTTGCACTTCGAGGCGAGCTTGGCGGCCTTCCAGAAGGTCTCGTGCAGGCCGGGGTGCTTTTCCAGGTGTTCGGGCTTGAAGTAGTCGTGCCAGAGGATGTCGAGCTCGCGCTTCACGATTTCTGCCTGCTGTTCCTTGATGGTGGCAAAGCGGGTGAAGCTGTTCCACATGGCGGGGTCATCGCCCTGCAGGGCGAGCGCCTTCTTCGTCATGGAGAGGACGGCTTCCGCGGCAATGCGGGCAGAGGCGGGGTCGTAGACACCACAGGGGCCGTCGCAGTGGGCATAGGCCACGCGGGTTGGACGGAGGATGCGGGAGAGAAGGGACATGCTGTGCTCCTTTGGCTTGTGGTCACGGAGGTCGTTCCGCGGGATGAAAGAGATCGCTCGTTATCGCGCTTTCTGAGTATAGCCGACTTTTACTGGCGAAACTACAGTAGCCGTGGCCCTCGTATGATGCGGGAACTTGAATCGGATGGAGTATGAC